>Ga0307372_10000445_pt1 | contig 73876 bp, 71 predicted proteins | sample OX1MG_FD_202533 | JGI IMG/M metagenome (GOLD analysis project Ga0307372, IMG submission 202533) | Soil microbial communities from Risofladan, Vaasa, Finland - OX-1 | ecosystem: Environmental > Terrestrial > Soil > Coastal area > Acid sulfate soil | place: Finland: Risofladan, Vaasa | collected... | reverse complement strand
TGGCCATCCGGCCGCCAGCGAGGTCACGTTACCGGAGCAATCTCGCCATCGGACGATTCCCACGGATCGACGGCCAACGATCTCCTGAGCGCGCCGGTGGTCGCTCTCGGCCGACCAGCGTAAAGGCGGGGACCGTGCCTGGGTGTGCCTGGGGTCGCGGGAACCGCAGGTGGGATAGCCCATCGTCGGATTGGAATGCCGCGGTTTTGAAGGTCACGACGGTTAGCGTGAGTCGCGATGATCAGAAAGCTCATCGTCGCAGTCGCCATGACGAGCGCCTTGACCATCGGCCTTTCGATTCCGGCTTTTGCCGACCCAGGGTGTTACACGGCTTGTTCGCCTGGTCCCGCGAGCATCGTCGGTGGTGGGCCTTCGATCGCTCCGGGGGTGCCAGGGCCGCATGAATCGGTCCCACCGCCTGGGGGTCTTCCCTTCACCGGAGAAGACATTGGACAGAGTGCCGGGGTGGGTGCGGTGCTCTTGATCGGTGGTGTGGTGATCGTTCGCGTCAGTCGTCGCAGGACTCGCGCCCCGTCCTGAGCTCACCCAAGTCCGCAGGACCGGGCGGGTCGCTCAGCTCGGACCGACGTCGGTGAGCTCGATGAAGTTGCCGGCGGGGTCGGTGACGAATGCGGCCAGGACCGTGGTGCCGAAATCGACCCGCGAGCTCGGCTCCCCCAGAAACGGCACACCAGCGGCGCGCAGCTTGGCGATCGTGGCCTCGAACTCGTCGGTGGGGACATGGAGCGCGTAATGCGGGAATCCTCGTCCCGGCGTCGGCATTTCGTCGGTCTCGACGAAGTGGAGCTGTAGCGATCCCACCTTGAGCCACATCCCCGGGACCCCCAGGTCGGGTCGCGGAAGCTCGTCGAACCCGAGCACGCCGCAGTAGAAGTCGCGAGCGGCGCCGAGATCGGTCACGGCGATGGCGACATGGCTGAAGCCCGTCACCGCGACCTGAGCTCCTGTCATGATTCCTCCCCAGTGGCTCGAGTTCTGTCTCGAGTTCTCGCCGTGCTCGGTGTCGTGCCACTGTAGTGACCGGCGCCGTCGTCAGGGGAGGAGAACCATGGAAGCACCCGGCCCGGTCACGACCCTGGGGCCGATCGCGCAGCTGGGGTACGTGGTCGACGACGTCAACGCGGCGATGGAGCACTGGATCGAGGCCCTCGACGTGGGGCCGTTCTTCTACCTCCCGTCACCTCCGCTGCACGATCTCGTCTACCGAGGTGAGCCCACCACTGCCCGCATCGCGGTGGCCATCACCTATTCGGGCGATCTCCAGGTGGAGCTGATCCAGCCCCTCGACGACCATCCCTCGCCGTACCGCGATTTTCAGCGCGCCTACGGCAGCGGGTTGCACCACCTCGCCCATTTCACGGACCACTACGACGACGCCATCGCCTCGTACCGCGTCCGGGGACGACTGCCCTACTACCAAGGCCGGGGGCTGACCGCCGATCAGCGATTCTCGTACTTCGACTCGCCGGTCCATGGAGGAACGGTGAACGAGGTGGTGGAGACCAGTGGATTCGGCGGGTTCTTCGAGTTCATGAAGGCCAAGAGCGCAGATTGGGACGGTGCCGATCCGATCAGGACGATCGAGATCTGAGCCTCGTCAGCGGCCTGACGGTTCCAACGGGGAGTCGTCAGGATCGGCCCCCTCGTCGCGGTGGAAAGCCTCGGGTGAGAATGCGGGCACACCGACCGCCACGTAGCGCGCACCGTCCGCATGGGGCGTGGAGTAGCGCACCCACTCCCCGGCCCGACCGAGCGCCGCTTGACCGGCGAGAACGGTGATCGAGTCACTCTCGGTGTCGGTTGCCACCGTGCCCTCGATGACGACCCCACTTACCGCCACGCCAGCTTCGTCTACGCCCACGATGTCGAGACCCGGTTCGGCACCGCCCCCCGGATGTCGCTTGCGGTCACGCCCTGAGATCGGCGGCCGGGTTGATCGGCTCAATCCGCGGCGATGGCGGCCAGGACGTCGAGCCGGGCGGCGCGGCGCGCCGGCCACGACGCGGCACCGAGGCCGAGCAGCGCGGCGATGACGAGGAAGAGCACAAGGCTGCCGAAGGGGATGACGATGTCGGTGATCCCCTGCTGCTTCAACGATGCTGCGAAGGCGGTTCCGAGCGCAGTCCCGATGACGATGCCGATGATCGCTCCGAACAGCGACAGGATCACCGCCTCGGCACGGATCATGGCCCTGACTTGTCGACGCTTCATCCCCACCGCTCGCAGCAGCCCGATCTCGTGGGTGCGTTCGAACACCGACAACATGAGGGTGTTGACGATGCCGATCAGGGCGATGATGACCGCCAGCGCCAACAGTGCGTAGACGAGCCCGAGGAGCTGGTTGACCTTTGCCTGCTGGGCCTTCTCGAACTGGGCCCGTGTCTGAGTCTGGATGTTGGGGTAGGCCTTGAGACCGGCCTTGACCGCGGCGGTGACGTCGGGGGTGCCGCTGGTGGTGCTCAACAACACGGCGACGGGAAGCGGGTTGTCGAAGTGCGACAGGAAGAAGTCGTCGCCGACGAGGAAGCTACCCAGCAGCGCGTTGGGCTTGAAGATCCCGCCGATCCGCATGGTCGAATTCCCGGTCTGGGCGAACTTGACCGGGACCACGGACCCCACGGTGAGGTGATCCTTGTTGGCCGTGGTGGTGTCGATCAACAACTCATGATCGGCGAGGGCCGGGGCGCCGGTCCCGGAATCCATCCGCAGAATGATGGTGGCGGCCAGATTGTGGCTGGAGACGGCGGTGACGCTCGCCAGGTCGTGGCGGAACTCGAACTCGTCGCTGTAGACGGTGGACGTGGTGGCGACTCCGGGTACCCGAGCCGCGGTAGCGGCCACGGAGTTGCTGAACCCACCGGCCCCGCTGCCCGTCGCCGTCACGATGTAGTCGGCGCTCACGGCGTTGTCGACGCTGCTCGTCGCCGATTTCGACAGCGAAGCACCGAACACGGTGATCGTCGACACCAGGGCCAGCCCGACCATCAGCGCAGACGAGGTCTGGGCGGTCCGGCGAGGGCTCCGCATGGAGTTCTCACGGCCCAGCTTGCCCGAGATCCGGAACATCCGGGCCAGCGGGCGTCCGATCGCACTCGCCATGGGGCGGGCCACGGTGGGTGCCAACATCCCGATCCCGATGAAGATGGCGATCGCCCCCAGCCCGACCAGCTGGATGGCCGGCTTCGTCAGTCCCAGGGCGAGGGCTGCGATCCCGAGCACGGCGATGACAGTGCCGATGACGATCCGACGGCGTGACGACTCTCCCTGTTCGCCGCGATAGTCGACGAGTGCGGCCACGGGTGGGATCCGCACAGCTCGACGTGCCGGGCTGATGGCCGAGACCACCGTCACCCCGAGACCGACGACGATCGCCGCGATCACGGTGCGAGCCTCGAACGCAAGAGATCCCGACGGCAAGGAGATGCCGAATCCCTTCAGGAGAGCCTCGAGCCCCAACGCGGCGAGCACACCCAGGCCCAGACCGAGCACCGAGGCCACGAAGCCGAGGATGGCGGCTTCGACGAGCACCGAGCGGAACACTTGGCGGCGGCTCGCACCGACGATGCGCAACAGCGCCAGCTCACGCGTCCGTTGGCCGACGATGATCGAGAAGGTGTTGAAGATCGTGAACCCGCCCACGAACAACGAGATGAAGGCGAACACGAGAAGAGCGGTCGAGAAGAACCCCAGGGCCTGGTTGATCTGACTGGTCTGTTCGTTCGCGACCGTCTGACCGGTCACGACCTCGACCCCTCTGGGCAAGACCGCTGCGATGGCGTGCTGGACCGTCGTCTTGTCGACACCCGGTTTGGCCAGGATGTCGATGGCGTCGAAGCGGCCCTCCTCGTTGAACAGCTTCTGTGCCGTGGGCAGGTCGAAGGCCGCGATCGTCGCTCCCGCCAGATTGTCGGCGGTCCCGAATCTCACGAGGCCCGAGATGGTGAAGGTCTCGGGAGGGCCGGCGAGAAGGATTCGCACGTGGTCACCGACGCTGAAGTGGTACTTCCGAGCCGTCCCCTGGTCCATCACGACGTCGGTCGAGGTGGTGGGGGCCTGGCCGTGGGCCAGATGCAGCGACGACAGCTGCGGGTTGGGGTCGTAGGAGAGGCCGATTGTCGGAGCACCCCCGGTGCTCACCGCTTTGCCGTCGGGTGCGACGAACTGGGCGTAGCCGCTGACCGTTCCTTGGGCATACGAGACGCCGGGAACCTGGCGGACCTCGGTGATGATCGACGCCGAGATCGGCTTGCGCACCGCACCGCCACCTCCGCCGGAGGAGTTGTTGGTGAAGGCCGCCTGGCCCCGGATCTCGAAATCGATGTTCTGGTAGATGTGGCCGAACAGCGTGGTGAAGGTGTTGTGCAACGTGTCGGTGAGGACGAATGTCCCCGAGATGAAGGTCACGCCGAGCACGATGGCGATGCCCGTGAGCACCAGCCGGAGCTTGTGGGCGAGCAGCCCCTTGATGGTGACCTTCCACATATCAGTTCCCCAACTGCTTCATGTGCTCGAGGACCGAGTCGGCGGTCGGTGCGGTGAGCTCGCCGACCACCTTGCCGTCGGCGAGGAAGACCACTCGATCGGCGTAGGCGGCACCCCTGGGGTCGTGGGTGACCATGACGATGGACTGGTTGAATTCCTTCACCGAGCGTTGCAGGAATCCCAGCATCTCCGAGGACGAGTTCGAGTCGAGGTTCCCGGTCGGCTCGTCGGCGAAGATGAGATCGGGTCGTCCGATGAGGGCCCGGGCACAGGCGGCCCTCTGCTGCTGGCCACCCGACATCTCCAAGGGCCGGTGCGAGAGCCGGTCTCCGATGCCCAGTTGGGCCACGAGATAGTCGAACCATCCCTGGTCGATTTTCTTGCCGGCGAGATCGGAGGGAAGCGTGATGTTCTCACGCGCCGTGAGCGTGGGGACGAGGTTGAACGACTGGAAGACGAAGCCGACGCGATCCCGGCGCATCTGGGTCAGCCCGCTGTCATCGAGAATGCCGATGTCCTGGTCGCCGACGTAGGTGTGTCCCGACGTCGGCGTGTCCAGTCCCGCCATGCAGTGCATGAGCGTGGATTTGCCCGAACCCGACGGGCCCATCACGGCGGTGAACTGTCCGTGTTGGAATTCGACGTTGACACCGGCCAATGCATGGACCGCGGCCTCGTCCCTGCCGTAGATCTTCACCAGGTCGACCGCCCGGGCCGCGGGAGGCTCCGACGACGGGGGGACGGCCGTCGATGCGTGGTCTGTGATCGTCATGGATGTCCGTCCTTCACGCGCCAGGCGCGAGTTGTCCAGCGGATCGTCGGGAGCCAGTCTCCCGCACCGTGAGCCCGGGGCGCGCCACGCCGATGGTGCGCCCCGGCTTGGTACGGCGGTGTTTGGGGTGGTGACCACCGCACCGACAGTGTGACGCGCCCTGGGCTGACCCGAACATCGGGAATGACCCTGATCGGACCCTGAAGGGGCCGGGTCCAGGCCGGAGGGCCCCGATGCCACACCGAGGCCGAACGTCTCGCTGGGTGGCGGTCCGGCACACTGGTTCAGTGGGTGAACGATCCGCTGACGTGCCCTCGGAGTCCGAACCGGAGCTGGAGACCGGGCTCGTGGGCTCGTGGGTCGATTGGATGTTTCGCGACCGCAGCACCGGTCGGATCACGATCGCACAGATTCCCAACGTCTCTTTGTGGACCTTCTTCGTGATCGTCGGCGTGCGCTGGGTGTTCTCCCCGCACGGCGGGGCCCGCACGTCCGTCGACGCCGTGGCGTTGGTGGCCCTGGCGGCGTGGGCGGTCGACGAGGTGTTTCGGGGGGTCAATCCGTGGCGGCGGTTGCTCGGCCTGTGCGGTTGCGGGTTCGTGGTGACCGGCCTGGTGTCATTGCTGCGCTGACCCGCCCGGCGGTGCCGCGCACGGGGCCCTACATGAAGCTGTCCTCGGCCGACAGCCCGAGGTCGTCGTCGCCGCCGGTGATGATGGGTTGGCAGTTGCCCCATCCTTCGCCGCCGCCGACGGGGTCGACGACGTGGACGACGGTGTCGCGGATCTGGTGCAGCCGCCGGGCCGTCGCAGGGTCGGCGCAGTCGGCGATGTGCTCGCCCTCGACGTGGAGGTCGCCGCGCCATTCGCCGTGGTGATGGCCATCGAGGCCGAAGTAGAGCCCCGCGCCGAGGTGGAAACCAGTGTCCGACACCGCCTCGACCTCGAGGGTGCGCACCGTGCCGTCGGCAGTGCGAGCCTCGATGCCACCGCCGCGCAGGCGGCGGTTGGCGGGGTCGAAGGACAAGGCCGGATCGAGGTCGACGAAACGCTCAACGGTCCCGTCGGGGTGCTCGACCCCGCCCATGACGACTTGTTTGTAGGTGAAGCCCGTCCCCTTCACGATCTGGTAGTGGAGGAACAACCCGTAGCGGCTGCCGTCAGGACGCTGCATGGCGATCGGACTCCAGATCATCCGGAAGGAGAGCCCCGCCAATGGGTCACGAGGTTCGAGGTCCGGCGCGGGCAGGCCAACGTCGTAGCGCACACCCCAGGAATGGTCCCGGGTCGAGACCCAGGTGTCGGGGGAGATCTCCCGGCGCGTGCCGTCGACCTCGACCCAACCCGATGCCAACCCGATCTGGTGGTAGCGCACGAGATCGGACCCCACCCGGTAGCCCTGCCGCATGTGGGTGCGGTCCTCGAGCGCGGGTGGCACGACGGCTTCGAAGAGCCAGTCGAATGCGATGGGCTGCTCGTCGTTGGCTTCGAGGACGAACCGGACCGACCGCAGGGGTTCGACGACCTCGTAGCGGATGGGCCCGACGGTGGTGAGTGCCGGCGCGCTGTCGAGGCGACGACTGGCGCGCACCGTGCGTTGCTCGGTCTCTTGCGAGATCCCGGCGTACCCGTCCATGACGTTGCGGTTGGGGTACTTGCCCAGGCCGAACCCGAGCTGCAGGCTGCCGTCTTTGGCCGCTGCCATGGCGCAGATCTTCTCGGTCCACGACAGGTCGCTGGTCGCCACCACCGCGAAGGTGTCGGTGATCTGATGGCACAGGCCTTCGTCGGCGGGGACGAGCGGCCCAATGGGATTGGTCACGAGGCCGTCCTCTTGGTCGCGTCTCGGGGCGCCGTCACAGCTTGGCCCAGTAGGTGCCCTCGAGCATCTGCTCGAGGGTGGGTCGGTGCATGATCATGTCGTCGGGGTCATCGGGCATGGCGATCTCACCGAAGAGCACCTGTCGCCGGGCCACCCTGCTCATCACGATGGCGTGCCGGAGCGCCGCGTACATGGTGTAGAAGTCGAGGTCACGAGGGGTGTGACCCGAATGGCGGGCGTAGGCCGCGGCCACGTCGTCGAGCCGCATGAAGTCCGGCATGCCCGGTAGGCCGGCCTGGATGGCGATGTCGTCGAGAAAGCGGTGGAGGTACACCATCCAGCCGATGTCGATCTCGCGTGGGCCCACCGCCACCATTTCCCAGTCGAGCACCGCCACGGGCTCGAAGTCCCGGAACATCATGTTGCCGATGCGGGCGTCACCCCAGCTGATCACCGGTGCCCCTTCGGACGCCGGCCAGTGGTCCTCGAGCCAGGCGAAGGTCCGCTCGATGAGCGGCGAGCGCGCCCCGTCGGCCACGACCCACTCGTAATAGGAGCGTTGCTCGGCCAGGTGCCGGCGCAGGGCCGTGTCCCCGGGTCGGTCGAGCTCGAGGAAGGCGATGTCCTGCGCGCTGACATCCGCGCCGTGCAGCTCGGCGAGCACGCGTACCGAGGAGTCCTGGAGCCGGTCTTGATCGGCGCGTGGTGCTTCGGAGAGCCACGACCCGAAGGGGTACGGCATGATGTCAGGCGGGACCACCCCGTCGACGCGCTCCATCACGAAGAACGGCGAGCCGATCGCCTCGGGGTCGAGCTCCAACCACAATGTCCGCGGCACGGGGACCCCGGTCCGCTCGCCCACCAGCCGCAGGACCCGGAACTGGCGCTCGAGGTCGTAGACGGGGAAGACCGGGACCGCTTCGGGATCCGGGACCAGGCGTGCCGCGCAGGCTTGGGTCACTCTCGCCCCGGTCGACGCGCTGTCGGGGTCGAGCCAGGTGCACTCGAACAGGAGCGTCTCGCTCGACATGCCGTTGGACTCGGGCACCACGAGCTCGGAGACCTCGGGATCGCGTACCTGGGTCCCCAACCAACGCACGAGTCGCCGGTGCAGCTCGTGGCGGTCGCGTGTCGACGTGCGCGGGCGGGGCGGTGCCTCGGTGTCACCACCGTCGGGGACAACGGCGGCCGTTGCGTCAGGATCAGTCACGGCGACGCCCCCGGGGGTGCGACCGATTCCCAACCCGTGAATCCCGAGGGCTCGTGACGACCGAAGGTGCCGTGCTCGAACATGCCCCAGCCCTCGGCCCCGTCGCAGCTCGCCCGGGCCACGTGGTCGACGACGCCGAACGGGATCCGACCGGTGACGGCGGGGTCGCGCATGTCGAAGACCACGCCCTCGGTGTAGCCCCGGCCACGCCACTGGCCATGTGTCCAGTCGGGGTCGCCGCCGTAGCCGGGTCCGCAGTTGAGGCCGACGAACCCGAGCGTGTCGATCTCGAGGGTGATCGGCTTTCCTGCCGGGGTGCGCATGTGGAGCACGGCCGACTCGGGGTGTCTCGTCCCGGCTCGGTACCGGATCTCGACCTCGGGCCAGCCGAGCTGCTCGACGGGTCGACCCGACGACGTCGGGAAGACCCGTACCGCCTCGTTGAGCGAGCGGTTGCCCGCGCCGTCCTCCTGCGCGATCACGACGACGGCGAAGTCCTCGAACCGCAACGGCACGTACAACCACCAGAACCCGAACCCTTCGTCGGGCTCCGAGGCAGAGCGACCGGGTGGCTCGGGTTCCCCGACGGGCCGTATGCCCCAGGAACGGTCGCGGGTCCCCACCCAGCGGTCGTCGCTCACCACGAGCTTCTCGCCGCCCACCTCGAGAGTCCCTGACCACGTTCCCACCTGGGCGAAGCGAGAGGCGTCGAGGATGATCCGCCCGTTCTGGCGCATGACGTGGGCGGGTTCCTCCACGGGCGGGAACGACCCGGTCCAGGTGAGGTCGAAGGCCACCTTGTGCTCGGCGCTGTCGCACACGACGCGCACCCGCTCCAGGGGTTCGATCACCTCGATCCGGTAGGGTCCCACGCGCTGGTCCATACGGTCATCGCCCAGCGCGTCAGAGGTCCGTACCGTGTACTGGTCGTCGCCCCACCGGACCGTGGCATAGGCGTCGATGACACCGAGGTTCGGGTAGACGCCCATGCCGGTGACGAGGAAGACATCGCCGGTGCGGTCATGGGCATTGAAGTAGCAGCGGTCATAGGCGTTGCGGTCGCTCGTCGCCACGTGGCGCATCGAGAGCGGTACCTGATGCACGGGATACTCGTCGAGCGGCACGGGCATGTGATGGGCTCCCCCTGGTCGTGTCGGTACCGGCGTCATCCCGGCGCACGCGGGCCGGGCCGCCCGAGGCATTCAACGTAGCGCCCGCCCGTGGTCGTGCCCCAGCCGACGGGGGCGTCGGCGACCGTCGGTCACAATCATGGGATGCCGGACCGCTCGAGACACCCAGGCGAGCACCGGGGGGCGTGGGCGGCATGGGGACTGGCGGTCAGCGCGTACTTCGTGGCCGTCTTCCACCGCACCAGCCTGGGCGTGGCCTCGCTCGAGGCCGAGCGTCGCTTCCATACCGGACCGTCGGTCCTGGCCACGTTCGTGGCCGCGCAACTGGCGGTCTACGCGGGGCTCCAGATCCCCACCGGGGCCATGGCGGACCGCTTCGGGCCCCGGCGCATGCTGAGCGCTGCGCTCGTGTTCCTGGCCGCCGGCGAGGCGCTCTTCGGCTGGGGCAACAGTGTGGCCACCGCGCTGGCCGGACGGGCTCTGGTGGGCGTGGGTGACGGCCTCACGTTCTTGAACGTCCTGCGACTAGTCCAGAACTGGTTCCCCGCCTCGCGCTACGGGTTGCTCACCGCCCTGACCTCGCTGGTCGGCGGCCTGGGCCAATTGGTCTCCACCGAGCCGTTGCGGCTCAGCCTCTCGCGTCTGGGTTGGGTGACCACCTTCGGGGGTTCGGCCGGGCTGACAGGTGCGTTTGCGCTGTGCATCGCCGTGTTCGTGCGCGACCGGCCCGACACCGCGGCGCGCCTTCCGTGGCGCGAAGGGCCCGGCATGCGCAGGGCGGTGCGCCACGCCATGGCCACGCCGGGAACGTGGCAGGCGATGTGGGCGCATTTCGCCCTCACCGGTCCCTTCGTCGTGTTCACCGCCCTGTGGGGCTATCCCTTCTTGGTGCGCGCCGAGCACTATTCGGGCCAGGGGGCGAGCTTCGTCTTGGGACTCGTCGTCGCGAGCGCGGTGCTGAGCGCGCCCGTCGTCGGCATGCTGACGGTCCGTGTCCCGCGCGCCCGGTCCGTCGCCGTGAAGGCCAGCGCGCTGGTCCTGATGGGGGCGTGGGCCCTCGTGCTCAGCTGGGGTGGCGGGAGAGCGCCCCTCGGTGTGGTGCTGGTCCTGGCGATCACCATCGGCGTGTGCGGGTCGACGGCGGTCATCGCCTTCGACCTGGCCCGCGAGGCCAACCCGCCCGAACGGGGGGGAGCCGCCACCGGTGTCGTGAACATCGGGGGGTTCGCCTGCGCGGTGTTCGCCGATCTCGTCATCGGATGGGTGCTCACCGGCGTCGGCCACGGGGGTCGAGACGCGCTCGGCTATCGGCCCGCCATGGCGGTGGTCCCGGTCATGACCGCACTCGGTCTGATGCAGTTCTGGCGTCTGGGACGCCGCAGCGCGGCGGCTCGCGCCGCGCTCGGCGCGTGAGAGCGATCAGAATCAGACGACGAGGCCCCGCCCGGTCACAAGGGGCAGGTCGAGGGCGGTGAGCAGCCCCGGGCGCGCTTCGATCACGGCCGGCACGGCGTTCACCAGACGCATGGCGGTGGCCTTGAGCCCGCCGGTGTTGTGGTCCCCATCGGTCCCCATGAGCTGGAGGTCGACGGTGTAGTTCGGCTCGCCCCGTACTACGACGCGATAGCCACCCTGGCCTGTGGGCTGGGGCCAGTCCGGCCCGATGTCATCGGCGAGCCGGGTGACGTGCTCGAGGACGATGACTGCACGCCCCGCCCGCATGCCCCGCACCTCGAAGCGCAGTCCCGCCGCGGTGCCCATTTCCACGGTCCCCGACGCGATCTCGATCTGGCGTGGCGCGGGGAGCCGTTCGTAGTGCTCTTCCACGCCGTCGAGCTCGACGTCGAGCCCGGCCGCGATCTGGCGGACCACGCTTCCCCACGCCATGGTGAGCACACCCGGCAGCAGCAGCATGGGGACGTCGTCGAGGGGCCGGCCGAATCCCATGATGTCGAACATCACCATGGCCTGGTCGTAGGTGGCGTAGTTGAGGATCTCGAGGCACCGCACTTCTTCGATGCGTTCGCTGATGCCGGTGATCACCAGAGGCAGCCAGTCGTTGGCGAAGCCGGGGTCGATGCCGTTCACCCACAGCGACACACCCGCACCGAGCGCGGCGTGGCGCAGGGGGTCGGTCATCTCCGGCGACACCACGCCTTCGGGATACTGGAGGAACACCGGCCCGCTCGACACCACGTTGGTCCCCGAGCGCAGGATTCTCTCGAGATCGGCGAGTGCTTCGGGCAGGCGGTGGTCCGCCATGGCGGTGTGGACGACGCAGTCGGGAGCGAGCGCGAAAAGGGCATCGGCGTCGTCAGTGGCGGCCACACCCAACGTTCGACCCAGGCCGGCCAGGTCCCCGGCGTCGCGCCCCACCTTGTCGGGGTTCGACACCCACACGCCGACGAGCTCGAGGTCGGGCCGGACATCGATGCCGGCCAGCGCATGGCGGCCCACGTTCCCGGTTCCCCACAGCACGACGCGATAGGTCATGGGGTCTCTTCAGCCCAGGTCGACCTGGGGGCGCTCGGCGCCTCCGTCGATCTCGAAGATCTTGCCCGTCACGAAGTCGCCTGCCGGCGACGACAGGTAGACGACACATGCCGCGATGTCTTCGGGCTGTCCGATGCGGCCCACCAGCGACGTCTCCTCGATGAAGGCGAGCATGGCCGCGTCCTGCACCACGATGTCGACCGCCGACGTGGCGATGGTGCCCACCGCGATGGCGTTGACCCGGATGCGCGGGGCCAGCTCGGCGGCGGCCAGACGGGTGTAGTGCGACAGCGCCGCCTTGGCGGTGGCGTAGGCGGTGAACCCCCGCGGGGCTACCCGTCCCGCCATCGACGAGATGTTGACGACCGCACCCCCATCGCCGCTCATCATGGCGGGCACCGCGGCGCGAACCAGAGCGTGGGCGCTGCTCACGTTGTAACGGAAGGCCCGCTCGAGGTGACCCGGCGACACATCGAGCAGAGGGCGTGGCATCCAGCCCCCGTGGTTGTTCACGATGATGTCGAGTCGACCGAAGGCGTCGGTGGCCTTGTCGACGAGTTGCACCATGACGTCGAGGTCGTTGAGATCGGCCGGAACCACCACGGCCTGGCGCCCCGCCGTCTCGATCTTCTTCGCCACCTCGAAGAGTTGCTCCTCGGTGCGCGCCGCGATGACGACATCCGCGCCCGCCTCGGCCAGGGCGACGGCGGTGGCGGCGCCGATGCCCCGCCCGGCTCCGGTGACGATGGCGGCGCGGTCGGTGAGGCGGAAGCGGTCCAGGATCATCGGCGCCGACCCTAGCCGAGGCCTCCCCGGAAGTGAAACGTGTTCCAGTGCTCGACGGGCCGGATGTGGCGGGCCAGGTGGGGCGGCCTCGGGTTCGAAGACCTCAGGTCGGGCGGGTGGAGGGGAGCCCGAGCTTGCGGTGGTCCCATGACACGGTCCGCTCGACGTGCAGGGCGATCACGACGCGCTTGTTGAGCATGGTCTCGACGAAGGGGCGGAGCTCCTCGGTGTAGGTCCCGTAGTACCGCTCGAAGAGGTTGATCCCCAATTCGAACATCCGGTCGGGATCGTCGATGAACTCGGCGGTGCCGACGAGCTCGACACCGCGCAGCTCCTCGTAGTAGTCGCCGTCCTCTGCCATGCACGTCATGCGGGGACTACGCCGTAGGTTCTGAGCCTTTTGCGACTTGGCCTTGGTCTCGAAGGCGAGCATCCCGTCGAGGAACCCGTACCACATGGCCACGGCGTGGATCGATCCGTCGTGGTTGATCGAGCACAGCGATACCGGCCGTCGTTCGCCCAGAAATGCGTCGATCTCCTCGGGCGTCATCTTGATCTGGGCCCGCTGGTTGACCCCGTGCCCCATCTGTCCCTGCGCCGGCGCGTCGCTCATCTCGTCTCTCATCGGGGCGAGCGTACCGGTGCTCTCGTGCTCACGCGTCAGTAGGCGCATGGCAGGTGCTTGATGCCGTTGATGAAGTTCGACCGGAGGCGGTCGGGCTCGGCCGTGGCGTGGATGGTGGGGAGGTGGCGGAAGAGCGCGCGGTACATGACCGTGATCTCGCGCCGGGCCAGATGGGCGCCGAGACAGAAGTGCGGTCCCGGGGCGCCGAAGCCGACATGGGGGTTGGGGTGACGCAAGACGTCGAAGCGCTGGGGGTCCTCGAAGACGTCCTCGTCGCGGTTGGCCGAGTTGTAGAACAAGATGACCTTGTCGCCCTCCGCGAAGGTGTGCCCGGACAACGTCGTCTCCGTCGTTGTCGTCCGACGCATGAAGATGACCGGCGAGGCCCACCGGACGATCTCGTCGACGGCGGTAGGGGCCACCTTGTCGAAGTCAGCGGCCCAGATGGCCTGCTGGTCGGGGTGTTCGGTGAAGGCCCACAACCCGTGGCTGATGGCATTGCGCGTGGTCTCGTTTCCGGCGACCACCAACAAGATGAAGAACGAGGCCAGCTCGGCGTCGGTGAGCGCCTCGCCATCCACGTTCGCGTTCACGAGCTCCGAGGTGAGGTCGTCGGTGGGGTGCTCGACGCGGTGCGCGGCCAGGTCCCGCATGAGCTCGGCCAGGTCGTTCCCGGCGTTCATGAACGCCAGCACCGGGTCCTCGCCTTCGGGGACGTACTCGGTGTCTCCGAAGGAAAGGATGATGTTCGAGCAGGTGAAGACCTTGTCGTAATCGCTCTCGGGCACGCCCATCATGTCGCAGATGATCTTGAGGGGAAGCCGGGCTGCCACCTCGGTGACGAAATCGCATTCCCCTTTGTCCCGCACGGTGGCGATGAGGTCATCGGCGACCTGCTCGATGTTGTCCTCGACAGCCCGCACCATGCGCGGGTTGAAGGCGGCCGAGACGATCCGCCGCAGCCGGGCGTGGCGCGGGTCGTCCATGTTGATCATGGACCCGAAGAACTCGAGGAGCTCGGGCGGCATGTCGAGGATGGTGGTGCCCGACTGGCCTGAGCAGTACAGCTCGGGGTGCCGGCTGATCTCGACGACATCGGCGTAGCGCGTCACGGCGTAGTAGCCCCGGCCCGGAGGAATGGGGACGATCGTCTCTATCTCGATCTCGGGGTCCTCGAAGAAGGCGATGGGGCGTTGCGCCCGCAATGTGGCGAAAGCCCGCTCGCGCGCCTCCCACGGCTTGTCCCAGAATTCGAGGTTCGACAGCTCGATGTCGTCGATGCCCAGTTCCTGCGGGATCGTCACGTTCGTACCCCTCCGACTGTTGTGGCGCTTGCGGTCTCATCCTCGCGCCGACGTCTGTCCGACGCCTGTCTGAGACCCGGATTCAGGACCCTACGAGCACGCCTCGTCGGCCTCCGGCACCCGCCAGCCCGGCCCGGACCACCCCACCCAGCTTCTCGGCGTCGGCCGCGTCGGCGGCGCTGCAATGGCCCGACCCGTAGCTGGCCCGATCGGCCAGCTCCGCCAATGTGGCGTAGGCCTCGATGCCGGCGTCGATGGTGACGTCGGTCGGTTCGTGGGACATGGGCCGATAGGGGGTCAACCACTTGGCGCCGGCCAACGACTGGAGGCGCGCCGCGTGCTCGTGCAGGGTCTCGGCGGGCCGGCGTCCGAGCCGGGCGCGCTCGAGCACCGAGACGGCGTCACGCCACTGCGCGATCACCTCGGCGCTCGGATCGGGGGCGGGGCGACGTCGTCGCCGTCGACGGCGGTCGCGCCTCGCTCCCAAAGGGTCCCATCCGTTTCGCATCCGGCGCCGTACCCACACGCCCCCCAGCGCGACGACCCCGACCACACCCACCACGACCCCCGCGATCGCCACCGCGACCCCAGACGACCCCCGAGGTGTGGCGGTGGCGGCCGCCGTGGCCCGGACCGACTCGGGCAGCGTGGAGGGGACCGTCACGTTGGCCGAGAAGGGATGGCGGAGGCTGGCCACGGTGGAGGCGGTGGTGGCTGGGGACCTGGCCCCGGAGCTCTGGGCGCTCGACTTCGAGCCCGAGTTCACCCCCACGCCGGTAGCTTCGCCCGAGGACGCGGGGGTCGGCTCGTACGAGGTCCATCCCGTGGTCGGGCCCAGATAGACCTCGGGCCACACATGGGCGTCGGCCCCGGTGATCAAGTAGCGCTGTCGACCCTGGGAGTCGCCGGTCGTGAACCCCACCGCCACCCGCGTGGGCAGGCCGTCGATCCGGGCCAGCACGCCGTAGGCAGCTGCGAACTGCTGACAGAACCCGGCCTTGGTGCTGAACAGGAACGACTCCAGGGCGTCGGGCCCCGATGTGGTCGGTGGCGACAGCGTGTAGTGGAACCGACCGCCGTTGAAGAACCGGGCCAAGGCGGCCGCCTCGCCGGCGGGCCCCTTGGCCGACGCGACGATCTGATGGGCCAGTGCCACCACGTCGGGGGGCTCGGTGGGCAGCTGCAGGTAGGGCGCCAGCTCGGTGGCAGAGACGACCTGGGGCGACATCGTCGTGGCCTTGGTCGCCGTGGTCGGGTTCACCGGCACCCGGGCCGATGCGGTATAGGCCAGACCCGGCGCGGCCTCCACCGGCTCCACCGCCCCGAACCCCGGCACGAGGTCGGCGTCGGTGTCGACCGAGTAGGTCGTGGGGGGCAGCGGCAACAACGTGCTCTCGAGGTCACCGATGGTGATCCGGGCACGAAACGTCGGGGTGGCGGTGGGCTCGGGCAGCGCAGGGAGGCCGGCCACCTCCTTGCTCTGCGGGGAGAGGGCGAAGCTCTGGGCGGCGGCCTCGGTGGTGGGGTCGGGGATCCACGCCGTCCCGTCGAAGTCGGTGAGCACCGCCACCTGCCAGTAGGTGGGCAACGATGACTGGGCGGCGAACATGGTCTCGGTGGTCCGGTTGACGAGGACCGCCTTCAGGTTGTCGACGAGGTCGATGGCCCGTACCCCCGAGGCGCCCGGGCTCGCGCTCGTGACACCGCCGGTCCCGACGCCCCCGTCGTTGGGACTTCCCGTCGCCAACCCGAGGCCCTTGTTCGCCCCCGGTGGTGGAGGGAAGGGCAGAGCGTCCACCTTCAACGTGGCCAGAGCCGGGCTGGCGGCGAGGGGGACGATGATGGCCAACGCCACGGCCACCACGGCGGGGACCCCGGCCATGACCCCCGACGCCACCCGCCGCGACACTACGCCGATCCGGGTGGCCCGATCGGCGACGGTCACGAAGAGGAGACAGCACCCGACGTAGCTGATCACGCCCGGAAGCCGGTCGACCTGCGAGCTCAACAGCGACGTGTAACAGAACATCCCGAAGCTCGGGACGAGGACAACGAGCGGCCCCGCGTTCCGGGCTTCTTGTCGGGCCCACAGCGATCGGGCCATCACGGCCACGAGCCCGGCTCCGGTGGCAATGCACAACACGACCCCGGGGGTGGCGGGCACCGGCGTGGGGTGGGACCGGATGACTGTCCCGGCGGCGTCGAACTTCGAGGCCAACACCCGCCACGTGGTGGCGGTGGGAATGCCGTGGCTCGTAGCGGAGAAGAGCTGGCCCCAGACCGTGGCCAGGGCCACCGAGAGCACCCCGGCGACCACGACGCCGCCTCCCGAGACCCGCAACCGCCGCGCCAGGGAGGCCCCGATGTGTCCGGCCACGACGGTGGCGATGATGGGGCCGACGACGTGCGCGGCGCTCGGCGCCTGGGTGAGGCGTGCTGTGCCGAGGCCCGCGGCCAATGACACCGCCAGGAGCCAGAAGTCCGGGGCGATTGCCGGGGCGCGCTCTGTCACCTGAGGTGGGACGGTCTTCGATGGACCGACGGTCGCCGAGGGAGGAAGTGCGGTCATGGCACCAGGACCGTCTCGGCCTGGCGGCCGATCGAGTCAGGCAAGGTCCGCTCGGCGGCGCCGGCGGCGGTTGTGACGAGCACCACGTCGTCGCCGAGGACGCTCCCGGTCGCCCACACCGCCCCGCCGGTGGGTCGGCTCCCCCAACGACGAACGATGGCAGGGGGCGCGCTGGCGGCGCCGAGGAGGGCGAGGGCCCGCAGCATGGCTTGCCGCCCGGCGGCGTCGGGGGTGACCACCAGGCGGTCGCCGGTGCTCGTGCACAGCTCCACGCTCAGGCCACGTCCGAGAGCGGCGATGCCGAACCCCGCGGCGCGCGAGATCGTCCTCTCGATCGAGTCACCGCTGTGTGCCGAGGGCCGAAGGTCCACCAGCAATGCGAGCGACCCGGCCCGGGGCTCGAGGAATTCGCGCACGACCAGTTCGCCCGAGCGCGCCAGCGACGGCCAGTGCAACCGGGTGAGACGGTCGCCTGGTTGATAAGGCCGCAGGCCGCTGAGCTCGTCGCCCGACAGCTCGTTGGTCGAACCCGATCTCGACGACCGGTCGCGCCCCTCGTCGTGGAGGGTGACGGGGTGCCCCTGCCGGGAGAGCTCGGTGGGCATGGGGTAGACGACCACGTGGGCGGGGGGAGCGACGGTGACCCGCCGGGCGAGGAGACCGAAGGGGTCCTCGCACCACACGCCGAGCTCGGCGAGGGTGAGGAGACCCCGCGTCTGGGTGGGCACGCGGACCTTGAACGTGACCTCGTCACCGGGACCGAGGTCGGGGAGCCCACGAGTGTGCGACACCGATCGTCGGAGGCCGGCCCGAGCCCGGCGGTCGGGGCGCGGCCCGGCATTGCCGAGCCACCCCGCTGAGGGCGACCGGTCCCCGAGAGCGGTGAAGCCCCGGGTCACCGGCGCGTCGGCCGTCGCGCCGTGGCGCGACCCCGCCACAGAGCTCGAGCCCAGTCCAGGGTGCGACACCGACCAGTGCCCGGAAGGATCCTCGACGACCACGGGGGGAAGTCGACGTCGGCCCCGGTTGGCCACGGTGACCTCGACGAGGGCGGACTGCCCGGCGGGCAGCTCGGCCATGGGGACCTTCACCACCAGGTGCAGCTCCCGACGGGCCACGAGTTGTCGCCACCATACCGACACCGCGCCGAAGGCCATGAGGACGGCGATCACAATGGCGACGAACACGAACTCCTCGACGCCGTAGACGAGGCCGGCGAGGGCTGCACATAACGCCCCGACGGCCAACCACCTGCCCCGTGTCGACAGCACGCCAGGCTCAGGTGCCGCGGCGGCGGCTCGGGCCCGCCGGCACCGGCCCTACCGGGAGCTGCCGACAGGGACGACGATGCGCGACATGATCTCCTCGATCGTCGACGACGCCGTGACGCCGGCCAACTCGGCGGCGGGATGGACCACGACCCGATGCCCGAGCGCGGGCTCGGCCACGAGCTTCACGTCGTCGGGCGTCACGTAGTCGCGGCCCGTGGACACCGCCACGGCCCCCGCGGCGCGCAGCACGGCCAACGCGGCCCGGGGCGAGGCGCCCACAGTGAGGTCGGGGTGCGATCGCGTCTCGCCGATGAGGTCGAGGACATAGGCCCGCACCTCGGCTGCCACGTGGCTCCGTACCACGGCACCGGCGAAGCTGTGCAGGAAATCCGCGCCGCCGACTCCCGACAGCGAATCGGGTCCAGGTCGCGTGAGCGTGCCGGCCAGGAGCTCGTCCTCGGCGGCCCGATCGGGGTAGCCGAGGCTGAGCCGGAGCAGGAAACGGTCGCGTTGGCTGTGGGGGAGCGGGAAGGTCCCGGCCGCGTCGTAAGGATTCTGGGTGGCGATCACCATGAAGGGCTTCGGGAGGGGATGGCTGACCCCGTCCGCGCTGACCTGGTGCTCTTCCATTGACTCCAACAACGCCGATTGGGCCTTGGGCGAGGCCCGGTTCAGCTCGTCGGCGAGGAGGATGTTGGTGAACACCGGGCCGGGCCGAAACGAGATCTGCCCACTGTCGCGGTCGAAGACCATGGCCCCGGTGACATCGGCGGGGAGAAGGTCGGCGGTGAACTGCACTCGACCGAAGGTGAGGCCGAGCGATCGCGCCAACGCCTTGGCCAGCGTGGTCTTGCCCACCCCGGGGTGGTCCTCCACCAGGAGATGGCCCTCGGCCATGAGACAGCACAGGGCCAGCCGCACGGTGCTGTCCCGGCCCACGTAGGCGCTCCGGACGTTGACCACCACGGCGTCGAAGGTCCGGGCCAGTCGGGTGGCCCCGTCTTGCTGTGCCTGGACGGGCGTGACGGGCGTGATGGGCAGGACCGGGGTGCCGGGAAGATCGGGGATGGCGATACCGGGAACAACGGACGGGCCCCGGAGATCCTTCACCGACGCCGAGGTTGAAGTCGTGTCGCTTCGATGCGGCACGATCTCCGCGTCTTCTGCGGACGTTGCCATGGCGAGGAGCCTAGGTGCCCGTCTGTCCCTCGACACCGCGGCGAGAGCGCGGGCTCTGGGGCAGGTCAGCGCACCGGTTGTGCAACGGCGTAGACGGGGACGCCGTTGTAGGACTTGGAGTCCCTGATGAGGAAGGGACCGTTGATGACCGTGGCGAGCTGCCCCGACGGCGCGGGGCCGGCGTCACCCTCGACAGTCAGCACCGCGCCGTCGGGCCATGCCTCGACGACGAGCCCGGTATGGACCGAGGTGGCGGTGCTCCCCGGCCCGGTCCCGAACAAGACGGCGTCTCCGGGTGCGGGCAGGACGTCGTAGGGGAGGATCCGGCCGTGTGCAGCGGCCCACCCATAGATGTTGCCGGTGAAGGGGATCGAGGGGATTGGGATTCCGGCGTGGGCCCACAACCACGTGACGAACAGCGCGCACCATTGCTCACAGGGCCCGTAGGGGTTGCAGTAGGGGCCGAGTGCGGTGTCGGGGTCGGGGCCGACCTGGCTGGTGGCTAGGGCCGTGACCGCCGCGGAGACCGTCAGCGCGTAGGGCGACGAGGCCGAGAAGGAGTACGACCAGTCGTCGGGCTCCAACAACCAGTACCCCTGGCCGTCCGACGTCGGCGTGAGGGCGGCGACGGGGGCCACGGGCTGGGTCGTGGCGCTCGATCCGAAGCTCTGGGCGTCGCCGAAGGGATAGACGCTTCCGCCGTTGCCCACCATCCAGTACCCGGCGCCGTCTGGGGTCGCCGCCATGCCCGCGATCGAATCGGGTGGTGGCTTCGCGCCCAGGGACCCGTAGAAGACGGCGTCGCCGAAGGCGAAGATCCCGCCGTCGCCGGCGACCATCCAGTAGCCCTTGCCATCCTTGGTGGTGGCTATGCCGGTGACGCCGGCCACGAGGTGTGTCGCCCCCATCGACCCGTAGAAGACGGCGTCGCCGAAGGAGAAGACCCCGCCGTCCCCCGCCACGAGCCAATACCCCTTGCCGTCGGGCGTCGCCGCCATGCCCACGATGGGTCGGGTGAGCGTGGCGGCCCCCATCGACCCGTCGAATTCGGCGTCCCCGAAGGCGAAGACCCCGCCGTCGACCGCGGCGAGCCAGTACCCCTTGCCGTCGGGGGTCGGCGTGATGGCCACGATGGGCCCGTTGAGCGTGATCGCACCGAGAGACCCGTAGAAGCCGGCGTCGCCGAAAGCAAAGACCCCGCCGTCCGCGCCCACCAGCCAGTACCCCTTGCCGTCTGGGGTCGCCGCCATGCCCGTGATCGCGGATGACAACGTGGCGGTGAGGGTGCCATAGGTGACAGCGTCGCCGAACGCGACGACGCCTCCACCGGCATAGGGCTGGGTCACTTCCGCTGCCGCGGCCGTTCGGGTCGGGACGGCGACGACGGCGACGAACGCGCCGAGCGCGGTGACGGCAACGACGGCGAGAGCGAAGAGTGAGGCCAGGGCCTCGCGGGCTCGGGATCGTCGTGTCCGTGGCAACCCCTGCGGTGACATCTTGTGAGAGCGGTTCAACGAGACAAGCGCACGAGCATCGTGCTGCTCGGTTCGCGCCACAGTCAAATTGTCGGCCGGAACGAAGCGAATCTGAAGTGCGTCGGCGATTCGACACACCCCCCTTTCCGACCTGCCGCGTGACGTTTCTGTGTGTTGACTGTGTCTCTCGTTTTTCGTTTCTCGTGTTTCTCCGGGCGTTGTCGCTCTGTCGTGATTGTCAGGTCGCCGCCGCGGCGGCGACCACCGGCCAACCCTCGCGCACACTCGGCTGCACGGGTCTCCACCCGGTGGCCTCGACGAAGGCGCCGTTGGAGACGCGTTGGGACCGCGTCACCGCCGCGACCATGGCCCCCCCGAGCTTGGCCAGACCGGCCGGAGCGATGAACGGTGGCCGAACTCCGAGTGCGCCCGCCAGCGCGGCGAAGTACTCGCGGCAGGTGACCGGGTCGTCGTCTCCGATGTTGTACAGCCCGGCCGGCGCCGATGCCGCCGCCACCACGGCGGCGGCGGCGTCGTCGGTCGTGATCGATGACACGTAACGGTCGGGGCCCGCGTTGAGGGCGATGCGTCTCTTGGCCAGTTTGATCATGGCGAGGCTCGATTCGCTGTCAGGCCCGTAGAAGGCCCCGAACCGGAGCGTGACGCCGATGGCACCGCTCGCGGTCACCCGGGCTGCGCTGGACTCCGCCACCGTGGCCGAACGGAGTCCCGCCACGGGGTCGATCGGGGAGGACTCGTCGAGCCAGTGAGGTCCTCCATCGCGATAGAGAAAGGCAATCGACTCCTGGACGTAGCGCGGTACCTCGCCCGCCAACGAGGCGTCGGCCAGGATTCGTGACGCCTCGTTCCGGATCCGGTCGTTCTCGACCCACGCCCCGGGACGGGTCGCCTTGAAGGTGGGAGGGATGTGGGTGGCCAGGTTGCACACGACGTCGTGTCCTGCCACCGCCCTTGTCATGGCGTCGGCGTCGAACAACTCCACACGTATCGGGGTGGCGCCGAGACCTTCGAGCAGGATGGCCCGCCCGTCGCTGCGGGCCACTCCGCTCACGTCGTGCCCAGCTCCGACGAGCAGCGCCACGACCCGTCGACCGAGGACACCGCTGGCGCCCGCGATGAAGACCCTCATCGTCGGCGATCTCTCCACGTCTCCACTTCGCAATGGTACGCGGACAGGCGCGCTGCGCCCCACAGGGGTCGCCACGAGAAATGTGTGTTTGTTGGGTTTGGGTCGTCGCAAGGTCTGTCGTCGCACTCTGTGGTCGAGTTCCCTCCTCTCTGCGTCACAAACCGAGTGTTTTCACTTGACCCTGTGATGAGCAGGGCGATTCCCCCCCCAAAAAAGACCGTCTCGGCAGCGCGAGTGCACACTGAAGTCCCTTGTCGGTTGGGTAGCCTGGGATTGCTTTGGCAGTACGTGAGAGTGAGGCGACAGAGCGTGATCTTCGTCGAAGTCTTCAGACTTCTTCTGGTGATCGCCGGGACCATCGGCGGTCTCACGGTCGGGAACGAAATCGGCCGCAACACGACCGCGCCGGTCGTGGGTATCACCCTGGGCGCGCTGGCGTCGTATCTCCTCGGCGGGATCATCGGACGGCTCATCGACCGCGGCCTGCGCGGCGCCGTCTTCTCGCTCCGCACCATGCCGGCCAGCTCGGTCTTCGCCGGCTCGGTGGTGGGGACGACGGGGCTGCTCCTCGGGCTCGTGGCCGGCCTCCCCGTGGTGGCCCTCGTCCACTCGAGCATCGACTACCCCCTCGTGTCCGCCTTCGCCTGGGTCCTCTGCGCGGCGGGGGTCCGCATCGGCGTGGCCAAGGGCCAGGAGATCGTCCGGGCGGCGGGGATGTCCCATCTCCTCGACCGTCCTGCGGTGCCACCACCGGGCACCGCCTTGCTGGTGGACAGCTCGGCGGTGATGGACCGGTACCTCATGGTCCTCGGCCGTGCCGGGCTCCTCGCCGGCGGTGTGGTCCTGCCCCGGTTCGTCGTCGACGAAGTCCGTGCCCTGACCCAGGGTCCCGACCCGGTGTCGTCGCGTCGGGCCCATCGCGGCCTCGAGGCGATCGAGGCCCTCCAGGCCGCCGGCGTCCAGGTGTGGATGAACGAAGACGAAGTCCCTGAGCTCGACGACAGCGGAGACCGCGCCCTGGCCCTCGCCCATCGCCTCCATGTCCGCCTGGGCACCTGCTCGACCGAGTTGGCGTCGCGCGCCTCGGCCCAGGACATCGACGTGGTCGACCTCCGTCATCTCGCCGCCGAGCTCTCACCGGACCACCCCACAGGCGAGCGCCTGGTGGTGGACCTCGTCAAGGAGGGTCGCCAACCGCGCCAGGCCGTCGGATACCTCCCCGAGGGCGACATGGTGGTGGTCAACGACGCGTCACATCTCGTCGGCCACGCCCATATTGAAGTCGTGGTCTCGTCGGCCCGGCAGACGAGCCAGGGGCTCTTGGTCTTCGCCCAGCTCTACCAGGGCGGCCCGTCACTGGCTCAACGGGCGAACGCGGGCTGAGCCGTCAGGCGGCCTTGACCGCGGCGACCAACTTCGACAACGAGTCCTTGGCGTCTCCGAAGAGCATGGTGGTCTTCGGGTCATACAGCAGCTCGTTGTCGATGCCGGCGAAACCCGGTCGCATGGACCGCTTGAGGAAGACGATGTTCGTGGCCTGGTCCGCGTTGATGATGGGCATGCCGAAGATGGGACTGCCCGGCGTGTTCTTCGCAGCCGGGTTCACGGTGTCGTTCGCCCCCACCACCAGTGCCACGTCGGTGGTGGCCATGTCCTGGTTGGCGTCGTCCATCTCCTCGAGCTGGTCGTAGGGGACGTTCGCCTCGGCCAGGAGGACGTTCATGTGCCCGGGCATCCGGCCCGCCACGGGATGGATGGCGTAGTAGACCTCGACCCCGCGCGCCGCCAAGGCGTCGGCGAGCTCCCGCGCCGTGTGCTGGGCCTGGGCCACAGCCAGGCCGTAGCCGGGAATGATGGCCACCTTCCGGGCATAGGCGAGGAGCACCCCGATGTCATCCGCTGTCCCGGCCCGCACCGACCGTCCCTCGGCATCGGGGCCCTCACCCGACGCGGTGACCACCGAGCCGAAGGCGCTGAACAAGATGTTGGGAAGCGACCGCCCCATGGCCTGGCTCATCATCCTGGTGAGCAACGTGCCCGAGGCTCCCACCAACGTCCCGGCCACGATGAGCAACGTGGAGTTGAGGGTGAATCCCGACGCGGCCACGGCCAATCCCGTGAAGGCGTTCAACAACGAGATGAGCACGGGGGTGTCGGCCCCGCCGATGGGCAACACGAAGATCGCACCCAGGCCGAGGGACAGGACCAACACGATGACGAGCACGGTGGTGCTGGCGGTGACCACGGTGACGACCAGCAAGACGACGATGGCGAGCCCGATGGCGGCGTTGATGGGCTGCTGGGCGGGGTAGGTGATGGGCCGGCCCGTCATCAGCTCCTGGAGCTTGGCGAAGGCGATGGCGCTTCCGGCCAGGGAGACCGAGCCCACCAGCACGCCGAAGAGGATCTCGCAGATCTTGTAGATCGCCAGCGACTTGCCCGGCACCGAGATGAACTCGGTGACCGACACCAGCGCGGCGGCCCCACCCCCCACGCCGTTGAAGATGGCCACCATCTGTGGCATGGCCGTCATCTTCACGAGACGAGCGGCGGGGATGCCGATGACGGCTCCGATGGCGATGGCGATGATGATGAGGACGAGATTCCGGGTGTGCGAATACACCACCGGCAGCGAGAAGGTCCACGCCACGGCCACGAGCATCCCGCCCGCGCCGACGAGGTTCCCGAGCCGGGCGTGCTTGGGCGAGCTCAGACCCTTGAGGGCCAGGATGAACCCGACGATGGCGACCAGGTAGACGAGGTCGGTGGCCGTGGCCCGACTCACGACGGCGTCCCCGTCCCGGAGCTTGCGCCGCCCTTCTTGTCACCGGCGTCGCCGGCAACGTCAGCGGCGGGCTTGCGATCAGGCTTGGGCTTGAACATGTGCAGCATCCGATCGGTGACGACGAAGCCGCCCACGACGTTCAAGGTGGCAAGCACGACAGCCAGGAACCCGAGGGTCAACTGGGCGGGACCGTGGGCCTGGCCGAGCACGAGCATGGTGCCGACGAGGATGATGCCGTGGATGGCGTTGCTCCCCGACATGAGCGGGGTGTGGAGGATGCTCGGCACCTTGGAGACGACCTCGTAGCCCACGAAACCGGCCAGGACGAACACCGTGATGAAGGTCATGAGGCCGGGATCGGCGGCGATCACGGTGACGACTCCTTTCCGGCCAGGAGCTCGGCGGTAGGCCCGTGGACGACCTCGCCGGCCCGGACCACGCAGCTCCCCGCCACGATCTCGTCGTCGAAGTCGGGCTGCATTGCCCCGTCCACGACGATGAGAGCCAGGAAGTTGGCCACGTTGCGCGAGTAGAGGAAGCTGGCGTGGGTGGGCATGGCCGAGGGCGGGTTGGAGAGACCGCACACCACCACGCCGTGGTGGACGAGGTCCTTGCCGGGCTCGGAGAGCTCGCAGTTGCCGCCGCTGTCGGCCGCCATGTCGACGATGACCGAACCCTCGACCATCCGCTCGACCATGGCCGTGGTCACGAGGACCGGCGCCTGGCGTCCCGGGACGGCCGCAGTGGTGATGACCACGTCGGCGGCGGCGACCTCGTTGCTGATCAGCTCACGCTGGCGGCCGAGGAACTCCTCGGACTGCACCCGGGCATAGCCACCCGCACCCTCTTGGGACTCGAGCTCGAGCTCCACGAAATTGGCGCCCAGGGACTGCACCTCTTCTTTGGCCGCGGCCCGGACGTCATAGGCCCGCACCTGGGCCCCGAGCCGACGGGCGGTGGCGATGGCCTGGAGCCCGGCCACCCCGGCGCCGAGCACGAGGACCTTGGCGGGCGGGATGGTGCCCGCCGCGGTCATGAACATGGGGAAGAACTTCGGCAGCCGCTCCGCCGCGGCCAGCGCCGAGAGATACCCCGACACCGTCGCCTGCGACGACAGTGCGTCCATCGACTGGGCCCGGCTGATCCGCGGCACCAGGTCGAGGCTGAACGCCGTGGCCTTGCGCTGCACGAGGGCCCGGACCGTGTCGAGCTGCGCGCCGGGTTGGAAGAAGCTGACCACGGAGATCCCCTCGGGGAGCTTCGCCACCTCTTCGGGCGTCGGTGCCTGCACCTTGGCCACGAGATCCGCTCCGGCGATGGCCTCGGCCGCACTGGGCCGCAGGGTGGCGCCCTTCTCCGCGTAGGCGGCGTCGGGGAAATGCGCGTCGACTCCCGCGCCTTCCTGCACGACGACCTCGACGCCGGTGCCGGCCAGGCGACCGGCCACATCGGGAATGATGGCCACCCGGTGCTCGCCGGTGCGCGTTTCGGTAGGGACGGCGAGTTTCACGGGGGGCTATCAGAGCACGTCGGGAGCGCGCCGCTCCACTTCATGCCCCTCGTCGGCCTTCCTCAGGCACCCTGCAGTGCGGTCAGGAAGGCCGGGCCCTCGCCTCCGCCGTGCACCTCGAGCGCCGCCCCTGACACATACGACGCCAGCGGCGAGGCCAGGAACAGGCACGCCCCGGCCACGTCGTCAGGGGTGCCCATCCGGCCCAGGGGAACCGTGGCCGCCACCGCGGCGAGCCCGGCGGCCCCTCCGTAGTGGTCTTCGGCCGCCTCGGTGGCGATCATCCCCGCCACGATGCAATTGACCCGCACCGTGGGCGCCCACTCGACCGCCAATGTCCGCGTCAGGTTGATGAGCCCTGCCTTCGCCGCGCCGTAGGCGGCGGTCCCCGGTGACGGCCGCAATCCCGACACGCTCCCGATATTGATGATCGACCCGCCCCTGCCGCCTCCACCTGCGCCGTGCATGATGGCATGGGCGGCCTGGGCGCAGTACATGGGGGCCAGCAGGTTGAGCGCGATCACCTGCGACACGAAACGCGGCGAGGCGTCCGCGGCGGGCACCGCCGGGGAGCCCCCGGCGTTGTTCACGAGCACGTCGACGCGCCCGAACCGATCCGCGGTGGCCTGGATGACCGATCCGGCTTGCTCGGCGTCGCGCACATCGGCGGTGAAGAACACCGCCCTCTGGCCGTTGCCCTCGGGCAGTTCGTCGACGGCCGGCTCCTTTCGCCCGCAGATGGCCACGTCGGCGCCGGCCTCGAGGAAGGCCTCGGTGATGCCCCGTCCCACTCCTCGCCCTCCACCGGTGACGATGACGACCCTGCCCGTGAAGTCGAGTGGGCCGGTGACGTCGATCGGCCCGGTGTCGATACCCTCGCTCACGCCCAGAACCTAGCCAACGCCCTGGCCGACAGCCGCTTTGGATGGCGCTGTCCGGTGGTGCGGCGGGGGACCCCTTGACGCTTCGAAGGCCCAGCATGGAGACTCGCAGGAGGGGTAAGGACGTCGGGGGGCGTCCTTCGGGGGGGATGGCGGAGGTGCCATGAGAGCGAGGACGCGTCCTGCGTCACCGGTCTCGTTGGAGTACCTGCCCGCCCTCGACGGCATCCGAGGCGTCGCCGTCGTGGCGGTCATCGCCACCCACACCGTGGCGACCATCCCGGGCGGCTTTTTGAGCGTCGACGTCTTCTTCGCCTTGTCGGGCTACCTCATCACGTCGTTGCTGGTCGCCGAATGGCGCCAGAGCGACGGCATCTCACTGGGCCGGTTCTGGTCCCGTCGGGCCCGGCGCCTGCTTCCCGCCCTGTTCCTGATGCTCACCGCGGTAGGTGCGGGGGCGGCGCTGTGGCCGCAGATCTTCGACAGTCCCTCGTTGCGGGGCGACACGTTGGCGACGGTCTTCTATCTGGCCAACTGGCACTTCATCGCCGATCACACCAATTACTTCCTGGCTGCGGGCAAGGCCTCGCCCCTGCTCCACACCTGGTCCCTGGCCATCGAGGAGCAGTTCTACCTGGTGTGGCCGATCGTGGTCCTGGCCGTCTGCAAGCTTCGTCGACCGTGGCGAGGCGCCGTCGGTCACGAGGGTGCGGGTCTGACCGGGCCCGGTCACCGCCGCCGTCTCCACGTGCTCTTCGCCATCGCCGTCACCGGGGCGCTCTCCTCGGCGGTGTGGATGGCGGTGCTCACCCAGGCCGGGGGCGACACCACCCGCAGCTTCTACGCCAGTGACACCCGGGCTCAGGCCATCCTGGTCGGTGCCGCATTGGCCATCGGCTCGGTGTTGTGGGGACCGGCCCGCTCGCGCCGGGCGCGCGCCGCGGTGTGGGTTTGGGGCCTCACCGGTGTGGTGGGAACCGCCCTGTTGTGGTCGCTCGTCCAAGCCAACTCGCTGGTGGTGTTCCGAGGTGGGTTCTTCGTCGCCGCGCTGTGCACCGCCGGGATCATCGCCTGTGTCGCCAACCTCCCCGCCGGCCGCCTCGCCGCGGTCTTGTGCCTCTCACCGCTTCGCTACGTGGGCCGCATCTCGTACGGGATGTACCTCTGGTACTGGCCGCTCGTCCTCGTGTTCTCGAGCACCCGCACCCACCTCCAGGGCTATCCCCTGCTCGGGGTGCGGCTCGTGGCCATCATCTCGATGGCGACCGCCTCGGCCTATCTCGTCGAGTTGCCCATCCGCCGGGGTCACCTCCCGAGATGGTGGGCGCCGCTGGCCATGCCCGTCGCCGCCAGCTTGGCCGTGCTCACCACGTTCCTGGCCACGGTGGGAGTGAGCGACGTGGCCGCCGCTTCGGTGACAGCCTCGACGTCGGGATCTGTCGCGACGTCGAGGACCACCACCACGGACCCCGAGCCCGTGAAGGTGCTCCTCGTGGGGGACTCGGTGGCGGGCACGCTCGGGGTCGGGCTCGGACAGGTGATGTCGCAGTACGGCGTGGTGGCCGTGAACGAAGGCAGCCCGGGTTGCTCGGTGTCGATGGACCAATTGGTCAAGGTGTTGTGGTTCACCGACCCTCCCGGGAAGCCCTGTGTCAACGGCGATCCCGCCGCCTTGTTGGCGCAATGGCGAGCCTGGGTGGACCAGTTCAATCCCGATGTCGTGATCTACATGGCCCGCAGCGACGTCTTGAACCAGGAGGTCGACTCGAACTGGACCAACATCGGCGAGCCCCTCTTCGACTCCTATCTCACCAGCCGATTCCGCCAGGCCGTCAATGTCCTCGGCTCACGCGGGGCCCACGTCGTCTTGCTGACGTCTCCCTTCTATGACACCGGCATGCAACCCAGCGGCTTGCCCTGGCCCGAGGACGATCCCGCCCGTGTGACAACCGACAACCAGATCATCCAGTCGATGGCCGACGCCGAGGGCCCCTCATCGCGCTCGGGGTATTCGACGCCATCGGCACGACCCAAGAGCGGGCTGTTCTCGGGCATCTCGGGGACCGGCAACGTGACGGTGATCGACGCCGGCGCGTGGCTGTCGCCGGGTGGGCACTACTCCGTCACCGTCGACGGCATCCAGGCCCGGTGTGGCGACGGCGTCCACTTCACCGTGGCCGGGGGGGAGTGGCTGGCGAAGCGGATTCTCCCTGTCATCTCGTTGCTGGGCCGTCCCCATCAAGCGACCGCGCATTCGGGTTCGTGGTCCGGTCCGATCGCCGTCACCCCGCCGTCGTGGTACTCCGAGTTGCCCTGTGCCGCCTCGGCGGGCTGAGGCGCCCGTTCGCACCCGGCGAGGATCACCGAATACCCTGCTCGGACCGGCCCGGCTGACCACGGCCCGACCGGCTCGACGGCCCCCCGGGTCGTCGTCAACCGATCTGGAGCCGTCCATGGGTATCGAGACACACGAGCGCGCAGCGGGCACCGCCGAGGTGGTCATCAATGTCCCACCCGTGAACGCGCTCGACGTGGCCTCGTGGTTCGCGTTCGCCGACGCCGTCTTGGCGGCGGGGTCCATCCCGTCGGTCCGGGTGGTCGTGGTCCGCGCCGAGGGGCGAGGGTTTTGTGCGGGTGTGGACATCAAGGAGATCCAGGCCAAGGGGGACGAGGCCCTCGTGGGGGTGAACCGGGGTTGTGCGGCCGCCTTTGCCGCGGTCTATGACTGCGAGGTCCCGGTCATCGTCGCCGTGCAGGGATTTTGTCTCGGGGGAGGCATCGGCATCGCCGGCAACGCCGACATCGTGGTGGCTTCCGAGGACGCCACCTTCGGGCTACCCGAGGTGGACCGGGGCGCGCTCGGTGCCGCCACCCATCTGGCCCGGCTCGTCCCTCAACACCGGATGCGGTCGATGGTCTACACGGCCCAGCCCGCCACCGCGGCCGAGCTCCACCACTACGGATCGGTGCTGCGGGTGGTGCCCAAGGACCTATTGGTCGACACCGCCTACGAGGTGGCGGAGTCCATCGCCTCGAAGAGCCCCACCATCATCCGCCGCGCCAAGGAGTCGCTCAACGGCATCGACCCCGTCGACGTGAAGCGGAGCTACCGCTTCGAGCAGGGCTTCACCTATGAGCTGCACGTCTCGGGCGTCGCCGACGAGCAGCGTCAGGCCTTCGTCGAGAAGCGCGACGCGGACACCACTACATGAGCGACAAGCGGTCCACGGTCGAGGACATGGTCGGCGACCTGCGAGACGGCATGACCATCGGCTTCGGGGGATGGGGGTCGCGTCGCAAGCCCATGGCGGTGGTGCGGTCGATCTTGCGGGCCGGGGTGCGCGACCTCACCGTGGTGTCCTACGGGGGCCCCGACGTGGGTGTGCTGTGCGCGGCGGGACGGGTCCGCAAGGCCGTCTACGCCTTCGTGACCCTCGACTCCATCGCCCTCGACCCCCATTTCCGAAAGGCCCGCCAGGCCGGGGCCATCGAAGCCATGGAGATCGACGAAGGCATGTTCTACCTGGGTCTGTTGGCAGCGTCGCAACGCCTGCCCTTCCTGCCCACGCGCGCCGGGCTCGGATCCGACGTCCTGCGGGTCAACCCGTCCCTGCGGACCGTGCGCTCGCCCTATGACGACGGCGAGGAGCTGGTGGCCATGCCGGCGTTGACCCTCGACGCCGCCTTCGTGCACGTGAACCGGGCCGACACCCATGGCAATGGCCAGATGCTCGGCCCCGACCCGTTCTTCGACGAGCTCTTCCTCGGGGCGGCCACCCGCCGCTTCGTCACCGCCGAGAAAGTCGTCGAGCCCGGCCGGCTCATCGACGAAGGCCCCATCCAGACCGTGACCATCAACAGGCTTATGACCGACGCCGTGGCCGAGGTGCCCGGAGGCGCGCACTTCACATCGTGTCCTCCGGACTACGACCGGGACGAGGCGTTTCAGAAGGCCTACGCGTCGGCGGCCGCCGATCCCGATGCCTGGGCGGCCTTCGACGCCCGGTATCTCCAGGTCGACGAAGCCGGGTACCACGCCGCGGTGCGCGAGGCCTCGTGATGACCGACCTCGAGGTGACCCGGGCCGAGGTGTGTGTGGTGGCGTGTGCCCAGGCGTGGCGCGGCGACGGCGAGGTGATGGCGAGCCCCTTCGGGACCGTCCCGCAGATCGGGGCACGGCTGGCCCGGCTCACCTTCGCGCCCGACCTCGTCCTGACCGACGGAGAAGCGGCGCTGATGGCCAACACGCCGTCGGTGTCGTCGCAGCGCGACGAGCTCGTCCTCGAAGCCTGGATGCCCTACCGCCGGGTGTTCGACGTGGTGTGGTCGGGGCGGCGCCACATCATGATGATGGCGTCGCAGGTGGACCGCTTCGGCAACCAGAACCTGAGCGCCATCGGCGACTGGGCCCGACCCAAGGCCCAGCTGATCGGCGTGCGGGGCGCGCCGGGCAACAGCCTCAACCACACCACGAGCTACTGGATCCCCGCCCACACGGCGCGCAGCTTCGTCGAGCACGTCGACATGGTGTGCGGCGTCGGCTACGACCGGGCCGCGGCGGCGGGGCCGGCGGCCACGCGCTTTCACGACGTCCGGCTGGTGGTGTCGAATCTCGGTGCCTTCGACTTCGAGACCCCCGATCACGCCATGCGGGTCCGCTCCGTGCATCCGGGCGTGACCATCGACGAGGTCGCCGATGCCACCGGGTTCGAGCTCGCGGTTCCCGACCCCGTTCCCATCACGCCGTTGCCCAGCGCGGACGAGCTCGAATTGATTCGCGAGATCCTCGACCCCACGCGGCTCCGGGACAAGGAGATCCCCTCCTGACGCCCGACGCCGGGTTGCCCGACCCTCACCCCGCGCTGCGCACCCGCCTCTGTGATCTGGTGGGCGTGCGCTATCCCATCGTGCAGACGGGTATGGGGTGGGTGGCGGGCCCTCGACTGGTGGCCGCCACCGCCAATGCCGGTGGCCTCGGGATCCTGGCCTCGGCGACGATGACGGTCGACGAGCTGCGGGCCGCGGTGGCCGAGGTGAAGGCGCGCACCACCGCGCCGTTCGGGGTCAACCTCCGCACCGACGCGCCCGATTCCGCCGAGCGGATCGCACTCCTCGTGGCAGCGGGGGTGAAGGTGGCGAGCTTCGCCCAGGCACCGCGGCCCGACATGGTGGCCAGCCTGCGCGACGCGGGCGTAGTCGTGCTCCCCACCGTCGGAGCCCGTCGTCACGCCGAGAAGGTGGCGGAGTGGGGTGTGCACGGTGTCATCGCCCAGGGCGCGGAAGGCGGTGGCCACACGGGCCAGGTCCCGACGTCGCTGCTGCTGCCCCAGGTCTGTGAGGCCGTCGGCGACCGTGTGGCGGTGATCGGGGCGGGGGGATTCTCCAGCGGCCGGGGTCTCGTGGCCGCTCTCGCCTACGGGGCGGCGGGCATCGCCATGGGGACGCGATTTCTTCTCACCCGCGAAAGCACCGTTCCCGACGAGGTGAAGAAGATCTACCTCGGCACCGCCGTCACCGGCACCGTCGTCACCACCCGGGTCGACGGGGCGCCGCAACGCGTCATCCGCACCGACGTGGTCGACCACCTCGAGGGCGCGGGCCGCGTCGGCGCGTTGCCTCGCGCCCTGCGCAACGCCTTGGCCTTCCGTCGCCAGACCCACACCTCGTGGCGCGCCCTGTTGTCCGAGGGGCGCGCCATGAAGGAGGGCAACGAGCTGTCATGGGCGCAGGTGGTCATGGCCGCCAACGCGCCCATGATGACCAAGGCGGCCCTCGTCGAGGGTAGAACCGACGTGGGTGTGCTGCCCACCGGGCAGGTCGTCGGCCTCATCGAGGAGCTCCCCACCGTGGCCGAGCTCATCGGCGCCATCGTGACCGAGGCCAACGCCACCTTGGAGCGACTCGGGGGTCGGTGACGTCGTGCCCAGCGCTCGCCGCCGCCGCCCTCACGGGTTCGGTCGCAGACCCGTGGCATTGGAGATGGCGGTGACGAGGAGATTGGCGGTCCCGTCGACAGCCTGGGCTATGGCCGAGGACGGTCGCGACAGCGCCGCCGCGATCTGCCCGTAGGACGCGCCCCGGAGCACGGCGGGGTCGTAGCTGGCGCCGATCATCACGAACCGGTTGTCGATGTCGATGAAGGGGATGGCACCGGGCTGCGACGTGTAGGGGGACCGGTCGTAGGTGCTGAGCAACGACTCCTGGGGCGGCGTGAGCCGCTGCAGCGTCGGGTACTGACCGTCGACGACCTGGTTCGTCGACAGCTCCACCGCCACGAAGTCCAGGACCGGGCTCGTGTAGGTCGAGCCGTAGAACGACAACGTGGGCGTGTCGGGGTCGATGTCACCCGATGACGAGCGCGTGGTCTCGAGCCCGGCGAAGGCACCGAACCGTGACAACGCCACGGCCATGGCCCACCGCTCTGCGGCGCAGTACGGGCAGTACTCCGCGCCCACGTACAAGACCTCGGGCTTGCCGTCGACACCGACGAGTGGTGCCTGTCGGCCTGCGATCTTGGTGGGGCCCACCAATCCGGCGGGTGATCCGACGGCTCGCAGCGTCGCCTCGCTCACCGACGTCACGGAGGCCTCCACCGACGCCGTGGCCGGGACCGCCCCGGTACCCAGGGCCACGCCGGTGGCGGAGTGCGACTGCGTCCCGGCGCTGAGCTTGGAGACTTTCGGCGACGGGCCCGATCCCGCCGCGATGGCGACGAGGGCCACCACGACGATGATCACGACGGCGATGGGAGCCGCTGTCCACCACCTCCACCACCTCGAGCGCTGTGGAGCTTCGGGACGATGCGGCTGGTTGGGACGGTTCGGACGGTTCGGAAGGTTCGGAAGGTGCGGCGTGCTTCGTGGTGACGGCTTGGAGCTCGCGCCACGATGGGCGGTGGCGTTGCGATTGGTCATGTCGTTTCTCCTCGGCGTGGCGGGCGCGCCACGAGGCGCACAGGCCGAAAGATCGGGCTGGTCGGTTGGTCTGACCGAAGTCCGCACGGGTGGTCGGGGACCCAGGACCCACCATGGGTGGAGAGGTGGAGTGCCCGCGACGAAACGCCCGTGAGGCGCTGTCTCGTGTGCCAACAGCGGCAATGCCAAATGCGGCAATGCCGCCGGGGGTCAGAGACTCAGGCGAATGCCGGGAGAGAGCGAGGAGGGCGCATGATCAGCGCCGACCGTCCGGAGGGGAGGAACCCGTACGCCCCACGCCAACGGCGGAGACGGCGCAACAGCGCGGCCGGCATGATCACCGGTCCACCGAGCAGGATCAGAGCGGAACCGAGCGTGGCACCCGTCGTCACCAGCGAGCCCGCGTTGGAGCACTGCGCGGCGTTCTGGAGACAGGGACTTGGTGCGGGAGCCGGCGAGCGATGCCCGCTGAGGGTGCTGTGGGCGGCAACCTTCGGGGCGGGCGCGGCCGCACCCGCCAACGGGGCGCAGGCCACCAGGAGGAGAAGGGCGGCACCGACCGCCGTCGCCACACAACGCCAAAGCCTCACAGAACGAGGGTACAAGTCCGCCATCGTCTTGTGACGTCGGGCCCTGCGGCGCCGGGCCGCGCTACCTTCGAGCGCGTCGGCCTCGACAGGCAGACCAACGAGAGGAGTCGTCGTGCACGCCATGATCCTCGATACCCCCGGGCCTCTCGAGAGCGGCGTCGTGCACCGTGGGGAGCTTCCCGATCCCCACCCCGGACCGGGACAGATCGTGATCAGGGTGGTGGCGTGTGGGGTGTGCCGGTCGAACCTCCACATGATCGAGGGCGATTGGGTGCGCTACGGCGTTCCTGCCTTCACGCCCATCATTCCCGGTCACGAGGTCATCGGTCGGGTCGTGGAAGTCGGGAGCGAGGTCGACTGGATTGCCCGCGGTGACCGTGTCGGGGTCCAACCGTTGTGGTCCACCTGCGGGCATTGCGCGTACTGCCTGACCGGGCGCGACCAGCTGTGTGCCACCAAGCAGATCACGGGTGAGACCGTGCACGGCGGCTACGCCGAGTACATGTTGGCCACTGCGGCCCATGCCCATCTCGTGCCCGACTCGATCGACGACGTCGAAGCGGCACCGCTGTTCTGTCCCGGCATCACCGGCTACAACGCCGTCACCAAGGCGGCTCCCCATCTCGGTTCCACCCTGGCGGTCTTCGGCGTCGGCGGTGTCGGGCACATGGTCATCCAGTTCGCGGCCCTGGCCGGAGCGGATGTCTATGCCGTGGCGCGTGCCCCCGAGCATCTGCAGCTCGCCGACGAGCTCGGAGCCCATCCCGTCGACGCCAACGGTGGTGATCCCGCCTCGGTCTTCGCCGCTCTCGGTGGTGTCGACGCGGCGGTGGTGTTCGCGCCGTCGGACGCGGTGCTGCGCCAGGCCATCGAAGCCGTCAAACCCGGCGGCACCGTCGTGCTCGGAGTCCACGCCCAGGTCGGCGAGCTCGCCTTCGCGGACGAGAAACGATTGGTGGGTTCGGTCATCGGGTCGCGCCAGCAGATGCGCGACGTCCTGGCCCTGGCGGCGGCGGGCAAGGTGAGAGCCCACTGCGAGACCTATGCCCTCGACGACGCCGTCGAGGCCCTGGGCGCTCTCAAGCGGGGAGAGGTCAGGGCCCGAGCGGTCCTCGTTCCGGACTGAGGTCTCGACCACCGACCCTCATGATTGGTCGAGGGCTCAGGCGGGCTCAGGGACATGCAGTAGGGCCCCTGATCCCAGCAACACCTCGAGCGCCGGCGCGGGCATCGGTCGGGACAGGAGGTATCCCTGTCCCATGGAACAGCCCAAGGTGACCAGAAGGTCCAGTTGGTCGGGCTCCTCGATGCCTTCCGCGATCACAGCCAGCGAGAGCCTGTCGGCGAGCCCGAGAATGCCCTCGAGCATGTGGGCGAGGGTGGGACCCGCGGCGTGGCCCGAGACGAAGGACCGGTCGATCTTCAAGATGTCGACGGGCAGCTTGGCCAGCGTGCTCAGCGAGGAGAACCCGGTCCCGAAGTCGTCGATGGCGATGCGGACACCGAGGCGCTTGAGCGACTCCAGCGACGCCACGCCTCCGTCGCCGTCGGCGACGATGGAGGTCTCGGTGACCTCGAGCACGACGTTGTCGGCGGGCACGGCGCAGTTCGTCAGCAGGTTCCGGATGGCCATCAGATTCTGGTCGCTCTTGAGCTGGATGGGCGAGAGGTTCACCGCCACCCACAGGCGGCCACAGTGGTCCACCGTTCGGCGCCAGAAGCCGACCTGTCGAGTTGCTGCTTCGAGCACCCAGTTGCCGATGGCGTCGATGTCGCCGGTCTCCTCGGCGAGGGTGATGAAGTCAACGGGAAAGAGAAGGCCGAGGGTGGGGTGCCGCCAACGCACCAATGCCTCCACCCCGAGGATGTCCCTGGTAAAGAGGTCGATGATGGGTTGGTACTCGAGGCGAAGTTGACCCGACGGGACGGCTCGGGCGAGATCGGCCTTGAGCGCGGAGCGGTCGAGCATGTTGTCGTGCATCTTGGCGTCGAATAGTTGATAGCGACTCTTCCCTGCTCCCTTGGCCATGTACATGGCGAAGTCGGCGTGGCGGAGCAGCTCGGCGGCGTCCAGCGTCCCGGGGTTGCGTTGGGCCACGCCGATGCTGACCGAGACGAGGAGACGGGCTCCGTTGACCAGGAAGGGTTGGCGCAGGGAATCCAGGATCCGTTCGGCCACACCGACGGCGGTCGTCTCCCCCTCGTCCTCGATGACCACGACGGCGAATTCGTCGCCGCCGAGACGAGCCACGAGGTCCTGGGGTCGGACGCAGTCGTTGAGGCGGGCACTCAATTGGACGAGCAGGGCGTCGCCTTGGTCGTGGCCCAGCGAATCGTTGACGTCTTTGAAGTCGTCGATGTCCACGAAGAGCACGCCTTCGTGTGAGGCCCGGCGATCGCTACCCGAGCTGAACGACGCGGCGAGTCGTTGGGTCAACGAATCTCGGTTGGGGAGCCCGGTGAGCGAGTCATGGCTGGCCCGGCGGGTCAGGGCCCGATGGCTCTCGTGCAAGGCGCCGGCCATGTCGTTGAACGCCGTGGCCAGCTCACCGAGCTCGTCGCGTCGGGCGACGGCGATGCGGTGGTCGTAGTCACCGGCTTGGAGCCGCGCGACTCCCTGATGCATGGTGGCGACGGGACGGACCAGGTCCTTGACCATGCGCCGACGGAAGTACACCGTCATTGTCGATGCCAGCACGAACAGGCCCGCCAGGACCGAGATGAGAATGCGTTCGAGGTCGACCCCTCGGGAAAGCCCGTTGTTCATGGCGGCGAGCGATGGAGCCTCGAGTCCTGTCAGGAGCCCATCGGAGGCGTCGCTGGACGCGCCGTAGATGAGGTTGTCCGCGGCATGGTTTCCGTGCAAGGCCAAGACGGCGGGTCCCCACAAGCCGAAGGTGCTGAGTCCCTTCTGCCACGATCGGTGCGCGGCGATCACGGAGGCTCTCATGCCGTTGGTGGTCGGGAATAGTCTCTCTGCGGCTTCGAACTGGGTCGAGATCGCTTGTTGCTGTCTGAGAAAGGCCGATCGGTCCACGGTCTCGTCGCTCAGGATCTTGTGGGCGACCTCCTCGTGGGCGACGACGTTGGTGCTCAGCGCTGACGACGCCACCGATTCGCGATCGAGTCGGCTCGCCGTGCCGCGCACGCCGTCGACCAGTCTCCAGACGCCTACGATCGATGCCGACGCGGCCAACAGCAAGAGCACCAGCATGACGGTGAAGGCACGCGACCATTCGCGTCGGAGGCTCCACGTGCGCTCCGGGTGATCGGACCCGAACGCCTCCTGATTCACGATTTCATTCCCGGCCCGGACCGATGGCGATCCGACATGAGCGTCCTGTCGATGGTGACAGTGCTCGCCCTTGATGTCGTCTTCGCTCAGCCGGACCTGGAGGGATTAGGGCCGAAAGACCCTGCCCGGCGGGCTACCCCAGGCGCTCGATGATCGTGGCGTTGGCCTGGCCGCCGCCCTCGCACATCGTCTGGAGGCCGTAGCGGCCCCCGGTCCGCTCGAGCTCGTTGAGCATGGTCGACATGAGACGGGCCCCCGAGCACCCTGTGGGATGGCCGATGGCGATGGCACCCCCGTTGGGGTTCACCCGGGTCATGTCGGGATGGAGCTCGCGCTCCCAGGCCAAGACGACCGAGGCGAAAGCCTCGTTGATCTCGACGACGTCCATGTCCTCGAGGCGCAATTTGGCCTTCTCGAGGACGAGCCGGGTGGCGGGGATGGGTGCGGTCAGCATGATCACGGGATCGTTGGCTGCCACCGCGAAGGTGTGGAACCGGGCGCGAGGCCGGAGTCCCAAGGACTCGGCGCGCTCCTCGCTCATCACGAGGACAGCAGCCGCCCCGTCCGAGATCTGCGACGACGTCCCCGCCGTGACCGAGCCGGTCTCACTGAAGGCGGGAGCCAGGTTGCCGAGCTTCTCGATGGTCGTGTCACGACGGACACCTTCGTCGGCCTCGATGGTGGTGTCGCCGTCGGGGCCCGGTGAGCGGAGGAGGACGAGCTCGTTGGCGAATCGGCCTTCGTCTTGAGCCAGCGCGGCGCGTCGGTGTGACTGGAGGGCGAAGGTGTCCATCTCGTCGCGGCCGATCTTCCAACGGGCCGCGATCTCCTCGGCGGACAGGCCCTGGTGGATGAAGGCGAAACGGGCGTGGACCGTCGGCCCGTAGGCCTCGCCGGGCCCGGGGTCGGTGGTGGATCCGATGGGCACCCGGCTCATCGACTCGACGCCGGCCCCGATGACGATGTCCATGGCACCGGACATGACGGCTTGGGCCGCGAAATGGATGGCCTGCTGGGCCGAACCGCATTGGCGGTCGACGGTCGTCCCGGGAACGGTGTCAGGGAACCCGGCGGCCAGCGCGGCATTGCGGCCGATGTTCATGGCCTGCTCGCCCACCGTCATGGTGCAACCCATGACGACGTCCTCCACCAGGGCGGGGTCGAGGCCGCTGCGCTCCACCAGCGCCTTGAGCGGCGCCGCGGCGAGGTCGACGGCGTGCCAGCCCGACAACGCGCCGTTGCGCCGTCCCACCGGGGTCCGGACTGCGTCGACGATCACGGCATTGGGCATCGGAGACCTCCTGCCGAGCTTTCCGGCTCTTTCGATTGTTGCCCAATATCTGGCGGTGTGTCAGATTCCCGTTTCATGGACCTCCGGTTCTCCGCTGAGCAGGACCGCTTCCGCTCCGAGGCCCGGGCCTGGCTCGAGGCCAATGTGCCGTCCGCCTCCCGGGGGACGGGCCCACTCCCGTCGCTCGACACCGCCGAGGGGTTCGAGGCCCACCGGGCCTGGGAAGGGGTCTTGTACGACGCCCGGTGGTCGGTGGTGTCGTGGCCCGAGGAATTCGGAGGACGAGGGGTGGGGTTGGCCGAGTGGCTCATCTTCGAAGAGGAGTACTACCGGGCCCAGGCGCCCACCCGGGTCGGGCAGAACGGGATCTTCCTCCTCGCCCCCACCCTCTTCGAGTTCGGGACGGCCGAGCAGAAGGCGCGGTATCTCCCCGCTATGGCGTCGGGCCAGGAGATCTGGTGCCAGGGCTGGTCGGAGCCCGATGCCGGGAGCGACCTCGCCGCCATCCGGAGCCGGGCCACCCTCGACGGCGACGGGTGGGTCCTCAACGGGCAGAAGACGTGGTGTTCGCGCGGCGCCTTCGCGGACTGGATCTTCGGCCTGTTCCGATCCGATCCCGACGCCGAGCGGCACCGGGGCCTCACCTACTTCCTGGTTCGGATGGACAGCCCCGGGGTGACGGTCCGGCCCATGGCCCAGCTCGACGGGGAGACGGGCTTCGCCGAGGTGTTCTTCGAGGACGTCGAGGTCCCCGCCGTCGGAGTGCTCGGGGGCGTGGGTGAGGGTTGGAAGGTGGCCATGGCCACGGCGGGATCCGAGCGGGGCCTGTCGTTGCGGAGCCCGGCGCGCTACACCGAGGCCGCGGCGCGGCTGGTCGAGTTGTACCGCGACCGGGCAGAGGCCGACCCGGTGGCGGCCGGCCGTCACGGTGACGACGTGGCCCGGGCTGTGATCGACGCCGAGGCGTATCGGTTGCAGACCTATTGGACCGTCACCCGGGTGCTCGACGGGGGCGGGGTGGGTCCCGAGGCGTCGATGAACAAGTTGTTCTGGTCCGAGACCGACCTCGCCATCCAGAGCACGGCGCTCGCACTGCTCGGCGAGGAGGCCGAGCTGTTGGGTGACGACGGCCGGCCCCCGGCGTGGCTCGACGGATTCCTCTTCTCCTTGGCGGGGCCGATCTACGCCGGGACCAACGAGATCCAGCGCAACGTGGTGGCCGAGCGGGTGCTCGGGTTGCCCCGATCCTGAGCCATGCATTTCGCCTTCGACGAGAACCAGCTCGAGTTCCGGGCCCAGCTGCGGGCATTCGCCGAGAAGCAGTGCACACCGGGGGACATTCGCGAGGCGTGGGATTCGCGCCTGGGTTGGTCGCGGCCGCGCTGGTCGGCACTGGCCGAGATGGGCGTGGTGGGGATCACCGTTCCCGAGGAGTTCGGCGGGATGGGTCTCGGACTGGTCGACGCCGTAGCCCTGTTGGAGGAGGCCGGTCGGGCCGGGTTGCCCGAGCCCCTCGTCGAGACGATCGTGCTTGGGGTCCCGGTGCTCGCCGATGCGCCGGGCCAACAGGGCAGTGTGTTGCGGTCGCGGTGGCTGAGCGGGGTGGCCGACGGCGGGGTCAGGATCGCGGTCGGCATGTCGTCGATGCCGGCGGTTCCCGGTGCCGAAGAGGCCGAGCTCCTCCTGCTCGAGCGCGACGGCGAGCTCCACGCCGTGCCCGGTGCCGCGGTGGCGCTCACGGCGCGCCCCGCCCTCGACGGGTCCAGGAGATTGGCCCGGGTCGAATGGGAGCCGTCCCCGTCGACGCTCGTCGTGTCGGGTTTCGAAGCCGAGGAGGTCCTCGCCGCGCTGGGCGACCGGGCGGCGATGGGCGTCGGGGCGGTGTTGGTGGGCGTGGCGGACCGGCTCATCGCCATGGCCGCGCAGTACGCCAAGGACCGGGTGCAGTTCGGAAAGCCGATCGGTTCCTTCCAGGCCGTGAAGCACCATCTCGCCGACGCGCTGGTGAGGGTCGAGTTCGCCCGACCCATGGTGTACCGGGCCGCGTTGTCGCTGAGCGAGGGCGATCGCGACGCCAGTCTGCACGCCTCGATGGCGAAGGCCATGGCCTCGGATGCAGCCACCTTGGCGGCCCGGACCGCGCTCCAGGTCCACGGGGCCATCGGCTACACCTGGGAGCACGACCTCCATCTCTGGATGAAGCGGGCCTGGGCGTTGTCGGCGGCTTGGGGTGACGCCGTGACGCACAGGTCACGGGTGCTCGAGATCCTGCTCGCCCGCCGACCCTGATCAGGCCGGCTCCCGATTACTCAGGCGCGCAGCTGGCCGTAGATGGTCTCGGAGTCGAAGTAGACGCGCTCGCAGACGATGCCCTCGCCGTCGCGCTCGAACTCGAAGAGCGCCACCATGGGACACCGGAAGGACTTCCCGGTCGGCTCCTCCCCGGTGAGCGAGCCGAGGTGCGTCCCGAGGAGGTCGAACTCCACGATGACGGTGTCATCCGCGCTGAGCAGCGACCGGACTTCGTTGCGCTGGTCGGGGAAGACGGACCGGGAACGGGCGTAGTACTCCTTCACCGCGTCGGTGCCGTCATAGACCTGGCCGGTGCCGATGAGCTCGTAGCGAGGGTGAGTGAATGTGGCCAGGGTGTCGTGGAATCGACTCTCGTTCTCAGACGCCATGTGCTCGCGGACGACCGCCTCACGGCGACTGCGCAGGTCCGGACGGGGAGAGTTCATTCTCGGGCAGAAGGTAGCGCCACCGCCGGGTCGGTGACACCCCGGGGCCTCCTCGGGTCGTAGGCTGCAGGCCATGGCAGAGAAGTCACGACCAACCGCAGAATCGAAGAAGCCGGGCCGCAGCGTCAAAGAGAAGCGGGCGGCCAAGCACCAGAAGCAGGCCGAGCAGAAGCAGGCCCGGAAGGGCTGGGACGCCAAATAACACCGAGCCGCACCGGTTCACTCAAGACTCGACTGAAGGATCGGACCTGAAGAGGTCCGTGACGTCGACCAGCGGTGCGGTACAGGGGTGGCCGTCGGCCACGAAGACCCGCGGTGAGCATCCGGGCCCGACGCCGGACGGAACACTCACGAGCGTCGACGAGCGGGTGCCGTAGGCGTCGGTGTGGACACAGGCCGCCAGCGTCTCGGGCGGCCGAACCCGCCCGGTACCGGCACCGTCGTCTGGCCCTCGCGCACTGTCGGGCAACCCGGTGTCGGGCAACCCGGTGTCGGGCAACCCGGTGTCGGGCAACCCGGTGTCGGGCACGCTGTGGTCGGCGAGCACGGTCCGGACCCGGTCGATCAGATCGTCACCTCTGAGCGCGCTGGCGTTCCCGAGGAGCCCCCGTACATGGTCCGCTTTCGACGACGCCGCGTGGAGGGGATTGTTCTCCAGGATGTAGATGCCCGGGTCCAGGGTCTCGACCAGAACCTGGTCGGTGTCAGCGCCGGTCATGTCCAGTGAGTAGAGCGACGTCGGGTCCCCCACGAGAAGCCACGCCGGGTTGAAGTCAGCGGGACGAAACCGGGTGATGAACTCGTCCACCGCCGACGTCGCGTGGCGATGTGCGGCGAGCGCCAACGGGAGCTCCCCGCGCGACCGTTTGGTGGGGTCGCGTCGGTCGGGGGAAGGACGGTTGGTGAGCCCCGCCGCGACGCCGTGTTCGTTGACCGCCAACCACGTGCCACCCGCTTCTTCGTCGCGTCCGCCGATGATGCGTGGTCGCGACGCAGCCAGGACGGTCATGGCGGTGGCGCGTCGGGCGAGCTGTTCGTCGCGGTTGGCGCCGATGAGCAGCGGTGCGTCGGGGTCCAGGCGCGACACCACCACCAGCAGGCACATCGAACTCAGGGTACCGGCGGTCTCACCACGTGAGGTTCCTGGTACGCGCAAACTGACACGCCGTCAGATCGGTGGCTATGCTCGCTCGGGTGGGCGAACTGCCGTTGATCATTTCTGTCGACGACCATGTCGTGGAGCCCGCCAACGTCTGGACCGACCGCCTTCCCGCCAAGTACCAGGACGTCGGCCCCCGCATCGTCCGGGCTCCGATGGGTGAGATCACCTTCGTGGGCGGCAAGCTCACCGTGCAGCCCGGCACCGAAGGTGTCCCCACCGACTGGTGGTACTACGAAGAGCTCCGTCGACCCCTCCTGCGGCTCGACGCGGCTGTTGGTGTGCCGCGCGATGAAGTGACGATCACCGGAGTCACCTACGACGACATGCGTCCGGGTGCGTACCAGGTCAAGCCTCGGCTCGAGGACATGGATATCAACCATCTCGAGGCGTCGCTGTGCTTCCCGACCTTCCCCCGCTTTTGCGGACAGACCTTCACCGAGGCCGCCGACAAGGACCTCGCTCTGCTGTGTGTCGAGGCCTACAACGACTGGATGGTCGACGAGTGGTGTGCGGAGTCGGCCGGCCGGCTGATCCCGCTGTGCCTCATCCCCTTGTGGGACGCCAAGCTGGCCGCGGTCGAGGTGCGGCGGAACGCGGCTCGTGGGGTGAAGGCCGTGTGCTTCAGCGAGATCCCACCGTTCTTGGGGCTGCCGTCGGTGCACGACCCCGACAATTACTGGGACCCGTTCTTCGAGGCCTGTGCCGAGACCAAGACCGTGATCAACATGCACATCGGCTCGTCGTCGAAGATGCCCTCGACTTCTGCCGACGCCCCGCCCGCGGTGGGGTCGACGCTCACGCACACCAACGCCACGTTCTCGTTGGTGGACTTCTTGTTCTCCGGTGTGCTGGTGCGGTTCCCGACGTTGATGCTCGCCTATTCCGAAGGCCAGATCGGCTGGATCCCCTACATCCTCGAGCGGGCCGACAAGGTCTGGGAGGAGAACCGGGGTTGGGGCGGGGTGGCCGACAAGGTGCCCGAGCCACCGTCGACGTATTTCCGCCGCCAGGTCTACGGCTGCTTCTTCGACGACGCGCACGGCCTGCGCTCGGTCGAGGAGATCGGTGCCGACAACATCACCTACGAGTCCGACTACCCACACTCGGACTCCACCTGGCCTCACACCAAGGAGATCGCCGAGCGCCAGATGGCGCATCTCGACGATGACACGCGCCGCAAGATCGTCCGGGGCAACGCCATCCGGCTCTTCGGGCTCGACTACTTGGCTCCGTAGGTCTCACGCGTGGACCTGCGCTACTCCGAGAGCGAGGAGTCCTTTCGCTCCAGGCTACGGGAGTGGCTGGCCGAGGTCTTGCCAACGCTGCCTCCGAAGCCGTCGCACCTCGATTGGCCGGGACGGCGCCTCTACGACACGACGTGGCAGCGGATGCTCTTCGACGCCGGGTACGCGGGCATCGACTGGCCCGTCGAAGGAGGTGGCCGAGGTGCGAGCCCGGTCGAACAGCTCATCTACCTCGAGGAACTCGAGCGAGCCCACGCCCCTTATGTCGGGGTGAACTTCGTCGGCCTGCTCCATGCCGGGCCGACGGTGATCGTGGAGGGCACCCCCGAGCAACGGGCCCGGTTCCTCCCGCCCATCCTCCGGGGCGACGAGGTGTGGTGCCAGGGGTTCTCCGAGCCCGGGGCCGGGAGCGACCTGGCGTCGCTTCGCACCCGGGCCGAGCGCGACGGGGACGAGTACGTCGTCACCGGACAGAAGATCTGGACGTCACACGCCGAGGTGGCGGACTTCTGCGAACTGCTCGTGCGGACCGGGCCCGAGGACAGCCGTCACCGGGGCATCACCTGGTTGATCCTGCCCATGGACCGTCCCGGCATCGACTTCCGACCGCTGCGGACGATCGCGGGGTCCACCGAATTCGGCGAGTTGTTCCTCGACGCGGTGCGCGTCCCTGTCGCCAACCGTGTCGGCAACGACAACGACGGCTGGCGGGTCACCATGACGACGCTGAGCTTCGAGCGTGGCACCGCCTTCGTCGGCGAAGTGCTCCAGTCCATGGAATTGCTGCGGGGGTTGCGAACCATCGCGCAGAGCAACGGTGCGTGGGCCGAGGCGTCGGTGCGTCGTCGGGTCGGACATCTCGGTGCCGAGCTCGATGCGCTGTGGGCGCTGGCCCGGCGCAACGTGTCCCAGGCGGCGCGCACGGGCGTGCCCGGGATCGGCGGCAGTGTCTACAAGCTGGCCCTGTCGGAGCTGCGCCAGCGCATCGCCGATCTCGGCATGGACCTGGCCGGCTCGGCGGGGTTGGTGTTCGGCGACATTCCCGGTGCGGTCGAGGGTCCGGTCGGGAACCTCGAGATCGTGAGCACCTGGGTGCACAGCCTTTCGCGGACCATCGCGGCGGGGACATCGCAGATCCAGCGCAACATCATCGCCGAGCGGATTCTCGGCCTACCCAAGGGGTAGAGGGGCCATGGACTTCGAGCTGTCCGAGGACGAGGTCGCCCTGGCCGACGGGATGCGTCGGTTGTGCGCGGGCCGGTTCCCCTTGGAGCGGATCCGGGCCGCCGAGGGCGAGCGGGTCGTCATCGACGCGTCGGGGTGGTCCGAGCTCGCCGAGGCCGGGGTGTTCTCGTTGCGGTTGGCCGAAGAGGCCGGAGGGCTCAACCTCGGGACGGCGGCCGCCGCGGTCGTGTTCGAGGAGCTCGGCCGGGCGCTCGTGCCGGGACCGATCCTCGCCTCGCACCTCGCGGCGGGATTGGTCGAGGGCGCCGCGGACGGCAAGGTCATGGTGGGTGCGGTGTCGAGGCCCCGGGCCGATGCGACGTCTCCGGTGGTCATCGAGCATCTCGGTTCACTGGACGCGCTGGTGGTGGTGGGGGAGGACGGCCTGGCCCTCGTCGACCCGGCCAGCCTCGACGCCGTGGCCGTGGACCGTTCGCTCGACCCCCTCACCCCGTTGTGGCGCGTCGACCATCTGCCTGTCGGCGACGCCGTGGGCGGCCCCGATGACACCGCCACGTGGTGGCGAGACGCTTCGGTCCTCGGGGGCGCCCTCCTCGTCGGTCTGGCCGGGGCCACCGTGGACCTGGCCGTCGGGTATGCCAAAGAACGACAGCAATTCGGCAAGGCCATCGGGTCGTTCCAGGCCGTGAAGCACCTGTGTGCCGACATGCTGGTGCGGTCGGAGGTGGCTCGGGCCGCCGTGCATGCCGCCGCGGTGACGATCGACCAGCCCGATGTCGGCGACGCCGTGCGCGCCGCCGCCGGAGCGGGGTTGTTGGCGGTCGAGGCGGCCATGGCCAACGGCAAGGCGTGCATCCAGGTCCACGGGGGGATGGGGTTCACCTGGGAGGTGCCCGCCCATCTCTATCTCATGCGGGCCCGGGTGCTCGCCGGCGAGCTCGAGGGGACCGACGCGCTGGCCGAGCTCGTGGCGCAGCGCTACTGATCGACAGCGACAGAGGAGACGGTTCGTGACCGCAGTGACAGAGCCCACGCGCCCGGCGCCGGTGCAGATCATCCCCGACGGGCAGGTCGTCTTCGGCATCCAGCTGCCGATCCAGTCCCAGTCCTCGATCTATGTGGAGGACTGGGAGCTTGCATCCGGCCCCGCCGAGCTCGCCCGGGTGGCGAGGGTGGCCGAGGAGAGCGGGTTCTTCTACGTGGCGGTGTGCGACCACACCGCCATCCCGCGCCGGTTGGCGGAGGCCATGAGCACGACGTGGTTCGACACCATCGCCACACTGGGATGGTTGGCCGGGATCACCACCCGGATCCGGCTCATGAGTCACGTCTACATCGCGGCCCAGCGTCACCCTTTGCGGGCCGCCAAGGAGTTCTCCACCCTCGACGTGTTGTCGGGTGGACGGGTGATCATCGGCGTGGGCGCAGGACACGTCAACGAGGAGTTCGACCTCTTTGGGCCGCCCTTCGACGAGCGCGGTGGCGGGCTCGACGAGGCCATCGACGCCATCGCGGTCGCGCTCACCGATGAGTACCCGACCCTGGCCGGCCCGCGCTGGCCGGCGACCGATCTCAGCGTCTCGCCCCGGCCCGTCCAGCAGCCGAGGCCTCCGATCTGGGTGGGGGGGTCGTCTCGGGCCGCGTTGCGCCGGGCCGCGCAGCGCGGCGACGGCTGGCTCCCCCAGACCGTGCGTCGCAGCGACATGCGCGACCAGGTGGCCCAGCTCAAGGAGCTGCGCCAGGACCTGCGCGGGGGAGCACCCATCGAGATCGGCGCCTTGGCCGGGGTCTTCCACGTCGGGGAGCCCGATCGTGAGCTACCCCGGGGGACGGTGTCAGGAAGCCCCGAGCGCATCGCCGAGAACCTGGCCGAGCTGATCGACATGGGGGTGTCGCACATCCAGATGCGGTTTCCCAGCCGTTCGCTGGAAGAGCTCTGTGACCAGATTGCCGGCTTCGGCGAGGAGGTGGCACCGCTCCTGTCGCGCTGATCCCCCTTCGAGCCGGGAACGCTTCACCCCGCTCGTGCGTCAGATGGGCGATGGCCGCCTTACAGGCGCTGTACTCGTGGCCTGCGTAATTGGCGGCGAGACCGGCAAATACTCGAGGTGTTGATGATGCTGCCGTGCCCCTGAGGCTTCATGACACGGGCGGCGGCCCGGACGGCCGAGGAAGACCCCACGGAGATGGATGGCGACGGTGAGGTCGACCATGGCCATGTCGACATCCGCTTGCCACGGTCGTCATCGACATCGGCGATCCCTCCTCACACTCTCGAGTCCCAGACGCCGGACTCCCGAGACTTCCAAAGGTGGTGAGCCCGACGGCATCCCGGCACCCGGGATGAAAGGGTCAACGGGCCGAGAGGCATGGTGACGGTGCCCGGTATCTCGCTCGCCGCCAGGGCGGACGCCCTAGGAAGGTCCTACAGTCACCACCCATGCTCTTTCTCCACGAAGTTCATCAGGTCAAAGGGGCGGCCGAGGAGGAATTCGAAGCCGCCTTTCGCGACGAGTGGATGCCGAACCTGGCCAAATCTGCTGACGCCCGGTTGCTCTGGTTCTGTCACCACGCCCATGGGAGCGGCCCCGCCTACAACGTCGTGACCATCACCGCCCTCCAAGACGGCGCGGCGTGGGAAGACCTGGCCCGGCGGATCCAGCGCGGGGACTTGAAGGAGTGGGCCCGGAATGTCGACGAGCTCCGCCACGGCGTGACCGGGAAACTTCTCTTCGGGGTCCACTGGTCGCCGATGGCCGACCTCGACCTGGCCACGGTGCCCACCGACGGTGACACCCACGACCTCTCGCTCTACATGGAGGACACCGGCCATCCCCATGCTCCGATCGACGACTACGTCGAGTTCTGGGGGACGGGCTACTACGGGCCCATGAAGGAGCGGGCCGCCAATCTCCTCGACATCCAGGCCGTCTTCCAGGTCGCCTTCGGCGCGGGACTGCGCAAGGAGGCGATCCTGATGCAGAAGATCGTGAACGACCAGGTCCTCATGCACCTCCTCACGCACGACACCGACCCCGCCCATCGCCAGCCCGGTCAGTTCATGCACGACGCCCTGGCCTACCGCGACTCCTGGGAGAGCAAGCTCCTCAGAACGAGCAGCTGGTCACCGCTGCACTGAACCCCACCCTGGGCCCGACTCTGGGCTGATCGGGTCGGTTACGCTCGAGCTGTGACCCGGAGACGCGGGAGGCGGTCGCCTCAGAGCTTCCTCGTGCTCGGCGCGCTGGCCATCGGGCTCAGCATGTTCGGTGCACCAACCGCCGCGAACGCCAGTCCCACCAACGTCCAGGCCTTCATGACCCTCTACGGCTGGGCCGACAACTCCCCGCCGGGCCCGGTCATCGCCCATCCCTGCCTCCATAATGTCGCCGGAGGTGTGGGGACGTTCTCCAACCCCGTCACCTTCGCCACCGACGTGAGCGAGCTGGGTTGGTGCCAGGTCATCTACGTCCCCTACATGAAGCGGTACTTCATCCACGAGGACGAGTGCTCGGAATGCGACGCCGACTGGGCCCGGTCCCACCTCTACCGGTTCGACATGTGGGCGGGCGGCGACGCCAACTCCAAGAAGTCTCCGGAGAAGAAGGCCCTGCGGAAGTGCGAGAGCACCTGGACCCGAGCCGACTCGATCTCCGACCCCGCCAACCCCACCATCATCGTCGACCCACCCGGGGACCTGCCCGTGACGACGGCGCCCATCTTCTCGGGTCCGACGACGTGCTGGACGCCCATCGCGGTGACCAATCCCGGCAAGCAGACGACGTCGCTGGGCACGGCAGTGAGCCTGGGTGTCCGTGCCACCGACGCGTCACCGACCGAGACCCTGAGATACAGCGCCACCGGTCTCCCCGGCGGCCTGTCGATCAACGCCGTGTCGGGCGTGATCTCGGGCAGGGCGACGGCGCGGGGCAAGAAGCACGTGACGGTGAAGGTGACCGACTCGGTCGACGCCGCGGCCATCAGCTTCATCTGGAACATCAAGCGCTGAGCTGATCTCCCCGGACACGGGAACGCCCCCGCCCCCGACACGGTCGTCAGAGGCGGGAGCGCGCAGTCCCGTGTGGTGTGGGGTGATCCCGGGTCAGGACCTCAGGTGCTCGAGCCCCCCACGATGTTGGTGACCTTGGCGCCGACACCGGGGACCGAGCCGCCGTAGGTGGCGTCACCGAAGGAGAAGACCCCGCCGTCGGAGCCGAAGAGCCAGTAGCCCGCTCCGTCCGCGGTCGGGGTGAGGCCCACGATGTTCTTCACGTGGACTCCGACACCGGGCACCGAGCCGACATAGGTGGCGTCACCGAAGGCGAAGACCCCGCCGTCCGATGCCACCAACCAGTAGCCGCCCCCGTCGGGAGTGGCCACGATGCCCTTGATGTTGTTGACGTGGACGCCCAAGCCCGGCAGGGAACCGCCGTAGGTGGCGTCACCGAAGGAGAAGACCCCACCGTCGGATCCGACCATCCAGTAGCCGCCCCCGTCAGGGGTCGGGGCGATGCCCACGACGTTCTTCACATGGACACCGACTCCGGGCACCGAGCCGTCGTAGACGGCGTCACCGAAGGAGAAGACCCCACCGTCCGATCCCACCATCCAGTAGCCGAGGCCGTTGGTCAGACCCTGGTTGGTGGTCGGGGTGGCCGCCATGGCCACGATGTTGGTGACGTGGACGCCCAGCCCCGGCAGTGACCCGTAGTAGTAGGAGTCACCGAAGCCGAGGACGCCGCCGTCGGCACCGCTCATCCAGTAGCCACCCCGGTCACGACTGGGCGCCATGGACACGATGGGCTGGGCCAGCTTGAGCTTCAGTCCCGGGGCCGAGCCGTAGTACTTGGCGTTGCCGAAGGAGAAGACGCCACCGTCCGAGCCCGCCATCCAGTAGCCGCCCCCGGGGGTGGGGACGTTGTAGAGCGCCGTCCCACCGGGGGGAAGGTTGATGGCGTTGGCCCCCACCGTGGTGGTGGTGGCCCCTCGGTTCCAGATGGCGACCACCTGGTTGGTGATGGTGTTCCCCGAGATCGACGTCCCGCTGATCGAGGCGGCCAGGGCTCCGGGGAAGGATTCCACGATCAAGGCGATGGCCGTCGTCGACGGTGCCGCGTTGGCATCGCCCCAGTTGTTGAAGCTCAAGGTGTTGTTGGTGATCGTGGTCGTGGCGATGACGTCATGGGGAGCATTGGCATGGAGGGTGATCCCCGACACGAAGGACTGGGTCACCGTGTTGCCGTTGATCGTGGTGTTGGTGACGCTCGCTCCCGGAGCGTCGTCGGCGAGGACGATCTGGCCGATGTCGGGCCCCTGGGGGCCGAACTTGCCGACGGTCCCGGTCACGGTGTTGTTCTGGATCGTCGACGTGTTGACGCCGCCGCCGGGGTCCCAGGCCTCGACGATGATGCCGCAGCCGCCCGTGTTGCCGGTCAGCATGTTGCCGGAGATGGTGTTGCCGGTCGACGGCACCGCCGAGCCCGGCCCGGCATTGGGCGTGCCCGGGTCCACGGGGCCGTTGTCGGCCAGGCCGATCCCACCGGCGCTGTTGTTGGAAATCGTGTTGTTGGTGATCGTGGCGCCCACGACACCGTCGAGCATCACGGCGTGGCCGTCGGGGATCTTGGTGTTCATGTTCACCGAGTTGCCCGAGATGGTGCTGCCCGAGATGGTCAGACCCGAGTTGTCCTCGGCCAGGATGGCCTCGCTGCCCGCCCCGGTGACCGAGGACCCGGTGATGGTCACGCCGTTGACGGCGGACCCCACGTAGATGCCGATGTCACATCCGGTGGCGTTGACCGTGGCGCCGGTGATCGTCTGGCCGTTGGTGGCGATCATGGCCGCGGTGAGCCCGGTCGACCCTGCCGAGGTGCAGACCGCAGCGCCGGCGGGGGTGGCGGAGCCCACGGCTGCGATGGTGAAGGCACCGCCCGCTAGAGCTGCGGCCAAGATGGCACGACCGGCGACATGTCGGGCCGTGCGGGCATGGTTGTGGAACGACATCGGCTATCTCCTTTGAGCGGGTTCAGCAGATGTACGAGCGGGCGTCCGGTCCAGGCACGGCCGCGTACGTCAGCAGACTACGCCCCTGGTGAGGGGCTGGCGAAGGCGCCATCGGGAAATGCCGTGGGCCCAGGCAGGTGCCCGCCCGCAGCGTGGAGCCCGACACCCTGAGAGGTTTCGGTCCCGATTTCCCAGGAATTTCGCAGGAGGCCTGCCCAGGGGAGCCGATCTGTCGGGCCGAGGTGAAGTGCTGGCACGCTGGGTGTGTGAACGACGAGGAGGTCCTGCGAGGTGGCGTGGCCCACGCAGGCGCGGTCCGGCGGGTCGGTGCTGTCGTGGTGCGGCCCGCCAACGACCATTCCCCCACGATCCACGCGCTGCTCCGCCATGTTCGCGCCGCAGGCTTCCTCGGGGTGCCCGAACCACGCTCGTTCGACCCCGACGGCGACGAGCGATTGACCTTCATCCCCGGCGATGTCGCCTTCCCACCATTTCCGACGTGGTCCCAGACCGACGACGTGCTGGCGTCGACGGTGAAGTTGCTGCGCCGGTTCCACGACGCCACGGTCGGATTCGTTCCCCCCAAGGGCGCGACATGGAGCTCGGAGATGGCCGATCCCCACGGGGGAGTTGGTCGTGACGACGATCTCGGGGGAGAGGCGGTGATCTGTCACAACGACGTCTGTCCGGAGAACGTCGTCTTTCGCGGCTCTGTCGCCATCGCGCTGCTCGACTTCGACTTCGCCGCCCCGGGGAGCAGGCTGTTTGATCTGGCCCGGCTGGTGCTCATGACCGTCCCCATCGATTGTCCCGAGGACGCGGCCCGGACGGGTCGGGGCGGGCTCGACCCCTTCACCCGGCTCCGAGTGGCGGCGGACGCCTATGGGCTCCCGCCCGACCGGGCCGGGCTCGTCGACGCCGTCGAGCAGAACGTGGCGAGCGGGGGTGCGTTTCTCCAGCGCCGCATCGACCGGGGAGAGAAGGCCTTCCTCGCCATGCGCGACGAGATGGGTGGGATGGCCCGCTACGACCGGCGACGGGCGTGGTTCGCCGCTCAGCGGGACCGATTCTGTGCATCGGTGGGGTGATGGGACTGCTCGAGGTTGAGCGCCGCCTGGTCGGGAATCGCCCTGACCGTCGGGAGGTCCGGCCGTGAGCGATGATTACCCGGTGACGACTGAAACCGATCCGGCGCCGACGCCGACTCCGACTCCGATGGAGCGCCGATCGGGACGGTCAGGTCGGATGCACTCCCGCACGCGGACGGTGGTCGGTTGGGTGGTCTTCATCCTCGCCGTCGTGCTCGTGTCGACGGTGTCGCGTGCCTATGCGGTCCAGACCTACTTCGTGCCGACCCCGTCGATGACACCGACACTGATCCCCGGGGACCGGATCTTGGTGGACAAGCTGTCCTCGACCATCCACCGGGGCGACATCGTGGTCTTCCACGACGTCCCCGCCGACGCGGGAGGGCCCGCGGTTCTGGTGAAGCGGGTCATCGGCCTACCCGGAGAGACCATCTCGTCGGTGGGCGCCATGGTCTACATCGACGGCAAGCCCCTCCCCGAGCCGTGGTTGCCCCGGCTCACCGGCATCTGCGCGGAGAGCAGCGAGCACATCAAGACAACGAAGATCGGGCTCGGTCACTACTACATGATGGGTGACTGCCGGGGGGACTCCGGCGACAGCCGGTACTGGGGCACGGTCCCTGCCTCCTACGTCATCGGCAAGGTCGACCTCGTCATGTGGCGCAGCGGCCACCCCTGGGTCCACTGGTTCTGAGGTACCGGGAAGGGGGTTCTGGGGGTCCTACGGGATGCCCAGAGGGTTGCCGGGCGAATCGAGGAGAGTCGCGGCCAACCTCCGCAATGTCGCCATAGAAACCGAGGGCAGGTTCGTGGTCAATTGCCAGTCGACCGAGCTCGTGCGGACCATCAGCGACGGCCTCCCAGGTGTGGTGCCGCTCGTCCCGGACATCGAACAGGCTTCATGGCGGGCCACGGTGAAACGGGGCTTGTCACCACACTGGTCACCGGCGAGGTCTTCGAGTTGGCCGCGTACCGTGGCGTCGACCGACAGGGCATCGGTGTCGGTGCCGATCGAGTAGCGACAGGTTTGAAGGTCCGACAAACGGACTCCTGCGACGGCGTCGAACTTGGTGCCGACGGTGGCACTGACTCGCGTCGTCGTCGGACAGACCTTGGAGTCGAGGACGTCGTGGTTGTAGCGGACGACCTCGACGGCGAAGAAGGCGGCGAGAACAGCCGCCACGGCCAGGGTCCCGATGACCCATTGGGTCAAGCTCAACCGTCTTCTCATCCGCCGGGGGCGTCCGTAGAGGGCTGCCAACTTCTCGCTCACCGAGTTCCAACTGGCTGGCGCATCGGCGTCGGGCTCGGGAGGAGACTGCGGGCGCAACCACCGGGGAGAGGACGGGCTCGTCATGGACCCGACGTTGCCAGGACGGCGACTCGCAAGGTGCCCATAGAGCTCCTTCCCGAACCAGACCCTAATCGGATCGCTCCTGGCTACGCAGAGGCGAAGAGCACCTCGTAGACCGGCACCGGCTCGGGGAAGCCCTTGAGCTCGTGGCGGGCTTTGGAGTCGAATTCGATGCGCTTGCCCACAAGGGTCACGGACCGCATTCGAGACGGCGATGCCGTCGGGCGAGGCGATCGCACACGCCGAGCCCCGAGCTGGACAGCGGCGCCGAAGAGTTCCCCGGCCTTGGTCACGGGCTCCCCGACGCTGATGCCGATGCGGAGCTGGAACTCCTGGTCCGCCTTCTCGTTGCGTCGCCGCAAACGAGCGTTGGATGTCGATGCCGGGCCCCACTGCCGACGGGGCCGAGACGAACGACCCCATGATCCGGTCTCCCGGTGTGCTTCACCTCGCGCCCACCCCGATCACCCCAAGGCGGCGTCGGACGATCTCGTCGTGGTCGTGGAGGAGGTCCATGAAGGCCTCGTCCCCGAGCTCCTGGGTCTGTGGGGTGGAGTCGCAGAGATCGGTGAAGAGAATGGCTCGGACAGGAAATCGACGTACGCGACTCCCGGCTCGTGTTGAGCGCGCGCCCAGAAAGGCGTTGATGGGCCCTTCGCCCACCTCGATGATGTTGTCGACCACCAGACCATGGGCATCGCGATGGACGGCTTCGAGAGTCTGCGGTCTGGCCCTTCGGCCAGACCGCAGACGATCCCGTCATTTTCGTCGAACCAGGAGGTGACGTGGCGGACGCCGTAGCTCTCCTGGGCGCTCAGATCGAGGACATAGGCGGCGGCGATGTCAATGGCTGTGGCGCCCAGTGCGTCGCGGCGATCGGGGAACAGGGCCATGCCCTATCACGCTCTCGACACCGGGGCAGTGGTGCTGAGGTGCGGCGCGAGTGCTACCGGAAGGCGGGAACGAGGAGGAGTGCGAAGGCGAGGCCGTTGAACGTGGCGTGGGCCACCATGCCCGGGGCCAGCCGGCCCGAACGATGCTTGAGGTACCCGAGGATCAGTGCGGGTGGGAAAAGGACGAACGGTGCGACCGGGCCTTCGTTGACGACGTGGGCGAAGCAGAAGAGCACCGCCGTCACGAAGATGGCCGGAGTCGGACCCAACCGTCGGGTGAAGGCCCCCTGGATGAGGCCCCGGAAGAGGAGCTCTTCCACGAAGGGCGCTCCCACCACGAGGAACAGGACGGTGATGACCCACCCCGCGGTTCCTTCGGGAGTGGATCCGTCGATCTCCCGGCCCGCTGCGTTGGGGCTGTTGAACCCCGTGGTGGCGAGCACGATGAGGATGAGGATGATCGTCGAGGGCACGCGCCCGACAAATCCACCTGTCACACCGGCGGTGATGTCGTGGAACTTCGGCCAACAGAGCCCGTAGTCGCGCGCCAGACTGCGGGTCCCGTTACGCCACGACGCCACCACCACGGCACCGAGGAACCCGATCCACAGCGCCAGTTGGCTCCACAACATGACCCAGGGATTCTGCGCGTCGAGGTGTCCCGATCCTGCCACCAGGTATCCGATTGCCACCGCCAAAGAGGCGACGAAGCCGATGCCGATCCCGACGCCGGCGATGCCCCCACCCTTGATGCCGGGGCCCTTGGCAACGAACTCCGCCGGCGCTGGTGCCACGGTCGCTCCCGGCGGGTAGGCGCCGACGCCGTAGTGGCCGTAGAGATACGGGGTCCACTGACATCCGTCCCACCAACGCCACCACGCCAGACGCCACGGGTCGGCGTACCAGCCCGGCGGCGGCCCCATCGGCTGCCACAACTGGGTCCGGGGCAGCGGGTCGGAGATCATGGGCCTCGGGCTCGCAGCTGGGTGCCGCGTCAAAGACTACGGCTTGAGGTCGACGACGACCGAGTGGGCCACCTTGTCGTGCCAGGCCTGCCGGCGCGCGTCCCACAGGGGGGCGAGTGAGTCCAGGATGTAGGGGATGAAGAGCAAGACGCGAAAGACAAGGGTGATGAGGTATCTCCCCAGTGCCCGCCAGAACCCAATGGGTCCGCCGGTGCGGGCGTCTCTCACGGCGATCCCCAGTGCAATCTTGCCGACGGTCTGACCGCGGCGCGATCCGTTCAAGATGGCGTAGTAGAAGGAACCGGGAATCGCGCTGATCAGCATCAACCCGACATAGAGGCCCAACACTCGGCCGAGCGTGGCGGGTTGACTGTTCGCGGTGGTCGTGGTGTGGGCCGCCAATGCGGCCGCCAGGACGAGGAGGATGATGAACTCGGCCAGGCCCAGGACGAGGCCGTCGATGAGGATGGCGATCAGTCGTTTCCACCACGGGGCGAGAGTGACATGCACGATCGGGTCGATCCGGATGTTCGCACCCGACGTCACAAACCCCGGCGGGGGCCCGTATCCGGGCATGGGGTATCCGGGAGGGGCACCGAATCCCGCCGGTGCGCCGTATGCAGGCGGTGCGCCGTATGCAGGAGGTGCTCCGTATGCAGGAGGTGCTCCGTATGCAGGAGGTGCTCCGTATGCAGGAGGTGCGCCGTACCCCGGCGGTGCCGTATATCCGGGAGGCGTGGCGTACCCAGGCGGCGTGGCGTACCCAGGCGGCGTGGCGTACCCAAGCTGTTCCGGATATCCAGGCGGAGCGGTGTATCCCGGGGGAGCGGTGTATCCCGGCGCGGCGGGAGAGCCGGGAGCGGCGCTATGGGGAGGGGCGGCACCGTAAGAAGGCACCGGGGTGCCCAATGGTGGTGCCGCGTGCGGTGGGGGTGGAGCTTGGGTCACCGAAGGGTGAACTTGGGGTGGATACCACTTCCCGTCAGATGCCAACCACCAACCCTCGCCTTGCGAGGTGTCGCTCACAGCAGACGAGCCTAGCTCTGGGCCTCTTTCGCCGAGCTCATATCGAACTCGTTGCGTGTTTGTTGATGTCTCGAGTCTCAGAAGAGGCTGGGCAGGAACTTCGTTGGGTCGCAGGTCCTAGTGGTTGGTGTAACGGGCGGGTCGACCTTCTCGATACGCGGCGAGTTGCTCACGGGCGTCCTCGGTTCCAAGGGTCAGGATCTGCGTGCGGGCTTCGAGGTCGATGGCCGCGTCGAGACTCGAGATCTCCAGGTTCGACCACAACGTGGCCTTTCCCATCCACGTCCCCATGGGCGTGTTCACGATGATCTGCTCGGCTAGAGCCAACGCGGCGTCGACGAGCTCGGCGTCGGGGACCGTCTGCAAGACGAGCCCGATCCGGGCCGCCTCGTCACCGTCCACCCGGCGTCCGGTCAGGATGAGCTCAGCAGCGCGCGTCGCACCGACGATCCGCTGGAGCAGCCAACTCAGACCCATCTCGGCACCCGACGCGCCGATCTTCACGAAGGCGTCGACAAACACCGCCGATGCCGCGGCCAGGCGAAGATCAGCGCCCAGGGCGAGTGCGTAACCGGCGCCCGCGGCGGGCCCGTTGACCGCGGCGATGACGGGCTGGGGGAGGGCCCGCATGCGAGGGACGAGCTCGGCCACGTACTTCTGTTGGTACATGTGCGAATGGAACGGGCCGACGTCGGTCGGCACCCAATCGGGGGCGTGATAGTCGCGAAGGTCATCGCCCGCACAAAACCCCCGACCGGCGCCGGTGACAATGATCACCCGACAGGTCGCATCGCGGCCGAGATCTTCGAGGACCGCGTAGATGTGGGTCAGCATCTCCGATGTAAGGGCGTTGAGCCGATCGGGACGGTTGAGCGTGACCAACGCCACCTCGGGTCGGGGACGATCAACGAGCACGTCGTCGGCTGTCGGCAGCGCGCTCTGTTCTGCGGTCATGTCCTTCGTGTCCTCGACGGGTTTGGTGTCCGCACGGGTTCTCCTGCGTCTCGAGAGCCTGGACGCTCTAGCTTATGCAGGCGACGAGCGGCCAGGAGGGTGACGAGTGAGCGAGTCGACCTCGCCATATGCGGTGTCTGTCGAGGATCACGACAAGGTGCGCGTGTTCGTGTTGGACCGACCTTCCAAGCTCAACGCGTTCACGGCCGAGGGCTACCGGGCGCTGAGAACAGTGCTCGAGACCGCGGCCGCCGACCCCGGAGTAGCGGTGTGCGTGCTCACGGGGAAGGGCCGGGCCTTCTCGGCGGGAGTGGATCTCAACGAGATGAGCCGTCCCGGTGGCAGTGCCGAGCTCGGTGTCGACTTCGACCTCCTGCTCGATTGCCTGGTCCGGTTCCCCAAACCCCTCGTGGCTGCGGTGAACGGGCTGGCCGTTGGCTTCGGCGCGACGTTGCTTTTGCACTGCGACCTGGTGGTGGTGGACGAAGCGGCCGAGATCCGTATGCCCTTCATCTCCTTGGGGACCTGCGCCGAAGCAGGGAGCAGTTGGCTCCTTCCTCAGCGCGTCGGTCCCCAACAGGCGTCGTGGATGATGCTCTCGGGCTCGGCAATCAATGCCGAGGACGCTGTCGCCACCGGGTTCGCCTTTGCCCGGGCTCCCGTCGGCCACGCCCTCGTCCGGGCGTTGGCGATGGCGGCAGCGCTCGCCGCGCACGACATTGACGCCTTGATGGCGAACAAGGCGCTCCTGCGAGAGGGATTTGCGACGCGGGTCGCGGAGGTGTGGCAGCGGGAGAAGTCGGCGATGGCGGCGCTGGCCCAGAAGCTCGGCCCGATCGGTTGGTCGGCGCCGCGGTGAGTGTCGGGCCGGTCGAGGACGTCGCACCGTGACAGCTCCGGCGATCGCCCTCATCGCCGTGGCGGGGGTGTTCGCAGTCGGCGACTGGGTGGCCAAGGCACGCAAGAACGCTGTCCTCGAATACGTGTGCAAGCCGACTACCCTCCTGGCACTCATCGCCGTGGCGCTCGCTCTGACTCCCATGCCCGACGCGGGGGCCCGGCGCGTCTGGTTCGTAGCGGCCCTCTTCTTTTCGCTGGCCGGAGACGTCTTTCTCATGCTTCCCACCGACATGTTCGTGGCCGGCCTGGCCGCGTTCCTCGTCGGCCACGTCTGTTACGTGGGCGGATTCTGGACCAAGGGCCCCGCCGGTGTCGCACTCGCCATTGCCGCGGCCGTGGTGGTCGTCCTCGTGGCACCGGTCGCCCGCCGCATCCTCGGCGCGCTCGGAGATCACCGTGAGCTGAGGCTTCCCGTGGCGCTCTACATCGTCGTGATCTCGATGATGCTCGCCACGGCCCTGGCGACGGGAAACGTGGCGGCCGGGGTGGGGGCGGCGTTGTTCGTATTGTCGGACTCCATGATCGCCTGGAATCGATTCGTCCGCCCCTTCCGGGCCGCAGAGCTCGGCATCATGGTGACCTATCACCTCGGCCAAGCCGGACTCATCCTCTCCCTCGTGCATTGACGCGGTGCGGGTTGACGTTAGCTCCGGCGGCTTGCCTTGAGGCAGGCTCTGACCATGATCTCCGCCGCAGAACCCACCTCGACTGCGCAGATTGGGTTCATTTGCGCCATGCCCATGGAACTCGAGCCGCTCATCTCGAAGCTGGACCTGACCGAGACATCGATCGGTGGTGCGAGCGCGCACGTCGGGGCCCTGGGTGACCGCAACGTGGTCGGCATCGTCACCGGGATGGGCCCCGAGTTGGCAAGGGCGGGAACGACCCGGCTTCTCGACATCGTGGCGGTGGAGCGTGTCGTCGTCGTCGGGATCACCGGTGCGGTCGAGAACGAGACGCCCATCGGGACACTCATCCTCCCCGAGGTCGTGGTGAACGGCGCCACGGGAACCGAGTATCGCCCGGCACCGTTGGGAGAGGGCTCGCCGAAGGGAACGATGTGGACCACCGACACCCTCATCACCGACCTCGACGAGATCGCCGCCCTGCGCGCCCGTGGTGTGGTGTCGCTAGACATGGAGACCGCTGCCATCGCATCACTGTGCGAACAGCGCGACATCCCTTGGTCGGTGTTTCGGGTCATCAGCGACCGGGCCAGCGACGGGAGCGTCGACGAGGAGGTGTTCGGTCTCTCCAACATGGACGGGTCACCCAACATCGAGGCCATCGAACGGTTCTTCGCCGAGCACCCCGAACGCGTCGAGGCCATGGCCGAACTGGCCGAGGGAGCCATGGTCGCCACCGAGGCGGCCGCTGACGCCGCCATCAGGGCCTGCGCGTCTCTCTGACTACGCCAATGGCTCGACTGAGCCACGCCTTGGCACGCACGGGCTTCAGCCCGTGCTGGGAATCACCCTGCTCAGGCCCGCACCCAGAACGGGAGCGCCTCTGCGCTGCCGTCGGCGCGACGGAACCGTTTGAAGACGACCTCGACGGGCTCACCGATGCGGATGGAGTTGGGGTCGATCTCATTCAGCTCGCCCTCGGGCCCCGACACGAGGTTGCCCACGAAACGAATAGTGGGATGCTCGTCGAGGGTGACGACGATGACGTTGTAGGGAGCCAGGCTCGAGTACGGCTCGAGCAACGGCGGGTGGGGGACGACGAAGGACCAGATGGTGCCCTTGCCGGCGACTTGCTTCCAGCCCCGATCTGTCGATCGACACGACGGGCACATCGGGCGAGGGGGATGGCGGAGTTTGCCGCAGGTGTTGCACACCTGGATCCGCAACTCACCGACCAGCGTGCCTTCCCAGAAGAAGCCACCCTCCTCGTCGACCGCCGGCATGAGATATCCCTCTTCGGAGGGGCCGAGGTTGGCCACGTATCCTCCGGAGAACGCTGCTGCATTGCTCATCGGCTCATCGTCCCTCTCTCGAGCGTGTCCTTCTGTCCGTGCGAGGCCGGCTCAGCGCCGGAGGAGAAGGGCGCTCGTGGGCACGCCTTCCCCGGATGTCACGAGGCAGGTCTCGGCCCCGTCCACCTGTGCCGTCGAGGTGCCGCGCATCTGACGGACCCCTTCGTTGATGAGGTTGAAGCCGTGGACATACGCCTCGGAGAGTCCACCGCCGGCGGTGTTGACCGGGAGCGATCCCTTCTCCCATTCGAGGTTGCCGTCCTCGGTCATCGGGCCTGCCTCACCGCGCTTGCAGAATCCGTAGCCCTCGAGCGATAACAAGATAAGGGGCGAGAAGGCGTCGTAGATCTGCGCCACGTTCACGTCCTGGGGCCCGAAGGCCGCGTTCGCCCACAACCGCCGGGCGCACGCCCACGCCGGGCCCGTCAGCGGGTCGTCGTTGAAGAAGTTGACCATGGTCTGATGCTCAGGCGGCAGGCCCTGGGCGAAGGCATGGACGTAGACCGGGGGATGACGGAGGTCCCGGGCCCGCTCGGCCGAGACGATGACGCACGCCAGGGCGCCGTCGGTCTCCAGGCAATTGTCGAACAGGCACAAGGGCTCTGACACCCAGCGCGACGCCATGTAGTCCTCACGGCTCATGGGCTTGTCGTGCATGATCGCAGCGGGGTTCATGTTGGCGTGCTTGCGCACGGCCATGGCCACGTTGGCGAGATGGTCGCGCGTGGCGCCGTACTCGTGCATGTAGCGACGGGTGAGCATGGCGATCTCGTCGACGGGCCGCAGCATCCCGAACGGTCGCGTCCAGGCACCTGGGACACGGAGCTGGACCGAGGTGCTCGTCCACGGGCGGGGCCCCGATCCCCGCTTGCGCGAACGCCAGGCCACTGCGACCTCGGCCTGCCCGGTGGCGACGGCCATGGCGGCTTGGCCCACGACTCCACAGCCGGCCCCGCCTCCGTAGCCGACCTGGCTGAAGAAGGTGATCTCCCCGCACCCGATGTTGCGCACGATGTCGACCTCCTCGGTGGCCTCCATCGTGTAGGAGCACAGGGCGTTGATCTCGGAAGGGTCGATGCCGGCGTCCGCACACGCGTCGACGATCACCGTGCACGCCAGCTCCGCTTCAGTGGGCTCGAGGTGCTTGGAAAACGCCGTCTGGGCGATGCCGGCGATGGCGGTGGCGTCCTGGAAGCCGACTGCCGGGCTCATCGCACGTTCCTCCTTGGTCCGGGCCCGAAGCTCGGCTCCGCGGAGCCCCGGGTGTCGTGGGGCACGGTAGCAGCGACCTGACGGCAGGTCAGATTCGCTCGGGGGACCGTCTACGGGAAATGCCCAGCTCAGATGCGCCATCGGTCGACTCGAGCCGTGGCCATCTTCGGCCAGACCGCATATCGCATCCCGCTCGACGTCGTCCTCGTGATCCTGGCCGGTGTGGCTCTCGACCATCTGCGCAGCCAGCGATCCAAGGGCCCGGGGAGACATGCCATCGGGTCACGAGGTGCGCCTCGCCTCTTGGTCGGCGCTGCGCAAGGGTCGTTCGTCGCGCCCGACATCGGCCCTACTTCGAACTCGAGCCCGAGCCCGCGTTCGAGGCGGCGCCCGAAGTTGAAGAAGCACCCGCGCCCGAGTCCATCGACATCGAACCGCCGTCCGAGATCGGCGGCGTGTCGGCCGCGCCGGATGTCGGAAGCGACACCTTCGACTCGTTCTGGTCGCGCCCCAAACGCCCCTGACGCCGCCACGTTGGCTCAGATGCTGTGTACCGAAAGGGCCCGACCTGGGACCTGACGGCATGTCAGATACCCGGTACCATCGGCGCCCATGGGCCGGACGCCTGTTACTGGCTTCAGAGACGAGAGCCAACTCTTCATCGGCGGCAAATGGGTCGACGCCTCGGGTGGCACCTACGACGTGGTGAACCCTGCCACCGAGGAGGTCGTGGGCAAGGCCCCCAACGCCACGGTGGCCGATGCCGAAGCGGCCGCGGCGGCGGCACGCGACGCCTTGCCGGGATGGGCAGCGACACCCCCCGCCGAACGGGCCGCGCTCATGGCCCGCGCCGCCCAGGCCATCTCGGCACGCGCCGAGGAGCTCCTGCCACTGGTGATCGCCGAGACCGGTGCCACCGCCGCGGTGGGATCGAGTCTGCAAGTTCCGATCGCCGTCAGTCGTTTCGAGCGGTACTCGCTCGATCTTCGTCCTGTGGCCCAGCGCGCGCTTCCTCCGCAGGTCGCGGTGGCGACACCGCTCGCACCCGGCGGGCTCATCAGTGCATTGGCGCTACGCCAGCCCGTGGGTGTCGTCGCCTGCATCACCTCGTACAACTTCCCACTCGTCAACATGGCGGGCAAGGTGGCCCCGGCGCTCGCCATGGGAAACACCGTCGTCGTGAAGCCCGCCGCACAGGATCCGCTCACCGTGGTGGAGATGGTGCGGATCCTCGAACAGGTGGGGTTCCCACCCGGCGTCATCAACCTCGTGAACTCCGCCGACGCCGGGCCCGCCGCGTCTCTGGTCGATTCGACGGACGTGGACATGATCAGCTTCACGGGGTCCACCGAGGTGGGCACACGCATCGCCTCGGCGGGGGGACGGACCATGAAGCGCCTCCTGCTCGAACTGGGCGGCAAGGGGGCCTGCATCGTCTTCGACGACGCCAAACTCGACGCCGCGGTGGGGTGCATCGGCTCCACGTGGAGCTTTCACTCCGGGCAGATCTGCACCGCCCCCACCCGGGCCATCGTCCAGCGACCCGTGTTCGACCACGTTCTCGAGATGTTGCGTGGCTACGCCGGGGCGCTCAAGGTGGGAGACCCCACCGAGCTCGACACGATCGTGGGCCCGCTCATCTCCGCCGCTCAGCGAGACCGGGTGGAGCGACATATCGCCACCGGAAGCGACGAGGGCGCCCGGCTGGTGGCCGGGGGCGGTCGCCCCGCTCATATGGATCGCGGCTTCTACATCGAGCCCACGCTGTTCGTCGCCGACAACGAGATGGCCGTGGCCCGTCAAGAGATCTTCGGCCCTGTCCTGGTGGTCATCCCCTTCGACGACGAGGACGAAGCCATCGCCATCGCCAACGACAGCGACTTCGGGCTCTACGACTACGTCTTCTCGGGTGACACCGCCCGGGCTTTCGAGGTGGCCCAGAAACTGCGGGCCGGCCACGTCGGGATCAACACCGCCCAGCGCAACCACGAGGCGCCCTTCGGCGGGTTCAAGATGTCGGGCGTCGGGCGCGACGGGGGCGATTACGGCCTTGAGGCGTACTCGGAGCTGCAGTCGATCGTCTGGACCGGCTGAGCTCGACGACCACCGGCGCAAGGCCGGGATGAGGACCGGTCGAAGGGCCGGTGTAAGGAGCGGCACGTGAGCACCTACGACCTCGCCATCATGGGCGGCATCGTGGTCGACGGCACCGGGCTTGCCCGCAGGCGCGGCGATATCGGCGTGAAGGACGGGCGCATCGCCAAGGTCGGATTCGTCGATCCTTCCGACGCCGATCAGGTCATCGACGCCGACGGGTTGCACGTGGCGCCGGGGATCGTCGACGCCCACACCCACTACGACCCGCAGCTCACCTTCGAGCCACACGCCACGTCGTCGTGCTACCACGGCGTCACCACCGTGCTGGCGGGGAACTGCGGATTCTCCGTGGCCCCCAACCGACCCGATCAGCGCGACTATCTGGCCCGGATGTTCGCCAAGGTCGAGGGCATGTCACCCGTGGCATTGTCCGCGGTGCAGTGGGACTTCGAGTCGTTTCCCGAGTTCCTCGCCTCGCGCCACGGGAAGCTGGGCGTGAACATGGCCTGCTACGTCGGACACTCCGCCGTGCGGCGCACCGTCATGGGCGAAGCGGGGTCCGAGCGCGAGGCCAGCGACGACGAGGTCGAGCACATGCGCCGGATCGTGGCCGAGGCCATGGAGGCTGGCGCGGCCGGCTTCTCGTCCTCTCACGGCCCCACCCAGCTTGACGGTGACGACCGCCCCGTCCCCAGTCGTTTCGCGTCGATGACCGAGCTCGAGGTCTTGTGTGCGGAGGCTGGTCGCCACAATGGGGGGTCGATCAGCTACCTCCATCGCAGCGCCATTGGCGGGCTCGACCAATCCGACAAGGACCTGCTTTTTCGTCTGGGGACCCTCAGCCGACTGCCCATCATCCTCCAGGGGCTGGGGGGCCGCTCCAAGGTGGACGTCCCCGGGGCGGAATGGGAGCAGGTGTCGCAGTGGATCGAAGAGGTGGGCCGCCAGGGGGTCGGGATCTTCTCGTTGCTGCGCAACCACCCCTTTGACCGTGACTTCCGGATCGAGACCGGCACCAACCTCTACGAAGGCGTGCCGTCGTGGCACAAGGCAGTGGGTCCGGGCGTGAGCCGCGACGACCGTCTCGCCATCCTCCGAGACGGCGCGGCGCGCAACGAGATGCGTCACGCCGTCGAGCATCCCAATACTGACGGTGCCAAGGGGTCGACCCTGCCGCCGCCACGGTGGAGCGTCGTCGAGGTCGATGAGGTGGCCAAGGCCCACAACGAGAAGTTCGTCCGCCGCACCATCGCCGACATCGCCACCGAGCTCGGCAAGGAGCCGGCCGACGTGCTGCTCGACCTGGCGCTCGATGAAGACCTCCACACCGTCTTCCGGTACGTCAACAAGAGTCGGGCGTGGGAGGAGGCCGTGGCCCATGGCCAGAGCCATCCCGCCATGATCATCGGCGTGTCCGACGGCGGGGCCCACCTCGACCGCGACGACGGATCGGATTGGTCGACGGCCTTCTTGGCCTTCTGGGTGCGCGACCGCAAGCTGTGGAGCCTCGAGGAGGGGATTCGCCAATTGACCCAGGTCCCCGCGGCGTTGCTCGGTTTCGAGGGCCGGGGCATGCTTCTGCCCGGCCACTGGGCCGACGCTTTCATCTTCGACCCCGACACCATCGAGCTCGAGTCCAAGAAGCAGGTCAACGACTTCCCCGGCGGTGAGGCCCGCTATTCAGCCCGACCCCGGGGCATCTCGTGGACGATCGTGAACGGTGTGCCGATCGTGCGCGATGGCGAGGTGCTCACCGAGAACCTGCCCGGACGGGTGGTCCGACCCGGGGTGGCCTGACGCCGTTCTCTGCTTCACCCGCGCCGCGTCTTCGCGCAGGAGCTCCCCGCCGGCACGTACGGGTCGGTGAAGAACCACGGCCTTCGAGATGCCTGTTGGTACGTGACGACCTCGGGAACATCGGTGTCTGTGGTGACGCCCATCAGCTTCCTGGGTGGGATCTACGACAGAGTCGGCACTCGCCTGACGGCGTTCTCAGCGAGCCCGGACGTAGACGTAACTCGGGCCGGCGTCACTGGGGTCGTCGGAGTCGATCATCCCTTCGAAGATGCGGTCATAGCCGGCCTTCTCGAGCGCCCGCCACGATCGGTGATTCGCCTGCTGGACCGCCACGCCCATCCGTTCGATGTCTGTGTAGCGCTCGAAGGTGAGCGCAGTGAACGAGTCCACGATGACCGGGCCCAGGCCGACGCCGGTCAGCTCGGCCACGCCGATCATGTAGTCGATCCCCGCGGCCCGCTCGATCTCGAGGGCTGCGCACCACGCCGGATAGTCGTCGAGCCGGTAGCGCTGGATGAACCCGACGGGTCGGCCCTCGAGCTCGATGATAAAGGCCTCGGTCGGGTCGGTGCCGTCGACCGATGGTCCGTAACTGGCCTCGAGCGCGGTGACCGTCGGCTCGTCAGACCACCACGGCGACACATGGGGCAGCGCCAACCACCTCGCCAGGAGTGGGAAGTCGGCGCGCTGGAGAGGTCGGAACGAGACGGGCAACGAGCCAGTGTACGCAGGCGTGCCTCAACGGGCGTTGATGTACTCCACGAGCTCCTTGCGGTCCTTCTCGAGCTCGTCGATCCGGCTCTTCACGACGTCACCGATGCTGATGATTCCGCACAGGACCCCGTCTTGCACCACCGGGACGTGTCGGATCCGGCGTTGGGTCATGACCGCCATGAGGGACTCCACGTCGTCATCGGGCGAGCAGGTGAAGACCGTCGAGGTCATGATGGCCCGGACCGGTTCGGTCAGGAGCGCCCCGAGCTGGCCGGAGAGGCCGCGCACGATGTCGCGCTCGGAGACGATCCCATCGATGTGCTGGCCGTCCGAGGACACCACCAAGGCCCCCACGCCATGGGCTCGCAGCGCGTCCACGGCTTCGGTCACCGTCATCTGCGCGGTGATCGTGGCCACCGCGTCTCCCTTACCAGCAAGGAGGGTTGAGATCCGCACCGGCACACCTCCTCGTGCGTCGTGACGCTGTCTCGTGACTCGTGAGACGGGGTTCAGTCTACGACCGTGGGGGACCGGCGACCAGGGGTTTTCCGTGCCTGGAGCCGGGCCCGGGCCGACTCGTCAACACGGCCCGAGGCACTATCGTGCGGCCACAATGGGTGCCTCCGAGCAATTCTCGACGATCGCCGGCAGGGTGAGGAACTGGGGTCGTTGGGGAGACGACGACCAGCTCGGGACCCTCAACTTCATCACCGACGAGGTGCGTCGGCGCGCCGCCGGCTGTGTCCGGACGGGCCGGGTGTTTCCCATGGGCCTGGCCCTGTCCGAGGCGGAGGGCATCCAGAAGGGCGTGGTGCCGGGCCGCTTCAACCCGGTCCGGACCATGTCGTACGTGAACGTGCCCTTGTCCGAGGACACCGACTGGATCTGTGCCAACGAGGACGTCGTGGTGATGCCGCTGCAGTGCGCCACCCACTGGGACGGCCTCGCGCATGTCAGCTACCGCGGCACGCTCTACAACGGGTATCCGGCCACGGCGGTGAACTCGGCGGGCGCGAGCCGTCTGGGCATCCACCTCGTGGACTCACTCGTCAGCCGGGGAGTGCTGCTCGACGTGGCCCGGGCCAAAGAGACCGACGTCCTCGAGGGTGGCTATGCCATCACACCCGCGGACCTCGACGCGGCGTGCGCATTGGCGGGGGTGAGCGTCGAGCCCGGTGACGTGGTGTTGGTGCGCACGGGCCAGATGACCCATCTCTGCATGCCGCAGCGATTTCCCGCCGGCGGGGCCACGGTCCCCCTTCCCAACATGCTCCGCTTCGGAGACGTCATGCACTACATGGGCCTGTCGTCGGGATTGTCGATGGCGACGGCGGAGTGGTTCCACGCCCGTGACGTGGCGGCGATCGCCACCGACACCATGGCGCTCGAGGTGATCCCCTGCGAGGACGCCGAGGTCTACCTTCCCGTCCATCTCCTCCACATCGTCGAGATGGGGATGACCCAGGGCCAGAACTGGATGCTCGACGAGCTCGCCGCAGATTGCGCCGCCGACGGCCAGTACACCTTCCTCCTCGATGCCACACCGTTGCCCTTCACCAACGGGTGTGGCTCTCCACTCAACCCCGTGGCGGTCAAATAGACCGAGACTCAGGTCAACGAGACTCAGGTCAAGATGACCGTCGGGGTGGCGCGTCGGGCCCCGGTCGTTGTCGGGCCTGGCCGACCCGGGTCTGGGCCGCACCGCCGCCCACCACCGGTCCGGTGCGCGGCGCCGCCACCGCAGCTCCGTCGGTGCTCGCCGGTGCCGGTCGGCCCGTGACCGCCCAGTGCAACACGCGCGCCTGGGTGTCGACCATGGCCGTGGTCCGGATCCCCCAGAACTCGAACCCGTACCGATGCGCGGCCACGTGGGCGAGCATTGAGATGAGCGTGGCCGCCACTGCCATGGCGTCGGTTCCCGCCGGGCTCCGGTTGGGGGTGCCCGACGCGATGACGCGGGCCAAGGTGACGGTCACCGCGTTCAGGGCGCGCACCCGCAGGCCCTGGAAGCGCAGGTCACCTTCCTCGGTGGCGAGCTCGACCACCCGGAACACGGCCCGGTTGGCATCCCAGTACGCCATGAACCCCTCGACGACCCGTCGCGCCGTGTCCCAGCTGGCGTCGTCGGACCAGTCGCCGTCGACCAGCTCGGCGAGGGTGCCCGCCCCCTGCATGAGCTCCTCGGCCATCACCAAGATGGCCTGCTCGACGTTCTCGAAGTACTGGTAGAAGGTGGCCGGCGACGTCCCCGCCTGGCGGGCGATGTCGATGACCTTGATCGAACGCCACGCCGTCGAAGCCAGGAGCTCGGCGGTGCACTGGAGCAGGCGCGTCCGGGTGGCGAGGCCGCGCCGCCCCGGCAACCGGCCGTCGGTGGCGGCGATCGCGCCAGGGTCCTCGATCTCGTCGAGGATCGTTTCCAGGGCCGCGTCGGCCGAGTCAGGGGCCATCTCGCCCGAAGGCTAGCCCCCAGGGGCTGACGCCGTGTCAGATTTGGCCAGCTCGGGAGTGGTGTGGCTCAGGACTAGAACGGGTTCCGTTCCAGGCAGGACCGGGAGTAGCGTGAAACTCCGTGCAACAGAGGGTCCTTCCCCGGTCTCTGACCCGCGCTCAGGAAGCGCGGCGGCAGCGGGTCATCGACGCGGCCATGGAGCTCGGCCTCGAGGGCGGCTACGACGCGGTCCAGATGCGCGACGTGGCCGCCCAGGCCCATGTCGCCATGGGCACCGTCTACAGGTACTTCTCGTCCAAGGACCACCTCTTGGCCGCCGCGTTGGTCTTCTGGGTGGAGCAGCTCGACGCCCGTCTGGCCCAGGTGCCGGCACGGGGAGACGTGGCTTCTGAGCGCGTCCTCGACGTCTTGGAACGGGCCCTGCGGGCCATGGGTCGTCAGCCGCAGCTGGTGGCGGCGGTCTTCGCGTCCCTGGCATCGCCGGACATGGCCGCCATCGAGTGCCAGCAGCAGATGGGGGCGGTGATGGACGGCATCATCATCAGGGCCATCGGTGAGCCCCGGCCTCCGGACCATGCCGAGCGCACCCGGATCATCGGCCACGTCTGGTACTCGTCGCTGGTGGGCTGGGTCAACGGCTGGAGCGACATGGACCGGGTCCGTGACGAGCTGGCCGTGGCGGTCCGCCTCCTCCTCCCCACCGGTCTGACCCCGAACGGACAGTCGGCTCCGACCTCCTGAGGCTCGCCGAGCACTCTCGGGCGATCGGGGGAGATGTTGCGGCTCAGCGCGGCGCATGGTCGAATGCGCAGGCAGGGTCGACGGCACCCAGGCACAGTCGATACCCAGGGAGGGAGTTCGGATGCGCGCAGCAATTTTCAACGAGGTCGGCAAGGAAGTCATCGACATCTACGACGACGTCGAGGTCGCCGATCCCGGGCCCGGTGAGGTCCGGCTAAAGCTCCACGCTGCGGGTGTCTGTCACTCCGACCTCTCCGCCATGAACGGGACGCTGCCCCAGCCCGCTCCCGCCGTCCTCGGTCACGAGGGTGCGGGCGAGATCATCGAAGTCGGCCCCGGCGTGGACCAGGTGGCGGTGGGCGACCACGTGATCGTGGCCTGGACACCGCCGTGCGGAAAGTGTGCGGCGTGTCTTCGGGGCGAGGCCAACTTGTGTGTGGAGATCTTCTTCAACATCGCCGGGGCGGCCAAGTTCTCGCGCGGCGGGAGCCCGATCTTCGGGTTCGCCGGGACGGGGACCTTCGCCGAGGAGATGGTGCTTCCCCAGCAGGGCGTGGTGAAGATCCCCGACGACGTCCCCTACGAGATCGGCGCGCTTATCGGCTGCGGCGTCACGACGGGTGTGGGCGCCGCGCTCAATACCGCCAAGGTCCAGCCCGGGTCGAGCGTCGTGGTCTTCGGCGCCGGGGGCGTGGGCATCGCGGCGATCCAAGGAGCCCGCATCGCAGGGGCGGCCGAGATCGTGGCCGTGGACATGGTCGACTCCAAGCTCAAGGACGCCCTGCGCTTCGGCGCGACCCTCGGTGTGAAGCCCGACGAGCTCGGCGCGGCCAACGCCGAGATCAACGGCCCCGCCGGCGGGTTTGACTACGCCTTCGAGTGCATCGGCCTGCCCGAGACCATCCGGGCCGCCTATGACGCGGCCCGTCGTGGCGGCACGGCGGTCATCGTGGGAGCCGGGAGCGGGGAGCGGAACGTCGAGTTCAACTGCTTCGAGCTGTTCTTCATGGAGAAGAAGCTGCTGGGCTCGTACTACGGCTCGGCCGACGTCCGCACCGAGTTCTCCCGTCTCATCCGGTTGTGGAAGTCGGGTCGACTCGACCTCGAGGGCATGATCTCGTCGCGCATGGACCTCTCCAAGGCCCAGGACGCCTTCGACGCCATGAAGAAGGGCGAGATCATCCGCCAGATCCTCACCTTCTAGGCGGTCGTCGCGACAACGGTCCAAGCCCGGTCGGGCGCCGAGACCCACGTCGTCGCCGAGGGGCTCACCAAGCGCTTCGGCGACGTCCTCGCCGTCGACGACCTGAGCTTTGTGGTCGAGCCCGGCACGGTGACCGGGTTCCTCGGGCCCAACGGCGCGGGAAAGACGACGACGCTGCGCATGCTGCTGGGCCTGGTGGCGCCGACATCGGGGCGCGCCCTGGTGAACGGTCGCAACTACCGCGACCTCGTCGCGCCCACCGCCACGGTCGGGGGCGTCCTCGAAGCGTCGGGGTTCCACCCGGCTCGCACGGCCCGCAACCATCTCCGCATCGTGGCGAGGGTGGCCGGGATCACGCCGGGCCGCGTGGACGAGGTTCTCGAGCTCGTGGGCCTCGGGAGCGACGGGGACCGCAAGGTGGGTGGGTTCTCCCTCGGGATGCGCCAGCGCCTCGAGCTCGCCCGAGCCTTGCTCGGTGATCCCGAGGTGCTCATCCTCGACGAGCCCGCCAACGGCCTCGACCCCCAGGGCATCGCCTGGATGCGCGGCTTCCTCCGTTGGTACGCGTCGCAGGGCCGGGTCGTCCTCGTGTCGTCGCACCTCCTCGGAGAAGCGGCTCAGACCGTCGACCGCGTCATCATCCTGGCCGGAGGGCGACTCGTGGCCGAGGGGCCGCTCGACCAGCTCCTGCAGGGCGCGACCACCACCGTCCGGGTCCGTACCCCCGATGCCGACCGTCTTGTCGTTGTGCTCGAGGCGGCGGCCGCGTCGGGCACGTTCGAACACCCGCCGATATCGGTGCGCCGCGAGGGACCCGACGTCGTGACCGCGGAAGGAACGACCGCCGAGACCGTCGGTCCCCTCATGGCCCGTGACGGCATCGTCGTCTACGAGATGACGTCATCGGGCGAATCACTCGAGCAGCTCTTCTTCGATCTCACCGAAGGCGTCGAACGCGGTGGTCGGCCCATGGGCCGACCCCAGCCGGGAATCGGATCGTGATCCGACACGTCGCGGCCGAGCTCAAGAAGTTCCGGACCATCTGGTCGACGTGGCTCCTCCTGGGGATCACCGCCTTTCTCGTCGCCGCGTTGACGGCGGTGATCGCCTTCGCGCCCCATGACCGTGGACGCCGGGCTCTGCTCTTTCCCATACGGGGCACGACGCGCTGGTTCGACTCGATCTTCTCGAGCCTCACCGTCTCTTTGACGCTGGCCCTCGTGCTCGGCATCTTGTCCATGACCGGGGAGTACCGCCACAAGACCATCACGCCGACCTATCTGGCTCAGCCCCGACGCGGCCGGGTCGTCGTGTCGAAGTTGCTCGCCTCTGCGTTGGGCGGCGCCGTGGTGGCCCTGGTGGCGGGGGCGGTGGCGCTGGTCTTCGGCTTCTCGGTGGTGGGGGCCGGCATCGGCGACGTCACGAGGATGCTCACCGAGTACCGCCACGTCTTCCCCGGCGTGCTCGCCGCGGCCGTCCTCTATGCCATCTACGGCGTGGGACTGGGGGCGTTGCTCAAGAACCAGGTGGTGGCGATCGTCGTCGGCCTGGGGGTGACCGCCATCCTCGAGCCCATCATCGTGGCCGTGGTGCCGTCGGTGGGGAGGTGGCTGCCCGGTCAGGTGGCCCAGGCCCTCGAGTCGGTCACGGCCAACGCCAACGGACTCAACAACGGCATCACTCATCTGGTGCCCTGGTGGCAGGGCGGTCTGGCCCTGCTCGGCTACGGGGTGGTCCTGGCCGCGGCCGGGGCCTTCACGACCCTGCGATCGGACGTCACGTAGCACCAGCCAGGCCGGCGTTAACATGTGATCAAATGGTCACGTATCGTTCTGGTGTGGACGAAGTGTTCAGGGCTCTCGCCGATCCCACGCGGCGAAGCCTGCTCGACGATCTGTTCCGTGAAGACGGCCAGACGTTGAGCGCGCTCGAGGCCAGGTTCGACATCACGAGATTCGGCGTGATGAAGCACCTGAAGCAGCTGGAGGAGGCGGGGCTCGTGGTCACCAAGCGACGAGGCCGCGAAAAGCTCCATTTCCTGAACCCGGTCCCGATCCGGCTCGTCCACGACCGGTGGGTGAGCAAGTACGCCGAGCCCTGGGCCGCGGGGCTCAGCGAACTCAAACAGAGACTGGAGAATCCCATGGAAAAGGTCTTCGAGATCTACATCCGGACCACCCCCGAGCGACTCTGGGACGCGATCGTCGACCCCGAGATCAGGGCCAAGTACAACTTCGGCGCCGCCATGGTCGTCGACGAGCTGAAGCCCGGCGCCCACTACGAGATGACGGCTCCCAAGGCCGAGGCCATCTTGGGCGAGGGCGAGATCCTCGAGGTCGACCCACCCCGACGCCTCGTCCAGACGATGACCGCCTACTTCTCCGAGGAGGCCAAGGCGGAAGGGGCCTCCAGGGTCACCTGGGAGATCGAGCCCATCGGCGATTCCTGTCGCCTGACCCTCACCCACGACCAGCTCCGCGACGGTGCGAACAGCCAGCTCTTCGGCGGTTGGCCCATGGTCCTGTCGGGCCTCAAGACCTGGCTCGAGTCCGGTGAGCTGCTCACCACCCCGGGATCGCTCATGTGGGGGTAGGCGGGCTGGCACGGAACTGCAA
>Ga0307372_10000440_pt1 | contig 74203 bp, 65 predicted proteins | sample OX1MG_FD_202533 | JGI IMG/M metagenome (GOLD analysis project Ga0307372, IMG submission 202533) | Soil microbial communities from Risofladan, Vaasa, Finland - OX-1 | ecosystem: Environmental > Terrestrial > Soil > Coastal area > Acid sulfate soil | place: Finland: Risofladan, Vaasa | collected... | reverse complement strand
CCCGGGCCGTCGGGGGCCCGCAGGCCGACGTGCTCGACGAGGCCTACGACGCCCTCCTCCTCCTGCTCGCGCCCATGACGCCCCACGTGGTGGCCGAGCTCTGGGAGGTCCGGCATCCCGGGGGCGACGGCGTGCATGCGCAGCGCTGGCCTGCCTTCGACCCCGAGCTGGCCCGGGACGAGATGGTCACCATGGTGGTGCAGGTGAACGGCAAGGTCCGTGACCGGCTGGCGGTGGATCCGTCGGTCGGCGACGACGAGGCGCGTGCCCTCGCCCTCACCCTGCCCAAGGTGATCGACGCGCTGGCCGGTCGCGAGCCCGAGCGCGTCGTGGTCCGCGCCCCCCGGCTGGTCAACGTCGTCCTGTAGGCCCGCTCGCGGGCCCGCTCCCTGCCCTGCTCTCAGGTGCCCCGGAACCGGTCGAGCATCTGCGCCAGCTGCCCGTCGTCGATCGGGTACGGGGTGTAGAAGCTGAAGCGGTCGATCAGGTCCCCGAAGCGCTCGGTGATCCGCGCCGCGACGTCGTCGAGCGGAGCGACCACGGCAAAGGTGCCCAGGACCTCGTCGTCGATCAGCTCGCCCATCTTCTCCCACTCGCCCCGCTTCGAGAGGACGTGGAGCTGGGGCTGCAGGTCCCCCCAACCGTGGAGCTCGAGCACCGGGCGGTAGGCGGGGGTGGACGCGTAAAAGGCGATCTGCTCCCGGGTGCGCTTGGACGCTTGCGCCAGCTCGTCCTCGGTCCGGCCGGTGACGATGAACCCGGGGTAGGAGACCTGTAGGTCGGACCGGGTCTTCCCCGCCCTGGCGGCGCCCCGCTCGAGCGCCGGCAGGGTGACCTCCCGCAGGTACCGCTCGGTCGTGAACGCGTGGACCAGGAGCCCGTCGCCGACCTCGCCGGCGACCTCGGTCATCAGACCGCCGACGCCCGCCAACACGATGGGCGGGTCCCCGTAGGGGTTCTTGCCCGGGTCGAACATGGGGGTCATGAGGGTATGGGTGTAGAAGTCGCCGCGGAAGGCGAGGGGCACACCGGTGTCCCACGTCGCCCAGATGGCCCGGATGGCCAGGATGAGCTCGCGCATGCGCGGGGCCGGATGGGACCAGGGCATCGAGTACCGCTTGGTGATGTGCGGCTTGATCTGGGAGCCGAGCCCCAGGACGAACCGCCCCTTCGACAGCACCTGCAGGTCCCGGGACACCACGGCGAGGGTCATCGGGTTGCGTGCGAACGCCACGGCGATGGAGGTGCCGAGCGTCAGCCGCTCGGTGGCCTCGGCGGCGATCGCCAGCGGGAGGAACGGGTCGTGGGAGGTCTCGGCCGACCATCCCCCGTCGTACCCGAGCCGTTCGATCCGCCGGGCCGACTCGGCGATGCCGGTCGGGTCAAAGCCAATCGAGCCGTCGACCTTCATGGGGGCACCCTAGCAACGGGCCTCGGCGGGCTCCTGGCCGGGTTGCTCCGTGGCCGGCGGGGAGCGCGCCGGAACCGCTAGTCGTGCTCGCCACGCAGGTACCGCTCGAAGTCGGCGGCGATCTCGTCGCCGGTCGGGAGGTCGCCCGCCACCCCGAACACGTTCCCCTCGGCGGCGTCGACCGCCTGCTCGAGCTTGGCCACCATGGCGAGGTGCTCGGGGTTCCCGGCGATCAGCTCGTCCACCTCTTGCCGTGAGCTGTCGGCCGCAGCGCGCAGCGACGAGGAGTCGAGGTTCAGGCCCGAGACGAGCGCCAGCCCCTCCACGAGCGCCGCGCTCGCCTCGGGGAAGGGCATCGCCGCCACGTAATGGGGCACCCGCGCCCACAGGCTGATCACCTCGATCCCGGCTGACCCGAACGCGAGCTCGAGCGCGGCGTGAATGCCGGCGGGCACCTCCATCTCCCCCTGCACCACCCCGATCCGGCCCAACAGCTCCGCCGACGAGGGGGGAGCGGTGGCGGCGAGCCGGACGGGTCGGGTATGGGGCGCCGGCGCGGGAAAGGCCCCGAGAACGACGACCATCCGCACGCCCCACCCGGCGGCCAGGGACACGACGGCGTCGACGAACCCCCGCCAGTGGAAGTCCGGCTCGGCGCCGAGCAGGTAGAGGATGTCGGCGCCGGCGAGGTCGTGGCCGGCGTGGACCTGGGTCAGGGGCCACGTGAGATCGGTGGTCACCCCGTTGACGATGTGGGCGATCGGGCGGCGGGCGCGCTGGTCGAGCAGACGGTCACCGTCAAAGGTGGCGATCGGCCTGGCCGACGTGGCGGGCAGGAGCGAGGCCAGGGCGTTGGACGCTCCCAGCCCGGCGTCGACCCAGCCTTCCAGCCCGACCACCAGCACGGGCCGGTCGAACCGTCCCTCTTCGTGGAGGTCGTAGAGCGGGCGCTCGTCAGCGCTCACCGTTGCGCCAACGTGGAGGCGGCCATGGCGGCCAGGCGCCCGATCTGGCGCGGGTACTCCTCGACACTGCTCGAGTCGCCGGCCCCTGCGCCGGACACGTAACGGGCGTACACCCCCTGCAGGATGCAGGCCAGCTTCCAGTAGCCGAAGGCCATGTAGTAGTCGATCTCCGAGACGTCGGCCCCCGAGACCGCCGCGTACCGCTCGAGCACCTGGGCGCGGGGGCAGAACCCGGGCGCGACGGTCGGCGCCACCAACAGCGCGGGTGGCTCGCCCGGTTGGGTCCAGAAGCACTGCATGAGACCGACGTCGGCCATCGGGTCGCCCAGGGTGCAGATCTCCCAGTCGAGGATGGCCTTCACCCGGCCCTCGTCGTCGAGCACGAGGTTGTCGAGCCGGTAGTCCCCGTGCACGATGCCGACTCGCTGCTGGGCCGGGATCCGGGCGGACAGCTCGGCCCCGACCTTCTCCACGAGGCCGCCGTGGTCGACGCCCTCCACCTGTGTGTCCTCGTACTGGCGGGTCCAGCGACGCAGCTGACGCTCGACGTAGCCGTCGTGGCGGGCCAGATCGCCGAGGCCCACGGCATCGACGTCCACCGCGTGCAGCGCGGCCAGGGTCTCGGCCAGGTGGTCGCCCACCACCGCCCGCACCGCGGGTTCGAGCTCCCGGGCGTCGGCCTCGTCGCGCAGCACGTGGCCCTCTACGAACTCCATGACGTGGAACGGTGCGCCGTTCACCGCCTCGTCGGTGCAGAGGCCGAGGGCGGCGGGGACCGGGACGCCGGTCGGGGCGAGCGCCGAGAGGAGCCGGTGCTCGCGGCCCATGTCGTGCGCGGTGGGGAGCACGTGGCTGACCGGCGGCCGTCGCAGGGCGAACGCGTGACCGCCCGCGTCCTCGACCCGGAAGGTGAGGTTGGAGCGTCCTCCGGCGATCAGGGCGAAGCGCAAGGGCGGCACCACGTCGGGGACATGGTGGAGGAACCACGCGCTGATCCTCGACCGGTCGATCCCCTCGGTCGCGCCGGACGCGGTCGCGCCGGCGGCGGGCGAGTCGGCGGGCGAGTCGGCGGGTCCATCGGCGCTCATGTGCGAGACGCTATCGGCTCGGCCCGGGGCCGGCCCGGACGACCAGCCGGTAGGGTGCGGGGGATGAGCGACGTCACGGACGCCACCTTCGAGCAGGCAGTGCTGGCGAGGTCCCGGGAGGTCCCGGTGATCGTCGACCTGTGGGCCCCGTGGTGCGGCCCGTGCAAGACGCTGGGCCCCATGCTCGAGCGGGCGGTGGCGGCGACCGGGGGCACGGTCGAGTTGGCCAAGGTGAACGTCGACGACAACCCGCAGATCGCCGGCAGCTTCAAGGTGCAGTCGATCCCCGCCGTCTTCGCCCTACGCGACGGCGCCGTGGTGGATTCTTTCGTCGGCGCCGTCCCCGAGGCGCAGGTGGAGGCGTTCGTCGCCAAGCTGGCGCCCGCAGCGAGCGAGGCCGACCTGCTCGTCGCCGCGGGAGACGAGGCCTCCCTCCGCCGGGCGGTCGAGCTCGAGCCGGGTCACCCCGGCGCGGTGAGCGGGCTGGCCCGGCTCCTGCTCGACCGCGGGGACGCCGAGTCCGCCTCGGAGCTGCTCGCCCGGGTCCCCGAGACCGCCGAGCTCCGGGCGCTCGCCGCCGAGGCCCGCCTGCTCGGGAAGAACGTCGACCTGGGCACCGACGTGTCCGGCCTTCTCGACTCGTTGCTCGAGCGGGTGCGCGACGACGAGTCGGCCCGGCAGGAGTTCGTCGACCTGCTCGAGACGCTCGGGCCCGACGATCCCCGGACCACCCGGTACCGCAAGGCGCTGGCCGCCCGCCTGTTCTGATGCCCGGCACGGCGACGGGGCCGGCTGACGCTTCCCGCACCCCCGGGACGTCCGGCGTTGCCGACGGGGAGCCGGTGCTGCTCGATCTCGGCGGCCGGACCCACGACCTCACCCACCGGGCGTTGGTGATGGGGATCCTGAACCGGACGCCGGACTCGTTCTTCGACCGAGGCGCCACCTTCGGCCTCGATGCCCTGTACGCCAGGGCCGAGCGGATCGTCGCCGAAGGAGCCGACATCCTCGATGTCGGCGGGGTGAAGGCGGGCCCGGGGCCGGAAGTGACCGAGGCGGAGGAGCTCGACCGCGTCGTGCCGGCGATCGCAGCCCTGGCCGATCGGTTCGACGTGGCCCTGTCGGTCGACACCTGGCGGGCGTCGGTGGCGCGCGAGGCCTACTCGGCCGGTGCGGTCATGGGCAACGACATCAGCGGCTTCGCCGACCCTGCGTACCTGTCGGCGGCCGCCGGGGCCGGCGCCGCGGTGGTGGCCACCCACATCCGCCTGGCCCCCCGGGTGCGCGATCCCGAGCCGGACTACGACGACGTGGTGGCCACCGTTCGCGACTTTCTGGTGGACCGGGCCGGGCGGGCCCGGGCGGCGGGGATCCCGCCGAACCGCATCGTGCTCGACGCCGGGTTGGACCTGGGCAAGACGGCGGAGCAGTCGCTGACCCTCCTGGGGGCCTCGGGGGAGCTGGCGGCGCTCGGGTACCCGCTCCTGCTGTCGGCGTCGAACAAGACGTTCCTGGGGTCCGTGCTCGGGCTCGAGATCGACCAGCGGCGCGAAGCGTCCCTCTCGGCGGCGGCGCTCGGCATCACCTTGGGCTGCCGGGTGCTGCGCGTCCACGACGTGGAGGGCACCCGCCGGGTCCGGGACGTGCTGGCCGCGGTCGTGCAAGCGGGGTCGGCAGCGGCCCCGCACCGGGCGTCGGCGTGACCTCCGGTCCGGGGGCCGGTCCGGGGGCCGATCGTCGCCCGGCGGCCCGGGGGACGGGGAGCCGGGGCCCCGCCGTCGGAGGCGGGGGAGGCCGGGGGCCGGCGGCCCGGGCGACCGCGGGTCGGGGCACGGTGGAGGCGCCGGTGTACCTCGTCCGCGGTGACGACGCGTCCCTCGTGGCCCAGTCGGCCCGCGAGCTCGTCGAGCAGCTGGTCGGGGATCGGGACCCGGCCTTGGTGGTGGAGGAGCACGGTGGGCCCGCGGCCGACGAGCTCGACGTCGGAATCGTCGTCGATGCCTGTACGACGCCGCCGTTCCTGGTCGACCGACGCGTGGTGGTGGTGCGGGACGCGGGTCGCCTGGCGGCCGGCGGCGCGGCGCGCCTGGTCGCGTACGTGCAGGACCCGCTCCCGTCGACGGTGCTGGTCCTCGTCGCAGGTGGGGGCACCATCCCCCCGGCTCTGCCCAAGGCCGTCGCGGCGGCCGGCGTGGTGATCGACACCGCCGTCGGCACCGGGCGGGAACGCAAGGGATGGCTCGCCGAGCGGCTGCGCGAGGCTCCCGTGCACCTCGACGCGGCAGCAGCAGGCCGGCTCGGCGACCATCTGGGCGACGACCTCGGTCGGCTCGCCGGCATCCTGGGGACGTTGGCCGTCGTGTACGGGGAGGGCGCGACCGTCGGCATCGACGAGGTGGAACCCTTCCTCGGCGAAGCCGGGTCCGTGCCGCCCTGGGATCTCACCGACGCGATCAATGCCGGCTCGACCGCCGACGCGCTCGCCGCCCTGCACCGGATGCTCGGGCCCGGGGGCAGGGCCGCCCCGGAGATCGTGGCGATGCTGCACCGGCACTTCGCCTCGATGCTCCGGCTCGACGGAGCGGATGTGGCCTCGGACGAGGAGGCGGCCCGGCTACTCGGCGTGCGCAGTGCCTTCGTGGCCCAGAAGGCGCGGGCCCAGGGTCAGCGATTGGGGAGCGAGCGGGTCGGCCGGGCCGTCACGCTGATCGCCGACGCCGACGTCGACGTGAAGGGCCGCACCGGGCTGCCGCCCGAGCTGGTCCTGGAGGTGCTGGTCGCCCGCCTGAGCCGGCTCGGTCCGGCCCGGCGCAGCCGGAGGCGCTGAGCACGTCGAGGGCGTCAAAGGGGTGCGTCTTCAGGAAGGGCCGGGGCTTCATGCCCTTTTCGACGGATCCAGAAGCTGCCCGGTCCCAACCCCGTCACGCGTGACGGAATCGCTTCCGACAGCTCGGCCGGGTGGCTGGCGGCCACGGCGGCGCTGGACCACAGCACCTCGTAGGCGTCGTTGTGGGTGAGGAATGCCTGAAGAACGTATTGCTCGGTGGGAAACCACAGGAGGTCGACGAGCCAGTGACGGGGATACTCCCCGGGCAGGAAGATGTCGTGAACATGCACGACGACGCCCGGTGCCAGGCGGGGAAGAACCTCGAGGTACTCGAACGCCACATCTCCCCCCGTACGCAGCACGTGGGTCGAGTCGATGAAGAGGACGTCACCAGCTTGGAGGCTGGTGAAGAGATCGACGGGCGTCTGCTCGACCCGCTGCCGCAAGATCTCCATGTCGGCTATCCCGTCGACGATGGGCTCGGGCCATGGATCGATGCCGACGTGGTGGCAACGGATGCCGGTCTCCCTCTCGTTCCGTTTCAGCGCCTGGTCGATCAGGACCGACGAATACCCGAGCCCGACCTCGACGAGCTTCCTCGGGTGCGACCATCGCACCATCGAGTACAAGATCTCTGCGTCGATGCTCTCGAAGGTGCCGTTGTGGAGGAAATAGCCTCCGGGGGGCGCTTCGCCGGCCGTGTCGGGAAATCTCCCGTACTCGTCACCGTAGCGATGGGCGAAAGCTCGCAGCATCTCCAGCTGGGCGTCGATGCGCAGGTCGATGCCCACAAGGGCCGATCGCCGTTCGAACACGTCGCTGGTGAGGGTCTCCCGGTCCGGGATCGGCTCGAACCAATGGCGGGGCACCGCATGGATGCCGAGGCGTTCGAAGATCGGGAAGTATCTCCGCAGCATCCGGTCCCGGATCACGACGGTCCGCCCTCGGAGCCTCCCGAATTGGTGCCTCAGCCAAGCGACGACCGGACTTCGCAATCCCAGCTCCCCGCAGTCACGAGACACGAACCGAAGCCACACCCTACCTACGGGTGGAACGCCGCGTCAGGGCGCGACCGCGTCAGTCGACGTCGGACCGGGCGGCCTCGAGCGAGCCGATCCTGCGCATGAGGCGGGACTTGCGGTTCGCCGCCTGGTTCTTGTGGATCACGCCCTTGGCCGCCGCCTTGTCGATCCGCTTCACGGCCAGGCGGAGCTGCTCGGTGCCTGCCTCGGCCCCTTGCTCTGCCGCCGCGAGCGCCCCCTTGGTGCGGGTGCGCAGCTCGGAGCGCACGGCCTTGTTGCGCAGCCGCCGCCGCTCGTTCTGACGGTTCCGCTTGATCTGGCTGGCGATGTTGGCCACGGGCGTTCCTTCGGTTCGGCGAGGGGCCGGGAGCCTGGTGCTGGGACCGGCTCCGGGCTCCCGGTGTCGGGCGGCCCGGCCGGGATCCGGGGATCCCCTTTCCGAACCACGCCGCCTCCGGTATCGGTCGAAGGGTCATGGTACCAGCTGGCCCGGGCACCGGGGGATGGGGACCACGGCGGGACCGGTACGATCGACGGACCGTGCCGAGCGCCCCGCCTCCCGGTCCGATCGCGACCGACCGGATCCGCAACTTCTCGATCATCAGCCACGTCGACCACGGCAAGTCGACCCTGTCGGACCGGATCCTCGAGCTGACCGGCGCCGTCGATCCCCGCCTCATGCGCGAGCAGTACCTCGACTCCATGGACATCGAGCGGGAGCGAGGCATCACCATCAAGGCGCAGAACGTCCGGGTCGTGCACCGGGGGTACGTGCTGCACCTGATCGACACCCCCGGCCACGTCGACTTCGGGTACGAGGTCAGCCGCTCCCTCGCTGCCTGCGAGGGGGCGGTCCTGCTGGTCGACGCATCGCAGGGGATCCAGGCCCAGACCCTGGCCAACTGCTACCAGGCGCTCGAGCACGATCTGGAGGTGGTCGCCGTCCTGAACAAGATCGACCTGCCGGCGGCCGACCCCGAGCGTTGCGCTGCGGAGATCGAGCAGGTACTGGGTCTCCCCGCCTCCGGCATCCTGCGGATCTCGGCCAAGACCGGGGAAGGGGTCGACGACCTCCTGAACGCGGTGATCGAGCGGGTCCCCCCGCCCACCGGCGATCGGACCGCTCCGCTGCGGGCCCTCATCTTCGACTCGGCGTACGACCAGTACCGGGGGGTCGTGAGCTCGGTGCGGGTGGTGGACGGGACGCTGCGGTCGAGGTCGCGGGTCCGGTTCATGCAGGCGGCCGCCGTGCACGACACCGAGGAGGTAGGGGTGCGGACCCCCGAGACGGTCCCGGTGGACCAGCTGGGGCCCGGGGAGGTGGGCTATCTCGTCGCCGGGATCAAGGACGTGGGCGAGGCCCGTTCCGGCGAGACCGTCACCGACGCCGTGGGCCCGGCGACCGAGGCGTTGGCCGGCTACCGCGACCCCAAGCCCATGGTGTTCTGCGGTCTGTACCCGGTGGACGGGGACGAGCTGCCGGACCTGCGCGAGGCCCTCGACAAGCTCAAGCTCAACGACGCGAGCTTCACGTTCGAGCCCGAGTCCTCCCGGGCCCTCGGGTTCGGCTTCCGCTGCGGGTTCCTCGGCCTCCTCCACATGGAGATCGTCCGCGAGCGGCTCGAGCGCGAGTTCGACCTGTCGCTCATCGCCACCGCCCCCTCCGTCGCCTACCGGGCGTTCCTGACCGACGGCGGCGAGTTGGACGTCGACAACCCGACCGAGCTGCCCGAGGCGAGCCGGATCGACCACATCGACGAGCCCATGCTCACCGCCACCATCCTGACCCCCTCGGAGTACACGGGTTCCGTCATGGAGCTCTGCCAGGGGAAGCGGGGGGAGATGGCGCGCATGGAGTACCTCTCGCCCGAGCGGCTCGAGCTCGTGTACCGGATCCCCCTGGGCGAGGTGGTGGTGGACTTCTTCGACCAGCTGAAGAGCCGCACCAAGGGGTACGCGAGCCTCGACTACGAGCCCGACGGGTACGCGACCGCCGCCCTGGTCCGGGTGGACGTGCTCATCAACCACACGCTCGTGGACGCCTTTTCGACCATCGTCCACCGGAGCCAGGCGGACCAGTACGGGCGGCGTATGAGCGAGAAGCTGCGCGAGCTCATTCCCCGCCAGCTCTTCGACGTGCCCATTCAGGCGGCGATCGGGGGTCGCGTGGTGGCCCGCGAGACGGTGAAGGCCAAGCGCAAGGACGTCCTGGCCAAGTGCTACGGGGGTGACATCACCCGGAAGCGGAAGCTGCTCGAGCGCCAGAAGGAGGGCAAGAAGCGCATGAAGAACATCGGGCGGGTGGAGGTGCCCCAGGAGGCGTTCGTGTCGGCCCTGCGCCTCGACGACTAGCCGCGACCCCCTGGTCCGGCCTCCGGAGCACCCGTCGGACCCGGGATCGCCCTGGCACTCGGTAGAATCGAGTGCCAGGCACCCTGCACCGAGCAAACCCCGCACCGAGCAAACCCTGCACCGAGCAAACCGAGCAAACGGACACACCCGAGGCACCCCGCCGGGCCCTGAGCACCCGAGGCACCCATGGCACGAGTCGACGAACACCTGCGAGCAGACGACCCAGGGCAGGGTCACGGCCTCAACGCGCGCAAGGCCGCCATCCTCGAGGCGGTGGTCAGCGAGTACATCGGGACCGCCCAGCCCGTCGGCTCCCAGCTCATCGCCCAGTCCCCGGGGGTGAGCGTGTCCTCGGCCACCGTGCGCGCCGAGATGGTGGCGCTCGAGCACGAGGGGTTCCTGGCCCAGCCCCACACCAGCTCCGGCCGGATCCCCACCGACAAGGGCTACCGGTTCTTCGTCGACCACCTGACCGCCCCCGGGGTGCTCGGGCCGTCCCAGCGCCAGAAGGTGCACCGGTTCTTCGACCAGGTGCACGGCGAGATGGAGGAGATGCTCGGTCGCGCCTCCGGGCTCCTGTCCGACCTGACCTCGTGCGCGGCGGTGGTGGTGGGCCCCTCCCACGTGACGGCGACCGCGCGGTCCGTGCAGCTGGTCGGGATGGGCCCCCGGGTGGCGCTCCTGGTCGTCGTCCTCTCCGACGGTGCGGTCGAGAAGCGCTCGATCGAGCACGTCGAGGAGGTCTCCGACGAGCAATTGGCGGTCGCCACTGGCATCCTGCTGGGTGGCACGGTCGGCCTCGGGTTGGCCGCCGCCGGGCCGTTCGCCCCGATCGGCGACCCCGTCGTCGATCGGGTGGTGGTCGCATCGGCGGGTGCTCTCGCCGACCTCTCGGCCCACGAGGACCACGACCAGATCTTCGTCGGGGGGCCGTCGCAGCTGGCCGCCGCCTTCGACGCGGTCGACACGGTGCGGACGGTCCTCGCCATCCTCGAGCAGCAGCTGGTGGTGGTGAGCCTCCTGCGGGACGTGCTCGGGCGGGGTCTCTCGGTGGCCATCGGGACCGAGCACGGGTTTGAGCCGCTCTCCTCTTGCGCCGTGGTGGTCGCACCGCTGGCGGTGGAAGGCCGGGGGGGCGGGGCCATCGGGCTCCTCGGGCCGACCCGGATGGACTATCCGAGGGCGCTGGCGGCCGCGGAGGTCGTCGGCCAGCGGCTGGGCCAGCGCATCGGCGAGGCGCTCGGTGCGACCGATCCCGAGCGAGGTCCGACCGGGCAGGATCGGGAGGCCGCGCCCGGTCGGAGCAACCGTGGGAAGGGCACAGGTGGGCAACGTGGCGATTCCTGAAGGTCTGGGGGACCTGTACGGCCTGCTCGGGGTGGCGCCGGATGCCTCCGACGACGAGATCAAGCGCGCCTACCGGCAGCGGGCCCGCGAGCTGCACCCCGACGCCAACCCGGGGGACCCCGAGTCCGAGGCCGACTTCAAGAAGGTGTCGCTCGCCTACGAGATCCTCCGGGACCCCGAGCGCCGGGCGCGCTACGACACCTACGGGCCCGAAGGGGTGTTCGGCTCGAGCCCCGGCCAGCCCGGCGGTTTCGACTTCGAGGGCGGTCTCGGGGATCTCTTCGAGGCGTTCTTCGGCGCGGTCGGCGGGAGCTCGGGGCGTTCGCGCCGGCGCGGCCCGGCCCCGGGCGCGGACGCCGAGGTGAGCCTGAAGCTCCAATTCGCCGAGGCGGCCTTCGGGGCCCGCAAGGACCTGTCCGTGCGGCTGCCGGTCACCTGCGACACGTGCGAGGGCATCGGGGCCAAGCCCGGCACCAAGCCGGTCCCGTGTCCGGACTGCCAGGGCACCGGCGAGATCCGACGGATCCGCCAATCGCTCTTGGGCCAGGTGGTGACCGCAGTGGCGTGCGGGCGCTGCCAGGGCCTCGGCGAGACCATCCCGGACCCGTGCCCCTCGTGCCGGGGCGAGGGGCGGCGCATGGCGGACCGAGCCTTCGTGGTGGAGGTGCCGGCCGGCGTCGAGGACGGCTCGACGCTCCGGCTCTCCGACCGGGGCCCCGCCGGGACCCGCGGCGGGCCGAACGGCTCGCTGTTCGTCCATCTGGCGGTGGCACCCGACGAGCGCTTCGAGCGCGTCGGGGACGACCTGCACACCACGGTGCACGTCGGCACGGCCCAGGCGGCGCTCGGCAGCCAGGTGGAGGTGGCGACGCTCGACGAGCCGCGCCAGGTGGCCGTCGCCGCCGGCACCCAGGCCGGGCACGTCGTGAGGCTGAAGGGGGCCGGCATCCCCCATCTGCGGGGCCGGGGGCGGGGCGACCTCTTCGTGCACGTGGTGGTGGACACGCCGACCGCCCTGACCGACCGGCAGGAGGAGCTCTTGCGCCTGCTGGCGATCGAGCGGGGCGAGGACGTCTCGCCACCGGCGGGCGGCGACGGGGTCCTCTCGCGCCTTCGCTCCGCCTTCGGTTGAGCGCGGTGGAGGGGGCGGTTGCCCGTGGGGTGATGGACCGGGCGGCCGCGGCAGCCCAGGTCTTCGTGGACGACCTGGGGGATCCCGTGCCGGACCCCGGCGCCCGGCACCATCTCGCCCGGGTCCTGCGCCTGCGGCCGGGGGAGACGGTGGTGGCCTCCGACGGCGTCGGCCGGTGGCGATCGTGCCGGTACCGCCCTGCCCGCCGGGGTGGAGGGAGCGGGCCGGGGGTGGCGAGCGTGCTCGAGGCCGCCGGCCCGGTGGAGGTGGAGCCTCGGCTCTCCCCGAGGCTGACGGTGGCGTTCGCCCCGGCCAAGGGCGACCGGCCGGAGTGGGTGGTGCAGAAGCTGACCGAGCTGGGCATCGATCGGATCGTCCCGCTGTCCGCGGAGCGGTCGGTGGTCAGGTGGGAGGGCGACCGGGCGGACCGGGCGGTGGAGCGGCTCCGCCGCGTCGCGCTCGAGGCGGCGGCCCAGAGCCGCCGGGTCTGGCTTCCCGAGGTGAGCGACCTCATCGGGGTGGCCGACCTGGCGAAGGCCGAGGCGTCGGCCGCCGAGGGGGAAGGCGCCGAGCCCGCAGGCACCGAGGGAGTCCCCGGGGAGGCGACGGGCGGGCTGGTCCTGGCGCAGCTCGGTGGCCCGCCTCCGCTGCCCTGGCAGCGGACGGTGGCGGTCGGTCCCGAAGGGGGTTGGGCCCCCGCCGAGCTGGGGCTCGGCCTCCCGTGCGTGGGGCTCGGGACCGGCGTGCTGCGCTCCGAGACCGCGGCCCTCGTCGCCGCGGCGGCACTGAGCCTGCTCCGCGCCGCTACGGTCTCACCCAGGGACCCGGACGACGGGGAAGCAGGCGAGCCGAGGGAACCGATGCGTGGCGAAGGGAAGTCGCGGGGATGACCTCGCCGGACGTCCGGTGGCTGAGCACGAAGGACGCCTCGGCCCGCCTCGGGGTGACGCTGCGCAGCCTGTACCGGTTCATCGACGCAGGGGATCTCACGGCGTATAAGTTCGGCCGGGTCATCCGGTTGAAGGAGGACGACGTGAACGGGTACATCGAGGCGTGCCGGATCCGGCCGGGCTCGCTCGAGCATCTCTACCCGCCCCGCAAGGGCACCGAGGACGAATGACCGATCCGCCGGGCAACGGAACCGAAGAGGACCAGTGAGCGGTTGCCTGTTCTGCCAGATCGTGGCGGGTGAGGTTCCCGCCGACGTCGTGCACGCCACCGACACCACGGTCGCCTTCCGCGACATCAACCCGGTGGCGCCCGTGCACGTGCTGGTGGTGCCGCGGCGCCACATCATGAACGCCGCGGCGATCGAGCGCGCCGACGCCCAGGACGTGGTGGACCTCGTGACCAGTGCCCGTGAGGTTGCCCGCGCCGAGGGCATCGACGGGCACGACCGCGGCTACCGGCTGGTGTTCAACGTGGGCGCCGACGCGCTCAACTCGGTCCCCCATCTGCACGTGCACGTCATCGGGGGACGTTCGTTGACCTGGCCGCCCGGGTGAGTGCCTCCGGAAGCGGACGTGCCGCGAGCTCGGAGACGCTCGTCCCTCACAACCACCTGATGGCCGGCCTGCTCGGGCAGCGTGACGAGCTCCTCCGTCTGGTGGAGCAGGCGTTCCCCCAGACGAGGATCTCCGTGCAGGGCAACCGGATCTCCGCCGACGGGCCGGACGCCGACCGGGTGGCGCGCCTCTTCGACGACCTGGTGCTGGTGCTCGAGTCCGGCCAGAGCCTCGACGCGACGAAGCTGGCCCGGACCATCGACATGGTGCGCGAGGACCTCCGCCCCTCCGACATCCTCAACACCGAGGTGGTGCGGGCGGCCAAGGGGCGCACCGTGCGGCCCCATACGGCCGGGCAGAAGCGCTACACCGACGCCATCGCCGCCAACACCATCACCTTCGGGATCGGTCCGGCCGGTACCGGCAAGTCGTACCTGGCCGTCGCGCTCGGGGTGCAGGCGCTCCAGACGCACCAGGTGAACCGGATCATCCTCACCCGCCCGGCGGTCGAGGCGGGGGAGCGGCTCGGCTTCCTGCCCGGCGATCTGATGGCCAAGGTGGACCCGTTCCTCCGGCCTCTGTACGACGCCCTGTACGACCTGGTCGAGCCCGAGGGCGCCCAGCGGCTGCTCGATCGCGGCACGATCGAGGTCGCGCCGCTCGCCTTCATGCGCGGCCGGACGCTCAACTCGTCGTTCATCATCCTTGACGAGGCCCAGAACACCACCCCCGAGCAGATGAAGATGTTCCTCACCCGGATCGGGTTCGGGTCGAAGTGCGTGGTCACCGGGGACGTGACCCAGATCGACGTGGCCGGTGGTCGCTCGGGGCTCGTCGGGCTCGAGCCGGTGCTCGGTGGGGTGGAGGGGATCGAGTTCGTGCAGCTGACCCGGCGCGACGTGGTCCGCCACAAGATCGTCGCGGACATCATCGACGCCTACGAAAAGGCCGAGCCCTCGGGCGGGCGGGCAGTCAGCACCGGGCGGCCCGCAGCCGGGCCCGCCGGCGAAGCCTGAACCGGGCTGACGTGCCGGTGGACGTCTTCGCTGCCGACGAGCAGCGCGACCGGTCGGTCGACCTCGACCGCTGGATGGCGCTGGCCCGCGACGTCCTGGTGGCGCGGGGGGTGAAAGGGGAGGCCGAGGTGTCGCTGCTCTTCGTCGACGAGGCGGCCATCGCCGAGCTGAACGAGCAGTTCCTCGGCCGTTCCGGCCCCACCGACGTGCTGGCGTTCCCGCTCGAGGACGATCCGGTTCCCGGCGGCCGGTCCCCGGACCTCGGTGGGACCGGCCCGGGGTCGGAGCCGAGCGACGAGCCCCTCGTCCTCCTGGGCGACGTGGTGATCTGCCCGGCGGTGGCCGCCCGGAACGCGGTGGAGCACGGGGCCGCCGAACCCGACGAGATGGCCCTGCTGGTCGTGCACGGCTTGCTGCATCTGCTGGGCATGGACCACGAGGAGGAGGCCGAGGCGGAACGGATGGAGGGCCTCGAGCGAGAGCTGCTCGGCAGGTTCCACCTCCCGGCGACCGAGCCGTCATCGCCTCCGGCGACCGAGCCGTCATCGCCTCCGGCGACCGAGCCGTCATCGCCTCCGGCGACCGAGCCGTCATCGCCTCCGGCGACCGAGCCGTCATGATCGCCGCGGGATTCCGGCCGGGCGACTGGCTCCTCATCTCGGCCATCGCGGTGCTGCTCGGGGTGTCCGGGGTCCTGGCTCTGGCAGAGACCAGCCTGGTCCGGACCTCGCGCTCCAAGGCGAAGGCGTTGCTCGACGACCACCGACGGGGCGCCCGCCCGCTCGTGCGGCTGGTGGAGCATCCCGAGGAGTTCCTCAACCCGGTGCTCCTCCTGGTGCTCGTCTGTCAACTGGTGTCGGCGACGCTGGTCGGTGTTCTGGCCGAGCACTGGTTCGGGCCGATCGGTGTGCTGATCGCGACGGTCTTCGAGGTGGCGGTGATCTTCGTCTTCTTCGAAGCGCTGCCGAAGAACTGGGCTGTGCACAATCCGGAGCGGGCGGCACTGCTGAGCGCGCCGATCGTGACCGCCGTGGTCCGGTTCCCGCCGGTGCGCGCCGTGTCGTTCGTCCTGATCGGGCTGGCCGACCTGTTGATCGGGCGGCATCGGGGGGAGAGCGGCCCGTCCGGCTATGTCACGGAGTCCGAGCTGCTGGCCATGGCCGACGTGGCGCACCGGGACGAGGTGATCGAGTCCGAGGAGCGGGCCTACATCCACTCGGTCATCGAGTTCGGGGACACCGTCGTTCGCGAGGTGATGGTGCCCAGGCCCGACATGGTCACGCTCGAGGCGTCGGCGACGGTGTCCGCCGGGCTCGAGGCGGCGCTGGCCGCCGGTTACAGCCGCCTTCCGGCCCGCGAGCACAACGTCGACGACGTGATCGGCATCGCGTACACCAAGGACCTGGTGCGTGCCGAGCGGGACGGGCACGGTTCCGACGAGCTCCGGCACCACGTGCGACCGGCGAACTTCGTCCCCGAGACCAAGCGACTGACCGGTCTCCTGCGCGACATGCAGGACCAGAAATTCCACCTCTCCATCGTGGTCGACGAGTACGGCGGCACCGCCGGCCTCGTCACCCTCGAGGACCTGATCGAGGAGCTGATCGGCGAGATCTTCGACGAGTACGACGCCGAGGAGCCCTCGGTGGAGCGCCACCCGGACGGGAGCATCGAGGTCAACGGATGGATGCCGGTCGACGACGCCGACGAGCTGCTCGGGGCCGAGCTCCCGCAGGGGGCCTGGGACACGGTCGGCGGCCTCGTGCTCGACCTGGCCGGTCGCGTGCCGCGTGAGGGTGAGTCCGTCGAGGTCGGAGGGTTCCGCTTCGTCGTGCAGCGCGTGCAGGGGCGCCGGATCCAGCGAGTCAGGATCGCCCCTTCGGCGCCCGTCGCCCCGTCGCCTCCTACCGACGACCGGGGAGCCTGAGCAAGCGTGCGTTCGGGTTTCGTCAGCGTGGTGGGCCGGCCCAACGTGGGCAAGTCCACGCTCGTCAACATGATGGTGGGGACCAAGGTGTCGATCACCTCGCAGCGGCCCAACACGACACGCCACCGGATCCGCGGGGTGCTGCACCGGCCCGATGCCCAGGTGGTCTTCGTCGACACGCCCGGCCTGCATCGCCCGCGCACCGCGCTGGGCAACCGGCTCAACGAGACCGCGGCGGGCTCGCTCGACGATGTCGACGTGGTGGTCGTGCTGGTCGACGCGACCGCGGCCGTCGGCCCGGGCGATCGCCGCGTGCTCGGCCAGGCCCTGCAGGCGGTCCGGAGCGCCCGGCGGCAGCTCCCGCCGGCCGTGGCCGGGTCCGGCGGATCGCTCGACGCCGGCCCCCGGCCCTCGATGGTGGTGGTGGTGAACAAGACCGATCGGGCCCGGCCCGACCAGGTGCTCGAGCGGTTGGCGACGGTGGCCGAGGCGGTCGACGTTCTCGATGCAGCGGCGGGGGACCGGGCCGGCGTTGCCGCCGATGTGGAGTACTTCCCCCTGTCGGCCAAGGACGGGCGCGGGGTGCAGGCGTTGGTGGACGGCATCGTGGCCCGGCTGCCCGAGGGCCCCGCCTTCTATCCCGAGGACATGGTCACCGACCTGCCCGAGGCGGTCCGGGTGGCCGAGCTGGTCCGCGAGCAGCTGCTGGTCCACGCCCGCGACGAGCTGCCGCACTCGATCGCCTGCCGGGTGACCGAGTGGGAGTGGCCCCGGATCCGATGCGAGATCGTGGTCGAGCGCGAATCGCAGAAGGCCATCGTCATCGGCAAGGGCGGTGAGGTGTTGAAGGCGGCCGGCACGGCGGTCCGGGCCGAGCTCCCGCCGGGCGCGTACATCGAGCTCTTCGTCCGGGTGGAGAAGCACTGGCAGCAACGCGAGGACCTGATCGACCGCCTGGGCTACTGAGGGCCTGCCGCATCCCGCGGTGTCCCGAGATGCCCCGGTCCTGATTCGCTCGCGATCTGTCGCAGGAAGTCCTGCGCCCGGCGGCGATCGGTGGTGCGCCGCATGGGTGGCAGGGCGGCGAGCAGCACGCCTCGGTACCCGGCGGTGGCCAGGCGACGGTCGAGGACGGCGACCACGCCGCGGTCCCCGGCCGAGCGGATGAGCCGGCCCGCCCCCTGGGCGAGCAGCGTGGCCGCCCGGGGCAGGTCGACCAGCCGGAAGGCCGCCTCACCCACCCGCTCGCGCCGGGCCTGCAGCAAGGGATCGTCGGGACGGGAGAACGGGAGGCGGTCGAGGGTGACCAGGGTCAGGGAGCGGCCCGGAACGTCCACCCCCTGCCAGAACCCCAGGGTGGCGAACAGGCACGATGACTCGTCGCGGGCGAACTCGGCGAGCAGCCGCCCCTTGGGCAGCTCCCCTTGGGCCCAGAGCCGGTAGGGGAGCCGCGGTCGGAGGGCGGCGACGGCCTCGTCCGTGGCCCGCCGGCTCGTGAACAGGGCGAGGGTCCTCCCGCCGGCTGCCTCGATGAGGGCCGCCAGCTCGTCGTGGAGGGCGGGCACGGCGTCCGGGCTCCGCCGATCGGGGAGGTCGCGGGCGACGTACAGCAGCGCGTTGTCGCGGTAGTCGAAAGGGCTGCCCACGTCGAGCTGGTCGACCGCGAAGTCCTCCAATCCGAGCCGTTCGGTCAGCCTCGGGGGGATGGTGGCACTGGTCAGGACCGCGGTCACCGACCCCCAGAGCATCCCGGCGAGAGGCGGGCCGACGTCGATGGGGGACAGGCGCAGGACCGGCGACCGGGCGGTTCCGTCGACCCAGGCCACCTCGTCGACCGTGCGGGCCGCCAGGCGGGCCAGGTCCTCGGCGAGGTTCCCGCCGGCGCTCAGGGCCCGGGCCCGGCGTCCGGCCTGCCCGCCGCCCGACCCCGGTGGCGAGGGCTCGTCGTCCGCGCTGCCTCGCAGGAGTGAGAGCAGGGCGTTGAGGCGGGTGCCGGCCAGGGAGAGCAGCTCCGACAGCTCCTGGTCGGACGCCGACCCCGAACCCGGTTCCGACGGTGTCGACGGTGGCGACGGTGGCGACGGTGTCGACGGTGACGCCGGGAATGGATCCAACCCGCGCTCACGCCCGGCCGGCTCATCGGCCGGCTGCACGTCGGCCGCGCCGAGCCGACCGCGGGTTCCGGCGGGCCCCTCGCCGGGCACCCCGATGCCGGACCGGGCCGGGCGGAGCACCCGCTCCCCGGTCCGGTCCGCCAACCGGTCGTTCAACCGGTCGGCGACGTCGAGCACCTGCTCGAGCGCCCGGGCCGCCTGCTCGCCGCGAGCGAAGGGCCGGGCCAGGGCGGCGAGCGCCCGGAACCGCCCCGGCGCGAGCTCGACGCCGAGGCTGGCGGTCATGACCTCCTCCACCTCGTGGGCCTCGTCGAGGACGAGGACGTCGTGGGGGGGGAGGACGGCACCCCCGCTCGCCAGGTGGGACCCGTAGAGGTGCGTGTTGACCACGACGACGTCCGCCGCCGCGGCCGCGGCCCGGGCGTCCTCGGCGAAGCACCGGTTCCCCGAGGGGCAGCGGAACGCGCCGGGGCACTCCCTCGGACCCACGCTCACCATCGCCCAGGCGCGCGGGTGGGGCTCGAACGCCAGGTGGGCCCGGTCACCTGTCGCCGTCTCCTCGGCCCACCGGAGGAGCTCGCGCACCTGGTCGGCCAGCCGCTCGGGCTGGGGGGCCGGGTCGGACCCCGTGCCCGGGGCGGGCACTTCCTCGCTCGCGGACCCGTCGTCGACCAGCGAGGCCTGATAGCCGGCGTCGGCGACCTCGCCGGCCCGTTGGCGGCACAGGTAGTTGTTGCGGCCCTTGAGCACGGCGAAGGAGAGCGGTCTCGACAGCCCCTCGGCCACCGCCGGCAGGTCCTTGTCCGCCAGCTGGTCCTGCAGCGCCTTGGTCGCCGTCGCCACCACCACCTTGCGCCCCGAGACGACGGCCGGTACCAGGTAGGCAAGGGATTTTCCCGTGCCGGTGCCCGCCTGAACCACCAGGTGGCGCCCGGTGTCGATGGCCCGGGCCACCGCACGGGCCATCTGGAGCTGCTCGGTTCGGACCTCACCCGAGGGGAGCCCACCGGTGACGCGCTCGAGCTCGGCCGCCGCGGTGTCCTCGGGGTCCGGGCGAGGCCGGGCCACCGTCCGCGGGGCCCCGGCCGTCCGGGGGTCACCGGTCGGATCCGCGGGCGGCTGCACGCCCCGATCATGCCCCGGCGACGGGAACGGCCCGGCGCGCCGGGCCGGGGCCGGACCCCGGAGGGCCGCGGTAGCGGTAGCTTCGGCTGGTGGCCCGTCCTGCGCAGCGAGGATCCCGGACGAGGCGCCAGGCGGGCGGCCCTGGCCCGGGTGTCCCTCTCCCCGACGCCGTTGCCGGGATCCGTGGTTCCGGCGCGGCCACGGACGGCGCGGCGGGAGGGAAGCGGGCCGAGGAGGTCGACGCGGTCCCCGAGGAGCTCGACCGGGACCGTGTCCCGGTCCACGTCGGGTGCGTCATGGACGGCAACGGACGCTGGGCCGGTCAACGGGGGTTGCCGAGGACCGAGGGCCATGTGGCCGGCGAGGGAGCGATGATGGACGTCGTCGACGCCGGGCTCGAGATCGGGGTCCGGTGGCTGACCATGTACGCGTTCTCCACCGAGAACTGGCGCCGGCCGCCCGACGAGGTCAGGTTCCTGATGGGGTTCAACGAATCGCTGCTGTCCCGCCGGCGGGACGAGCTGAACGACAAGGGGGTCCGGATCCGTTTCTCGGGCCGGCGCGACTGGCGTATCCCGCGGCGGGTGCTCCACCGCATGGACGAAGCGGTCGAGCTGACCAGGCGGAACCGGCGGATGACGCTCACGCTGGCCTTCAACTACGGGGGGCGGGCCGAGATCGTCGACGCCGTTCGCGCCCTGGTGGCCGAAGGCATCCCCGCCGAGCGGGTCGACGAGCGGGCCATCCGCCGGCATCTCTACTTTCCCGACATGCCCGACCCCGATCTCGTCATCAGGACGTCCGGCGAGTACAGGGTCTCGAACTTCCTCCTGTGGGAGATCGCCTACAGCGAGCTGGTGTTCCCCGACGTGCTCTGGCCCGACTTCCGCCCCCGCCATCTGTACGAGGCGGTGCTCGAGTACCAGCACCGCCATCGCCGGTACGGGGGGGTCGTCAAGTGATCGTCTCCAAGCTGACGATCGGCGCCGGGGTGGTGGTGCTCGGCCTTCTGTGCTGGCTGGCCGCGACCGGGCTCACGGCGCTGGCCGTGGTCCTGGTCACCGGTGCCGCCCTCGTCGTCCTGGTCGGCGGGGGCAACTGGCTCAGCGGGCGGACCGTGCCCCACGCGGCGCCCACGGCGTTGCCGGGAGGCCCGGCCGAGACCGAGGAACCGGCGCCGGGCGAGGAACCGGCGCCGGGCGACGGACCGGCGCGCCGGGACGACCCGGCACCCGAGGGCGACGTCCGGTGAGCCTGGTCCGCGATCAGGGCGTCGTGCTGCGCACCTACCGCCTGGGCGAAGCCGACCGGATCGTCGTCCTGCTCACCCAGCAGCACGGGAAGGTCCGGGCGGTCGCCAAGGGTGTCCGGCGGACCGGCTCCAAGTTCGGCGCCCGGCTCGAGCCGCTCAGCCACGTGGCCCTGCAGCTCTGGCAGGGCCGGAGCGACCTCGACGTGGTCGACCAGGCAGAGGTGATCGACATGTTCCGGGTGGTGCGCGAGGACCTCGGCCGGATGGGGAAGGGCCTGTCGATCCTCGAGGTCGCCGACCACCTGGCCCAGGAGCGCCACACGGACCGCCCCCTGTACGAGATGGTGGTCGGTGCCCTGCGGGCGCTGGCGGACACGGCAAGGGACCCCACGCTGCTGGCGCCCGCCTTCTTCCTGAAGGCGCTGGTGCTCGAGGGCGCCGGACCGGTCCTTGATGGCTGCGCCTCCTGCGGCGAGCCCGAGGGTTCGGTCGACCTCGTGGCCTTCGACCTGCTCGAGGGCGGAGCCCTGTGCCGGCGATGCCGGAGGGGCCGCCCCATGTCGCCCGATGCCCTCGGGCTCATGCGGCGGATCCTCGGGGGGTCCCTCGGCGCGGTGCTGAACGGTCCCCCCCCGCCCGGGGGCCCGGAGGTGGCCGAGCTGGCCACCGAGGCCATGGAGGCCCACCTCGACCGGCGGTTGCGCAGCGTGCGTTCGGTCGCCGGCATCTGAGGGCCCCGATGGCTTCCCCCTTCGGCGTTTACGTTCACGTCCCGTTCTGCTCGCGCCGCTGCGACTATTGCGCCTTCGCCACGTACACCGACCGCGACCACCTGATGGGCCGCTACGTCGACGCCTGCATCGCCCAGCTCGCCGCCGCCCGCGAGGAGGGGCTCGCCCCCGCCTCGAGCGTGTTCTTCGGGGGCGGGACGCCGTCGCGGTTGCCCGCCGACGAGCTGTGCCGGCTGCTCGACGCGGTTCCCCGGGCCCCGGGCGCCGAGGTCACGGTGGAGTGCAACCCCGAGGACGCCGACCTCGACCGGCTGACCACCTACCACCGGGCCGGGGTCGACCGGATGTCCTTCGGCGTGCAGTCGACGCGCCGGCACGTGCTGTCGGGCCTCGGGCGGGTGCACGACCGCGACCTGGTCGCCCGTGCCCTGTCGAACGTGTCCGAGGCCGGCTTCGGGTCCTACAACGTCGACCTGATCTTCGGCGGGGCGGGGGAGACCGACGCCGACTGGGACGCCACCCTCACCGACGTTCTCGGGGGAAGCGAGCCACCGCCGCACGTGAGCGCGTACGCCCTGACCGTCGAGCCGGGTACACCCCTGGCCGCGGACGCGGGGCGACATCCCGACGACGACGTGCTGGCCGATCGCTACGAGCGGGCCGACGAGCGCCTGGCGGCGGCCGGCTACCGCTGGGAGGAGGTCTCCAACTGGGCCAGGCCGGGGCACGGCTGCCGGCACAATCGCCTCTACTGGCGCCAGGGCGACTACCTGGGCGTCGGCTCGGCCGCCCACTCGCACCGGGCGGGGCGGCGCTGGTGGAACGTCCGCACCCCCGAGCGGTACGTGGCAGCAATGTCGTCGGGCCGCTCGCCGGTGGCCGGGGAGGAGGTGCTGTCCGGGGAGCAGCGCCGGTTCGAGGCGCTCGCCCTGGCCCTGCGGACGCCGTCGGGCGTGCCCGAGGAGGCGCTTCCCGACGCGCCCGAGCTCGAGGGCCTGGTCGTACGGCGCCGGGGCCGGGCCGTCCTCACGGTGCGCGGGCGGTTGCTGGCCAACGCGCTGACCGCCCGGCTGGTCGCGGGACCGGGAGCGGCGGGGGAGCCCCGGGCAGGGGAGGGCAGCGGGGAGATGCCGGTGCCGGCCGGTATCCTGCCGCCATGACCCCCGAGACTCCGACCGTGGACCCCGGCGCGCCGGAGGTGCCGGACGACCTGATGGAGAGAGTCGTCAACCTCTGCAAGCGCCGGGGGTTCATCTTCCCGTCGGCGGAGATATACGGCGGCTTCCGCTCCACCTACGACTACGGCCCGCTCGGGGTGAACATGCTGCGCAACGTGAAGAACGCCTGGTGGCGGTCGATGGTGCAGCTCCGCGACGACGTGGTCGGGCTGGACGCGGCGATCCTTTCCCCTCCGGCGGTCTGGGAGGCCTCGGGCCACCTGGCGAACTTCACCGACCCGCTCGTCGACTGTCGCAGCTGCCACGAGCGGTGGCGCGCCGACAAGATCGACGGGGTCTGCCCGAATTGCGGTTCGACCGACCTCACCGACGCCCGGGCCTTCAACCTCATGTTCAAGACCCATGCAGGGCCGGTGGAGGACGAGGGCACCGTCGCCTACCTTCGCCCCGAGACGGCCCAGGGCATGTTCGTCAACTTCGCCAACGTCCTCAACACCACCCGCAAGAAGCCGCCGTTCGGCATCGCGCAGGTCGGCAAGTCGTTCCGGAACGAGATCACCCCTCAGAATTTCGTCTTCCGCACCCGTGAGTTCGAGCAGATGGAGATGGAGTACTTCGTGCCCCCCGCCGACAGCGGGCGGTGGTTCGATTACTGGCTCGACGAGCGGTACCGGTGGTACATCGACCTCGGCATCCCGGCCGATCGGCTGCGGCTCCGCCATCACGGCGCCGAGGAGCTCTCCCACTACTCGACCGGGACGGCCGACGTCGAGTTCCTGTTCCCGTGGGGTTGGGACGAGCTGGAGGGGATCGCCCAACGGACCGACTTCGACCTGCGGGCCCACAGTGCAGCGTCGGGGGCCCGGCTCGAGTACTTCGACCAGGCCTCCGGCGAGCGTTACTCGCCCTACGTGATCGAGCCGGCGGCCGGGGCCACCCGGGCGATGATGGCCTTCCTCCTGGGCGCCTATCACGAGGACGAGATCGGCGGCGAAGCGCGCACGGTGCTGCGCCTCCACTGGCGGATGGCGCCGATGCAGGTCGCGGTGCTGCCCCTGTCGAAGAAGGAGGAGCTCGCGCCGTTCGCCCGTGACGTGCTCGCCAGGTTGCAGCCCCACTTCATGTGCGACTACGACACCACGCAGTCCATCGGCCGCCGCTACCGCCGCCAGGACGAGATCGGCACCCCGTGGTGCGTCACCGTCGACTTCGACTCGCTCGACGATCGGTCGGTCACCGTGCGCGACCGCGACACGACGGAGCAGCGGCGAGTGCCGGTGGACGCCCTGCTGGCCGAGCTGCGCTCCCGGACCGGCGAGGAGTGACGGCCCCGGGCGGTCAGGCGGCCCGGCGGTAGCGCAGGACGGCCAGCGGGGCGAGCACGACCAGGAACCCGACGGACCAGGCCAGCGCCACCCAGACGTTCGAAGCCGACCAAAGGGGGGAAGGGCCCAGCATGAGCTGGCGGGTGGCGTCGATCACCTGACTGACCGGTTGGTTGACGGCGAATGCCTGCAACCAGCCCGGCATCGCGGCCACCGGCACGAAGGCCGAGGAGGCGAAGGTCAGCGGGAGCAGCACGGGGAAGGCCGCCAGCTGGGCGGTCTCGCTGTTCGACACCGACAGCCCGATGATGGCGAAGCCCCAGCTCATGGAGTAGGCGAAGAAGAGCACCAGCAGGAACCCGAGAAGGAAGTGGCCCAGGTTCGTCTCCACCCGGAAGCCGACCAGGTAGCCGACGACGGTGATCAGGGTCAGGACGCCGACGTTGCGGACCGAGTCGGCAGCGGTCCGGCCGGCCAGCACCGCCGAGCGGGCCATGGGAAGGGCCCGGAACCGCTCGATCAGCCCCTTGTGGAGGTCCTCGGCCAGGCCGACGCTCGTGCTCACCGAACCGAACATCACGGTCTGCACGTACACGCCGGCGATCAGGTAGTTGACATAGCTGGTGCCCGGAATGTGGATGGCGCCGCCGAAGACGTAGCGGAACAGGAGGACGAACATGACCGGCTGCACGCTCGAGAAGAAGATGGCGTCGGGGATCCGGGTGTAGTTGATCAGGTTCCGCCAGGTCATCGTCAACGAGTCGGCGACCGCCCATCGCAACCGGCCCAGGGATGCCGCGCCCGCGACGCCCTCGGCGCCGGTGTCGGGGGTGAGGGTGGTGGTCGTCATGGTCGTCCCCTCTCCTCCGGCGCGGCGCCCGACGGCCCTCGATCGGAGCGCTCTTCGGCGTGACGCCCGCCGTCCCCGTCCCCCGCTTCGGCCTCGATCTCGGCCCGGTGCCCGGTCAGACTGAGGAACACGTCGTCGAGGCTCGGCTCGCGCAACGCCAGACCGGCCACGGTGAGCCCGTTCTGGTCGAGGGCGCGCAGCGCTTCGGCGGCCACCTTCGGGCCGTTCTCCACCGTCAGCTTCACGATCGACCCGTCGAGCACCGGGACCTTGGCGCCGTCCGCGTGCAACAGTACCGCCGCCCGGGTCGCCGTCACGGTGTCCGGCAGGGTCAGCTCGATCACCGTGGTGCCGAGGTCGGCCTTCAGCTCGGGGGGGGTGCCCTCGGCGATCACCCGGCCGTGGTCGACCACGACCACCCGGTCGGCGAGCCGGTCCGCTTCCTCGAGGTACTGGGTGGTGAGCAGCACGGTCGTGCGGGCTCGCACCAGCTCCTCTATCACCCTCCAGAGATCGTGGCGGCTCTGGGGGTCGAGGCCGGTGGTGGGCTCGTCGAGGAAGAGCACGGGGGGCCTGCTCATGAGCGCGGCCGCCAGGTCGAGGCGGCGGCGCATGCCGCCCGAGTACGTCTTGAGCGGCCGATCGGCGGCGTCGTCGAGGCCGAACTGCTCGAGCAGCTCGGGCGCCCGGGTCAGCACCTCCTTCTTCGCCATGTGGGTGAGCCGGCCCACCATGCGCAGGTTCTCCGAACCGGTGAGGTTCTCGTCCACCGTGGCGTACTGGCCGGCCAATCCGATCAGCCGGCGCACGGTGTCGGCCTCGCGCACCACGTCGTGGCCGAGCACGGCCGCGTGCCCGCTGTCGGGGGCGAGGATGGTGGAGAGGATACGCACCACGGTCGTCTTGCCGGCGCCGTTGGGACCGAGCAGCCCGAGCACGGTGCCGGTGGCGACCTCGAGCGACACGCCGTCGAGCGCTCGCACCTCGGGCTTGGAGTGGAAGACCTTCACGAGGTCGTACGCCGCGACGGCGACTCGTTCTGGCATTCACGAAACCTAGTGGGCCGGAGCCGGGCTCCGAACGCCGCAGTCCGAACGCCGCAGTCCGAACACCGCAGTCCGGGCAGAGGGTGGCCGGACCACGGGCCGGTAGTGTGGGCCTCTCGCGACCCGCTCCGAGGGGCGAGGAGGCCCGATGCCCTACGTTTTCGACTTCGACCACGCACACGCCCAGCCCCCGATGCAGCTGAAGGACCTGTTGGGCGGCAAGGGTGCCAACCTGGCCGAGATGACGTCGGTGCTCGGACTGCCGGTGCCCCCGGGCTTCACGATCTCCACCGACGCGTGCCGGGCGTACATGGGCTCGGGGTGGCCCGACGGGCTGAGCGGCGAGGTCGACCGGGCGCGGGCCGGGCTCGAGCAGGCGATGGGCAAGGCGGTCGGCGATCCCGCCGATCCGCTGCTCGTCTCGGTGCGCTCGGGTGCGAAGTTCTCGATGCCCGGCATGATGGACACCGTCCTCAACCTCGGGCTCAACGACCGCTCGGTGGAGGGCCTGGCCCGCCAGACCGGCGACGAGCGCTTCGCCTTCGACTCCTACCGGCGCTTCGTCTCGATGTACGGGCGGATCGTGCTGGACGTCCCCGGCGAGGAGTTCGACAAGCTCTTCGACGCGGCCAAGGAGCTGGCGGGCACGACGTCGGACGCCAGCGTGCCGACCGAGCTGCTGCGCTACCTCGTGGGCTCCTACAAGCAGGTCGTCGAGCGCCACACCGGTCAGCCCTTCCCCCAGGATCCGGGCGACCAGCTGCGCGGGGCCATCGAGGCGGTCTTTCGCAGCTGGGGTGGCCCGAGGGCCGTCGCCTACCGGAACCGCGAGCGCATCTCGCACGACCTCGGCACCGCGGTCAACGTGCAGGCCATGGTCTTCGGCAACCGCGACGACCAGTCCGGGACCGGGGTGGGGTTCACCCGGGACCCGGCGACCGGCGCCAGGGGGGAGTACGGCGACTTTCTCGTGAACGCCCAGGGCGAGGACGTGGTGGCCGGCATCCGCAACACCGAGCCGCTCTCCGCCCTGAAGAAGGCGTTCCCCGCTGTGCACGACGAGCTCCTCGGGATCTTCGCCCGGCTCGAGCGGCACTACCGCGACATGTGCGACACGGAGTTCACGATCGAGCAGGGCAAGCTGTGGATGCTCCAGACCCGGGTGGGCAAGCGAACGGGCCGGGCGGCGCTCAGGATGGCCGTCGACATGGTCGGCGAGCCCGAGCTGGGGGTGACCAGGGCGGAGGCGGTGGAGCGGATCTCCGAGGACCATCTCGACTCGGTGCTGCACCCCCAGTTCGCCGGCACGCCGGCAGAGGTCCTGACCAAGGGACTGGGCGCCTCCCCGGGGGCCGCCGTGGGACGGGTGTACTTCACCGCCGACGCGGCGGCGGCGGCGGCGGGACGAGGCGAGCAGGTCGTCCTGGTCCGGAGCGAGACCTCGCCCGAGGACGTGCACGGCATGCTCGCCGCCGAGGGGATCCTCACCGCCCGGGGCGGGCTGGTGAGCCATGCGGCGGTGGTGGCCCGCGGCTGGGGGAAGCCGGCGGTGGTCGGGGCCGAGGCGGTCCGGATCGACGGGCGAGCCTTCAGCGTGGGCCAGGTGACCGTGGCCGAGGGCGACTGGATCTCCCTCGACGGCGGGACCGGCCAGGTGGTCGTCGGTCAGGTGCCCCTGACCGCGGCGGATCCGCCGCCCGAGTTCGTCGAGGTGCTGGCGTGGGCGGACGAGATCCGGGCCGGCCACCTGGGGGTCAGGGCCAACGCCGACAACGGCGAGGACGCCGCGAACGCCCGGTCCCTGGGGGCCGAGGGGATCGGCCTGTGCCGGACCGAGCACATGTTCCTCGGCGAGGACCGCCTGCCGGTGGTCCGGCGGATGATCCTGGCCGGCTCGCCGGCCGAGGAGTCGGCGGCTCTCGAGGAGCTGCGTGCCGTTCAGCGCGAGGACTTCCTCGCCATCTTGGAGGCGATGGACGGCCTGCCCGTCACCGTTCGGCTGCTCGACCCCCCGCTCCACGAGTTCCTCCCCTCCACCCACGAGCTGGCGGTGAAGGAGGCCACGGTCGGGCTCAGTGCCGAGGAACGGCGGCTCTACGACGCGGCGCTCACCTGGCAGGAGGCCAACCCCATGCTCGGGACCCGGGGGGTCCGGCTGGGCGTGCTCAAGCCCGGGCTCTACGCGATGCAGGTCCGGGCCCTGATGGAGGCCGCCCGTCAGCGGGTGGCCGACGGCGGCCACCCGGTCGTCGAGATCATGATCCCTCTGACCGTCAGCCGCGAGGAGCTGGCGCTGGCCCGAGGCTGGGTGGAAGGAGCGGTGGCCGAGACCCTCGCGACCCCCGGAGACGGTGCCGGCCGAGACGGTGCCGCCGGAGACGGTGCCGGTCGGCGGTCCGGATCGCTCGACGTGACCATCGGCACGATGATCGAGACGCCCCGTGCCGCGTTGCGCGCCGGCGAGATCGCCGAGGCGGCGGACTTCTTCTCGTTCGGCACCAACGACCTGACGCAGATGACCTTCGGCTTCAGCCGCGACGACGTCGAGGGCCGGATGATGTCCGCCTACCTCGAGCTCGGCCTCCTGCCCCGCAACCCGTTCGAGGTGGTGGACCCCGACGGGGTGGGCGAGCTCGTCCGCCTCGGGGTCCAGCGCGGGCGGGCCACCCGGCCCGGCCTCAAGATCGGGGTCTGCGGCGAGCACGGGGGCGACCCCGAGTCGATCGCCACCTTTTACGGGGCCGGTCTCGACTACGTGAGCTGCTCGCCGTTCCGGGTGCCGGTGGCTCGGCTGGCGGCCGCCCAGGCCGTCCTCGCGGCGGGCGACCACCGGGGCCCGGCCGCGGGCGAGCCGGGCACGAAGGCCGAGGCGGCCGCCGGCGAGGCGACGGCGGGCACGGGCTCGCCGGGCACGAAGGTCGCCGCCCGGCGGCCCTGAGCCGTCCCGCCCGAGCGCCGAGGACCCGGAGCCGCCGATGGCCATTCCCGACGAGGAGGTGGCGCAGGTCCGTGCGGCGACCGACATCGTCGCTCTGATCGGCGAGCATTCGGCGCTCAAGCGCCAGGGTCGCCGCTGGGTGGGGCTCTGCCCGTTTCACGCCGAGAAGACGCCCTCGTTCAGCGTCAACGCCGAGGAGGGCTTCTACTACTGCTTCGGGTGCCAGGCGTCCGGTGACGCCATCAGCTTCGTCCGGGCGGTCGAGCACGTCGATTTCGTCGATGCCGTCCGGTTCCTCGCCGACCGGGGAGGGGTCACGCTCCACGAGGACACGGGAGGACCCGACCGGAAGCGTCGGACGGAGCTCCTCGCCGCCATGGAGCGGGCCGTCGATTGGTACCACCAGCGGCTGCTCGCGGCCTCCGACGCGGGCCCGGCCCGGGACTACCTGCGCTCGCGCGGGTACGACGGAGGGGTCGTCCGGCGGTTCCGGCTGGGTTGGGCGCCCGACGACTGGGACGCCCTCAGCAGGCAGCTCGGATTGAGCGAACGGGTGCTGACCGACTCGGGCCTGGGGTTCGTCAACCGCCGGGGACGCCACCAGGACGCCTTCCGGGCCCGGGTGATCTTCCCGATCTGTGACCCCTCCGGGCGCCCGGTGGCCCTCGGAGGGCGCATCCTCCCGGGCCGGCCCGCCGGCGGGCCGGGCGGGGATCGCAGCCCCGAGCCCAAGTACAAGAACTCCCAGGAGACGGCCATCTACTCCAAGCGACGGACCCTCTACGCGCTCAACTGGGCCAAGCACGACGTGGTGGCGACCGGCGAGGTCGTCGTGTGCGAGGGCTACACGGACGTGATCGGCTTCTTTCAGGCCGGGGTGCCGCGCGCGGTGGCCACGTGCGGGACCGCGCTGGCCGAGGAGCACTTCACCCTTCTCCGCAACTTCGGCCGCCGCATCGTCCTGGCCTACGACGCCGACAGCGCCGGGCAGGCCGCCGTCTCACGCGTCTACGAATGGGAGCGCCGTCACGAGGTCGACGTCGCGGTGGCCGCGCTCCCGCCCGGCACCGACCCCGGGGACCTGGCCAGGACCGACCCCGACGCGCTCGGGCGGGCGGTGAAGGAGGCGAGGCCGTTCCTGCAGTTCCGGGTGGACCGCGTGTGGGAGAACGCGGACCTCACGACGGCCGAGGGTCGGGCGCACGCGGCCGACGCCGCACTGCGCGCCGTCGCCGAACATCCTGACGACCTGGTCCGGGACCAGTACGCCATGCAGGTGGCGGACCGGTGCCGGCTCGAGCCGGCTCGGGTCCGCGAGAGGCTCGACGAGGCCCGGCGACGCCCGGTTCCCGGTGAAGCCCGCAGCGCCGGGCCGTCCCCCCGCGCCGACCGGGGCGAGGGGAGGAACCCCACGGACCAGGGGGACGGACACGACGGAGACCGGCCGACCGGCACGGCGCCACGGGTGCCCGGCGCCCGGACCCGGCCCGCAGGGGCCGCGCCGGGGACGACCGACCGGCCCGCGCTCGAGGCGCTCCGCTTCGCCGTCCACCGGCCCGAGTCGATCGCCGACCGGCTCGACGAGTCGCTCTTCGCCGACGAGGTGCACCGGCGGGCGTTCCGGGCGCTCAGCGAGTCCGAGAGCCTGCGCGAGGCGATCGAGGGCTCGGCACCCGAGGTGGCAGACCTGCTCCGCCGGGTGACCGTGGAGGAGCCGGTGGTCCCCGACGGGGTGCTCGGGGACCCGGTCGACGCCGTGGTGGCCCAGTTGGTGAGGGGGGCCACCCGCCGGGCCCTGGGCCTGGTGCAGGCGGAGGCGAGGACGAACCCGCTCGATCTGGCCGGAGCGGCGAACCTCACGGTTCAGGTGAAGCGGTGGCTCGAGGAGCTGGACGACCCGGCCACGTGCCGCGAGTCGGCCGGTCGGTTGCTAGCGTGGCTCAACACCAGGGGGCAGGAGGATCGATGACCGGGCGGACTCCAAGGCGTCCAGAGGGTACCGAGGTCCTGCCGTCCGGTGTGGCCCTGAACGCTCCTGTCGTCCCGCTCGGGTCGGCCGACGACCTGCCCGATCCCCTCCGCTCGACCGAGTTGGCGGAGCTGCTGGCGGTCGGTCGCCAGCGCGGGAGCCTGACACAGGGTGAGCTGGTGGAGGCACTGCATGCCGTGGAGCTCACCCCCGACGCCCTCGAGGCGCTCCTCACCACCGTGCGCAACGAAGGCATCGTGCTGGTCGACGACGTCCTGGTGCGACCGGGGGTCGACGACGTCCTGGAGCGACCGGGGGTCGACGACGTCCCCTCCCCGGCCTCCCCGTCGGGTGCCCGGGGGACGCCCGGGAAGTCCACGGCTACGGCTGCACCGGTGAAGGGCCGGTCGCCCCGCAGGGCGCCCGGGACCCGCCCGGACAAGCCGGAGGACACGGCAGAGGCGGACCGAGCGAGGTCGGACGGCGACAAGGCGGCAAGATCGGACAGGTCGGCAGCCGCTGCCGCACGGGCCCGATCCAAGGCGCAGTCCGCCGGGTCCGACTACTTCGGGGGGAGCTCGGAGGACCCGATCCACACCTACCTGAAGGAGATCGGGAAGGTCGCCCTACTGAGCGCGGAGCTCGAGGTGGAGATGGCGCGACGGATCGAGCAGGGCAACGAGGCGGCGGCCCGCCTCGCGGCCAACGCCCTGGCCCTCGCCGAGGGTGGCCCCGCCTCCGACCTGTTGGGATCCCAGGACGAGCTCGGCGGCCGGCGGCTCGTTCGCAAGGGGCAGCAGGCGAAGGAGGTCCTCATCGAGGCCAATCTCCGGTTGGTCGTGTCCATCGCCAAGCGGTACCGGAACCGGGGCCTCGCCTTTCTCGACCTCATCCAAGAGGGCAACCTCGGGCTGATGCGCGCCGTCGACAAGTTCGACTACACGAAGGGGTTCAAGTTCTCGACCTACGCCACGTGGTGGATCAGGCAGGCGATCACGAGGGCCATCGCCGACCAGGCCAGGACCATCCGGATACCGGTGCACATGGTGGAGACCATCAACAAGGTGGTGTGGGCCCAACGCCAGCTCCTCCAGGAGCTCGGCCGCGAGCCCACCGCCGAGGAGGTGGCCGGCCGGGTGGAGTTCCCGATCGAACGCGTCCGGGAGATCCAGCGGATCAATCAGGACACGATCTCCCTCGAGCAGCCGGTGGGGGAGGAGGACGATTTCAGCCTCTCCGACCTGATCGAGGACCGGGGTGCCGTGGTGCCCGACGACGCCGCCACCCGGGCCATGCTCGATCAGGCGGTGAAGGAGGCGCTCGCACACCTGTCGCCCCGCGAGCAGGATGTGGTGCGGCTCCGCTTCGGCCTCGACGACGGGAAGATCCGCACGCTCGAGGAGGTCGGCAAGGAGTTCGGGGTGACCCGCGAGCGGGTCCGCCAGATCGAGTCGAAGACCCTGGCCAAGCTCCGCCGTCCCGACGCCGCCTATCTCCTGAGGGACTATCTCGAGGAGGCCTGACCCCGTCGGGCCTGCTGCTATCGTCGTGCCGGCCGATCGTCGGCCTTTCCGGGGTAGCTCAATGGCAGAGCAAGCGGCTGTTAACCGCTAGGTTGAGAGTTCGAGTCTCTCCCCCGGAGCTCTTCCCTGGGCAGAGGGGGTGTGACTCTCCACCCCGGAGACGCCGGGCGCGCTGCGGGCGCGAAGCGTTCCGTCTCTTCGCGTCCGACAGCGCCACGACGTCGCCACGGGCGAGCTTGCCGAGGGCCTCCGCGATGGCCCGGTCGCGGTCCTCGGTAGCGTGCTGGTAGCGCAGGGCGGCGGCGGGCGACGAATGGCCCGCCCGTCGCATGATCTCCTTGGTGGTCGCACCGGTGGTCGCCGCCATGGTGAGAGCGAAGTGCCGGAGGTCGTGGAAGCGGGCGTGAGGGAGATCGCATGACGCCCGATCGCTGAACAGCAGCGTCCCGTCGCTCAGCTCGACCTGGGCTCGCTCGACCCGGATCGACGAGCGCAGAGGATCGACGTCCTTTCGGCGCAGCGCCAGGACCTCACCGCGCCGTAGGCCTCCCCACGCGGCCAGCGTGACCGCCACGCGCAGCTGGGGTGGCATCGCCGCCTGAGAGGCGGTACGCGGTGGCGGCCGCTCCGGGCCGCGTGGCCAACAGGTGGGCACACCACGACCAGACCTGGGTCGGGGTCACCTCGGCGATGGGGAGGTGGCCGAACGCGGGGAGGAGGTGGCAGGCGAGGAGGGAGCGATAGACGATGACCGAGCGGGGGCGCAGATCGGGTCGGGAGGCGAGCCAGTCGGTGGCGTAGTCAGCGAAGAGGCTCTGCCCGGCACGGGGGTCGACCCAGCCACCCCGCTTGATATCCGCCTCGATGAGCGACAGGAAAGCCTGTGCATCGGCCTTGTGGGCGAAGGTCGTCGCCGCGTGGCGTTACCCCTCATGGAAGTAGGCGGCCTGCCATCGGCCCGAGGCACGCTTGCGTACGCTTCCGAAGTGTCGACGTCCGGCCATGGGGCAAAGATTATGGCCCAGTCGCGTCGGAGAAGACACTACCTACCGGTGCTGGGTGTGGGGAACCTGGCGGGCAACGACTCAGCGGCGCACTGCCTCCACCCGTTGGGTCTCGATGTACCGGTCGAGGTCTCTCGGGTCGAACCGCACCTTGCGCCCAACCCTGATGGCGGCGATCTCCCGTCGTGCCCACAGGCTTCGCACGTGGCGCGGGCTATCGTTCAAGTAGCGGGCAGCGCCATTCAGGTCGAGCAGGCGCTCACTGCCGGTCAGGTTGTTCGGGTCGTCGTTCATCTGTGATCTCCGTCGCTCGGGCGTATCTTGCGCGTCGTGGGCCGGCGCCAAAAGGTGCCAATCCTGACGAAGTGACACGCCGCTGCATTGGGAGATCTGCTCGGGTGATCTTCGTTCGATGGATCGCTGCGACCGAACGAATCGACGCGGTGCCATTGAGCAGGTATGGGGAAGTCCATGGGGATGTTGGTGGGGACGCACGGGTCGCGGGCATCTGCGACAACTGGCGCCCAGGCGGCGATGCGATAACGAAGCCACGGGGGCTCTCGACGTGACGCGCATGGAGTCCCGTCAGGGTCCAAGAGCCTGTCTGCCAGACTCCGTTCCAGGGGGTCGTCACTCGTCGTCCGAAGACGTCAGACGGCCGTGACCAGGGTGACTGAGTTGGGATGGCCACGCCTGCGACCTTGCGAAGGCGTCTCAGCCCGTGGAGCCCGTGACCAAATCGTGCCCGCGGCAGGGCCCCCCCGGGGGGGTTGTACCGGACGGCCGGAAGGGACGGCCGGAGCCCGCGAATGTCGCAAGCCGCTCCCGTGAGCGGCCCAGTGCGTGACTCGCTGCGCCGCGACTGGGGTCAAAATCCTTCTCCCGAAGACGCCGACTGGGCCACGCTTGGGAAGCGGCAGGGAAAGTGGTCTTGACCTCGGCTGGTAGTACGATGCGACTGTGGCAGTGTAAGTGGGGCTTGCCGAGGCGCGAGCCCCCAATCCAGCGAATCGGTGAGTCCGATACGGCGAGTCAGCGGGCTCGGATCGGAGGCGGGATGCGATTAGGCCGACGGGTCGGTGCCGCGCCCCGTGCTCCGTGGCGAGCGGCGAGCGTGATCGCGGTGGCTGCATCTGTCCTCGGAGTGCCAGCGGCAGCGGCGACTGCGCCCGCACGAATCGCCGCGGTCCTGGGGGCCACCACTCCGCCACCTCCCCAGTATCCCGGGAGCACCCCACTCAGCCGGGAGCTGAGCCTCAGCGATGTGCCACCGCCATCCCCGACGACACCTCCGCTGGCGGCTGCGGCGCCGTTTCTCAGGCCATCGTTCTCGACGGGTCAACTTCGCCCGTCGCTTGTGCCACCGGTTCCTGAAATCATCCCGAGCCGACTCGGGAGTCCCGTGCAGGGTGCGGTGACGCCCTACACCGCCTCGACGTCCCCCGGGGAAACCCTGCAAGCTTTCCCAGCCACGAGCTACGCCACCGATCCGGCTTCGGCCGCTCCACCCGATACCCAGCTGGCTACTGGTCCCGGGTACGTGGGCGAAGCGGTCAACGACGCCTTGAGCGTCTGGTCGCGGACCGGCGGCGCTGTCGGGTCCTACAACCTGAACTCGTTCTTCTCCGTGCCGAGTGGATATTCGTTTGCTGATCCGCGCATTATCTACGACGGCCTCAGCGGCCGATGGTTCCTCTCGGGCTTTTCGGTCAACTCGGCGAGCGACAGCATCACTTACCTGGCGGTCTCCGACTCATCCGATCCAACGGCCGGGTGGTACGTCTACGACCTGGCGAGTGGAGCGGGCGTCATCACCGACCAACCCAAGATCGGGATGAGCAGCGACAAGCTGGTGATCTCGTGGAATGCCTTCAACAGCACTGGGTCGTACCTCGGAGAGCAGACCTGGGTGCTCCAAAAGAGTGACCTCCTGACCGGTTCAACATTGGCGGAGACCCAGTTCGGCCTCGACAGCACGCGGTCGGGCATCGTGCCGGCGATCTCCGAGTCGGCCACCACCACCGAGTACCTCTCCTACAACGATACGTGTAGCGGATCGGCGGGGACCGGGACGGGAAGCTGCACGACCGGAAGCCCAGCCTTGGGCATCGTGGCGATCACCGGGACCCCGGCCGCCGGCGATGTGGTCTGGAGCGAGGCCGACCCGGCCATCACCCAGACCACGAGCCCTCCGGCTGCGACACAGCCCAGTGGCGTGAGCATCAACACCGACGATGACCGGCTCCTGTCGGTCGTCTGGCAGGCCGGCATCTTGTGGGCCGGCGGCAATGACGGCTGCGTTCCGACCGGGGACACCACAACCCGCTCGTGCGCCCGTCTCATCGAGGTGTCGACCGGCGGTTCGACACCTACGGTTCTCACGGATGGGGACCTTGGGTTCTCGGGCGCCGATCTCTACTATCCGGCAGTTGTCCTCGATGGATCGGGAGAGCCGTTCGTGGTCGCCACGATCTCGTCGTCGAGCATCTACCCGAGCGTCGTCGACTTCGCCAAACCCTCATCCTCCAGCATCTTCAATGGGAGCTATCTCTGGGACGGAAGTGGTGGCTATTCGTGTTCGTTCTGCGGTAGTAGTGGAAACCGGTGGGGCGACTACTCGGGGGCGGCTCTTGACCCGACGAACCCGACCGACGTGTGGGTTGCCGGTGAGTACGGCACGGCGACTGGCGGAAACGACTGGGGAACAGCGATCGGAGAGCTGACCCTCGACGGCCCGACGGTAACGGCAGTGAGCCCCAATAGTGGTCCGACCGCAGGAGGAACGAGCGTCACGATCACGGGGTCGAACTTCAGGCCCACCACGTCGGTCGCCTTCGGGTCCAGTGCTGCGGATCACTGAAATTCCCCACTGACGATCACTGAAATGCCCCACCCTTGAGCGAGGTGGTGGGCCCGATGCAGGGGTCCACCAAACCGTTGGGGGGCTCCCCGACGCTGATGGTTCCAGCCAACCAGCGTGAGGAGCCCCCGACCATGTTCTCAAGGAGTGAAGACGTGGAAGCAGATGCCTTGAAGAAGAGGGGATGGTCGATCTCGGCCATTGCCCGCCACCTGGGACGCGACCGCAAGACCGTGCGCTTCCACTTGTCCGGGGAACGAACCGCTGGCGTGCGGCGGTCTTCGACGCCGGACCCGTTGGGCCCGTTCGTCAGCTACGTGAAGGCCCGTTTCGTCGACGACCCGCACCTGTGGGCCAGCGCGCTCTACGACGAGGTCGTTCCGCTCGGATACGACCGCTCGTATCCGAGCTTCGCCCGCCAGCTGCGCTTGGCCGGCTTGCGCCCGCACTGCGAGGCGTGCACGGGGGTGAAAGGCCGCGAGACCGTCGAGATCGACCACCCGTCCGGCGAGGAGATCCAATGGGACTGGGCCGAGCGTCGCCGCGCCCCGTGGGGCGCCACGTCCTATGGGCTGCTCGGGACGCTGTCGCACTCGGGGCGGACCCGCGAAGTGCTCTGCGAGTCGATGGATCAGCCCCATCTCATCGAGGCGATCGACGGAGTGCTGCGCCGGCTGGGCGGCACCGCCCGGGTGTGGCGCACCGACCGGCTCGCCACGGTGATCGTGCCGGGCAAAGCCGACGTGCAGGCGTCGTTCGCGCCGGTGGCCAAGCACTACGGAGCGATCATCGCCCCGTGCCCGCCTCGGCGCGGGAACCGCAAGGGTGCGGTGGAGTGCGGGGTGAAGTTCATGTGCGGCCGGTGGTGGCGCACGATGACGGCGACGAACCCCGAGGAGGCCCAGGTGAGCCTGGACCGTTTCTGGTCCGCGACCGGCGACGCCCGGCTGCGCCCACCGGGGCGCTACGCGGATCCCGACGCCTTGACGCCCGGCGAGCGGCCGGTCTGGCCGACCGTCGGCGAACTCGCTGACGCCGAGGAGCTCATGGCGCTGCCGCCGATGTCATATCCGGCCACCGTCGAGGTGGAGCGCACTGTCGACGACCGAGCGTCGGTGGCATTCCGGGGGAACCGTTACTCGACACCCCCAGGCCTGACGGGCATGGAGATGACGCTGCGCCACCGCCTGGGCTCGGGCGCGCTCGACATCGTCACCCCCGCCGGCGTGGTGCTCGTCACGCACCGCCTGGCCCCGCCCGGGGCAGGGTCGATGGTGCGCACCCCCGAGCACCGCGCCGCGCTCGAGGCGGCGGTGCTCAGCCAGTTCTCAACCGCTCGACCATGCGACCGCAAGGCGAACAAACCCCCGGGGGCCGCAGCCCTCGAGGCCCGGGCGAAGCTCCTCGGTGCCGCAGGAGCCGAGCCGACTGTCGATCTGGAGCAGATGGCCGAGGTCATCCAGCTCGCCTTCACCGGTTCGCAAGACGCCTCGGACGGAGAGGTGTCGGCATGAGCGCGGGATCGGACTACCAGCGCCTCCGAGCTCATCTGGCGTTCCTCAGGATGACGGCAGCCGCTGAGGCGCTCCCCGGGCTCTTGGACGAAGCGATCAAGGCCAAGCTCACCAACTCGGAGTTCCTCGAACGGCTGCTGTCCGTCGAGGTCGACGCCGTGGACGAGCGCCGCCGGGCGAGCCTGACGCGCTTCGCCTCGCTGCCCTCGCCGTTCACGTTGGCCGACTTCGACTTCTCGGCCCAGCCGTCGGTCGACAAGAAGCTGATCGACGAGCTCGGCACGCTTCGCTTCGTCGAGGACGCCACCAACGTGCTGTTGATCGGCCCGCCCGGCGTGGGAAAGACGATGCTCGCCGTCGGCCTCGGTCACGCCGCGGTGGCTGCTGGCATGCGCGTCCATTACACGACGGCAGCCGATCTCGCCGCGCGGTGCCACCGGGCCGCGTTGGAAGGGCGGTGGGCAACGACCATGCGCTTCTACGCCGGACCGCGCCTCCTCATCGTCGATGAAGTGGGCTACCTGCCGCTCCCCGACGAGGCCGCCGCCGCGCTGTTCCAGGTCGTGAGCCAGAGATACCTCAAGGGCAGCATCGCTTTGACCACCAATTTGGGCATAGCGAGCTGGGGCAAGGTCTTCAACGGCGACGCCATGGTCGCCGGGGCGATGCTCGACCGGCTCCTACACAGAAGCGTCGTCGTCGACATCACCGGGGACAGCTACCGGATGCGCAGCCACCGGGCCCGGGCCGAAGCCGTCCGCAAGGCAGTGAGGGCCGGGTCATGACGAATCTGCTCGTCTGCCCGGTGTGCTCGACGCTGGTGCCGTCCAGCCGCATCACCGCCGAGCCGTGGTGCTGCTCGATCGACTGCTTCCGCACTTTCCATCGAATCGCCGCGCCCGACGCGCCGGCTCAAAAGGAGGTGACCGCCATCGCCTGACCTACACTCACCACAAGCCCACCACCCCGCTCAACACCTGGGGAATTTCGGTGATCGAGTCTGGGGAGCATTCGGTGATCCCTACCACCAGCGGCGCCACCTCGGTTGCGGTCCGCTCCAGCACGGCGCTCGTTGCCACCAGTCCGGCCGAGGGGGCGGGGTCGGTGGACGTGACCGCGACCACCGCGAACGGCACATCCCCAGTGTCCAGCGCTGACGTGTTCACGTACAACGCGCCAGCCCCTCCGCCTCCGCCTCCACCACCACCCACACACGGCTATTGGCTGGTCGGAGCCGACGGTGGCATCTTCACCTTCGGCTCCGCCCAGTTCTACGGCTCGACGGGATCGCTGCACCTACAGCGCCCGGTCGTCGGGATCACGCCCACCGCCGACCGAGGCGGCTACTGGCTGGTGGCCTCCGACGGGGGGATCTTCGCCTTCGGTGACTCGGGCTTCTACGGCTCGATCCCCGGGCTCGGGATCGCTCCGGCGGGGACCTCGGGCGGGCGGAGTCTCAACGCCCCGATCGTGGGCATGGTGCCGTCGAGCGATGGGGGCGGCTACTTCATGGTCGGCGCCGACGGTGGGGTGTTCGCCTTCGGGGACGCCCGCTTCGCCGGTTCTTGTCCGGGCATCGGCGGGTGCGCGGGGGCGGCTGTGGCGGTCATGCCCGATGCCAGCGGAAACGGCTACTGGCTCGTGACCGCCTCGGGCAACGTCTATACCTTCGGCGACGCCGCCTACTACGGAGCGCCGGGCCCGCAATCCGTCCCGGTCACCTCAGCTGTCCGGACCCCTGATGGGAACGGCTACTGGATCCTCTTCGCCAACGGTGCGGTCGCTGGATTCGGCGATGCGGCCAACCTCGGGGGACCGGTCGGTGCGGTGGGCGGCTTCAATCCGGCAACGGCCATCTTCACCACCTCCGGTGGCGGCGGCTACTGGGTGGCGTCGGCCGATGGCGCCGTCTACCCGTTCGGCGATGCCCCGAGCGACGGGAGTATGGCCGGCCAGCACTTGAACGCCCCGATTATCGCGGCAACAGGGTGGTGAGGGTGGGATGGCCGCAGGACTCTCAGGCGGGTCGGCAGTGCCCACTGTGGCCGCACCAGTAGTACTTGTCGTCGCGCACGTCGATGTGGACCCCAAAAGATCCAAGGGTCGTGGCCCGGAGCTGGTGGCCACACTCGGCGCGCTCGACCAGCGGACCGATCACGCGGCGGTCCCTCGTTCGTCACCGACCACCACGGACCTCACCGGGAACCACCACCCGCTCTCCCATGGCGATCACCTCGGCCGGCATGACGTGCCACACGCCTTCCTCGACCACGCTGGGCGCCTTCTTGCCAGGCGCAAGCGGCTTCGGAGGGGTGAGGAGTTTCCAGGGCAGTCTGTGCGCTCGGTTGACCACTTCGAGGAACGGGACCGTTCCGCAGTCGAACGCTACGTAGAGCCACCAATCATCAGGCAGTGCGCGAGCCGCCTCTAGCTGTCGATCGGCAAGGGACACGGAGGTACTCGTCCTCTTGCGGCCTTTCACTTCGATGAGGCGGTCGATCCTTCCGCTTGAAGACAACGAGACATAGTCGCACGTGTGCCACGAGGGACTGCCGACCCGTTCGCGGACCCATTTCGACACCTGATCGAGAAGGCTCGGCGGGTATCCGTCACCGACATACACCGGATGTCGACCTTGGCTTCGCTCATAGCGTTCGGCCAGATCGAGTGCGATCTTCTCGGTCTGGCTACTGGGAGGCGGGGTATAGACCCGCCGCTTGTTGACATCGGTCTCTCGTGTCATCAGCGAGAGCAACTCCCCTGGGATCGTGGTGTGAGGAGGGTTGAGCCGAATGGCCAGCCGCTGAGATAGGCCCCGACCAGATTCACGACGCTATTCCTGGACGTATTCGCGAGCGATCCAGATGATCGCGGCACCAATGAGTATCCCAGCCAGGGCGCCGATCACCGACCCGAAGGTAGCTGCTCCTGGGTAGTTGATTCGGGATGACACGCTGATCGTGTAGATGAGGCTCCCGATGGCCCCCACGATCTGTGCGAATCCGGCTACGAGCATTCCAACGCGAAGCTTCTTGCCGCGGGACCACGACGACGTGTCCGGGAAGGGCGGGGGGCCAACTCTCGTCCCGGGGCCCGGATACCACTTGCCATCAGACCCTTGGTACCAACCGTGTGGCGAGTCAACCATTCAATTCCTCCAGGTTTCCGAGAGCGTACCGGAACCAGGGTTTCAACCGTTGACAACGGCGACCTCGCTGGCCCACTCCGACAACGCCCTGAACGGATCGGCGGCCGAGCCCGTCACGCCGACCAGGATGCCGGCCTCTGCTTCGGCGATCACCAGGCGTGCCGCGGCTCGATGTGTGGGCGTGCTCCCCGCGTGTAAGGGCAGCGACGCCGACATGGTCGGTGGGCCGCTGGCACTGGCCACCGGTCCGGGTCCCAGCCCCCCACATTGTGCATGGCCATCGCAATTCGAGCCCGCCTTCATGGCCATGCCGATCACGGGGCCGTCGTGAGATCGAGGACGAGATCCCCGAGGCCGACGACGTTGAGCCGGGTCAGCACGGCGTCGATAGCGGCGCGTTTCTTGGCCACAAAGAGGACCTTCTTACCCCGGGCCGAAAGGGTGGCGACGAGGTTCGCGATCGTCTGGCTCTTGCCGGTGCCAGGCGGGCCCAGACGAGGCGACGAGTGGCCACCACGGCGATCACCACGATGACGACCACTGACGCCGCGACTGTCGCCGCCACTCCCGCGGCTACAACGGCGGCTGCCACGGGTACGCCATCCGTCTGGAGGCTTCCTGCCGGACCCGCCATGCCGCCGGATGCCTCCGGTCCCAGGAAATCCCTGGTAGCCCAGCCCTCGGACTCGCCGACCTGGCATAACTATACCTAATAGGGTAGACTTCTGCCAGCGTGGCTGACGCTCCGGACGCTGAGCAGATGCGGCGCGACTATACCTATGTGAGTAGAGTTGTGCCAGGAGATGCAGGATGCCTAGAACGACCACGTACCGCCAACGGCTCTGGGAGCTGGCGCTCGACCGCTTCGGCTACGTCACCACCCAGGACGCCCTCGACCTGGGCATCCCCCCGAAGGAGCTGCCCAAGCTGGCGGAGCACGAAGGCCTGGAGCACGTTGCCTACGGCCTCTACCGGTTCCCGCATTTTCCGCCGACGCCTCTGAACCAGTACGCCGAGGCCGTCCTGCGAATCGGTGGCGACGCCCACCTCACAGGCGACGCCGTTCTCGCCCTACACGACCTGACTCCGCTGGCCCCCAAGCGAGTCCGGGTGGGTGTCGGCCGGCGGACCCGAGCCCGGCTCCCTGAATGGATCACGGTGCAGCATGAGCGGGTCCCCGACGCCGACATCACCGTCTACGAGGGCATCCCGTCAACGACGGTGGCCCGCGCCCTCATCGACTGCAAGCCATACCTGATGCGGACGCGCCTGCTCGATGCGGTGCGCGCGGCGCGCGAGAAGGGGCTTCTCACAGGGCGCGAGGAGCGCGAGGTTCTGACGGAACTCGAGGATGCGCCATGATGGCGGCGGGCAAATTCAAGGGGCCACCCCCGCACGTCGCATCTCTGCGTCAGCGCATCGCAAACGTAGCTCGCCGACGCAATACCACCCAAGAGCGGATCACCGTGGTGGTGTGCAACACCGTGATTGGCCAGATGCTCCCGGAGGGCGCCGTGAAGGGTGGCACGGCCCTGAAGCTCCGCATCGGCGAGGCCGGGAGCAGGTTCACCCCCGACATCGACTCATCGCGGCGGGTAGGGCTGTCTCTGGACGACTACCGCGACGCCCTCGAGGTGAACCTGCGTGCCGGTTGGAACGGCTTCACGGGTCGACTCATCAAGCGTCGCGCTCCGGCGCCACTAGGGGTGCCCGAGGAGTACGTCATGCAGCCCTTCGACATCAAGCTCGAGTACAGAGGCAGGGCGCTCAAGACGTTGCTGCTCGAGTTGGGGCGGGACGAAGTCGGATCGACGGCGACCCGGGTCGTCACCATCGCCGACGACATCGTGGAGCTCTTCGATGCGCTCGAGCTACCTCGACCTGCTCCCGTTCCGGTGCTGGCAACCGAGCACCAGATCGCCCAGAAGCTTCATGCCTGCACGACCCCCAACGTCCATGGGAGCAACGACCGGGCCCACGACCTCGTCGACCTCCAGCTTCTCGTGGAAACCGACCCCCCGGACCTGGCGGTGCTCAACGACGTGGGGATCCGGCTGTTCACCGCTCGGCGGGTTGGTGCGTGGCCACCTGAGGTGGTCGCCTGGCCCGGGTGGGAGGCCCTCTACGCGGAGGCCGCACGTGGGTTGGACGTGCTGACGACCGTGGGCGACGCCGTGGCGTGGGCGAACGAGCTCGTAACAAGGGCCGCCAGCGCTTGAACCGGAGGCCGCGGTGCGAGCCTGGCGAGACCCCGGTGCGTCGAGATTCCGGCCGAGGTGCGGCAGTGGCCGGGTGGCTATCGGGCTAGGCGTCGGGCTCCGCCGCGCGTGCTCTTCGGAGTCGAACACTGCGGCCGTGACAGCCGCTACCTGGCCCACCCGAGGGAGTGCAGCCCGTACTCGATGACCGCCGGGGTGGTGGGCTCCACGGAGGCCGCTTCTCCGCACCACTGACAGTAGGCCAGGCACCTCCAGCCTCATCATCCACCTCCATCCCATTTCGCTCGCCAATGCCGAAATGTCCCGCTGTCGCCCATTCGCCCTCGACTTCGACATTGAGCTCGTCCATTCACCGGACAGGGGAGAGACACCTCTGCGTGATCTGCTCGGTAACCACCCTCGGGGCTCGGGGCCGCAGTGTCGGGGCGGTGGCAGCCGGCGTGGTTTCGTACCTCGAGGGCGATCACACGGCCCGGGGTGCGAGCCGTCCCCGAACGGGGACCGACCTCCCCTCACTCGACGGAGGCGTCGTCACCTACTACGCGGACACGATCGAGGGGCCAGGCACCTGGGTGGGCGCCGGCCACCGAGCGTGCGGTTACCCTGCCGGCCGGGGCTCCGCTGGAGCGGGCCACCGGTCCATGGCTTTGGGCCGAGAAGCACCGCGGAGCCTGGCGGGTTTCCGGGTCCGAGCTGGCGGCGTTGGTCGCCGGCCGTCGTCCCCCGGCGGTCGTCGTCGGTTACGACGTCACCTTCAGCGTGGAGAGGTCGGTGAGCGCCCTGTGGGCCCGGTCCGACGACCGGGTCCGCGGGGAGATCCTGGCCGGATTTGATGCCGCCGTGGGCGCCGGGCCTTCGACCCCCAGCTCCACCGCCACGTGGTGGTGGCCAACGTCGCTCACGGTCCCGACGGGACGACCCGAGCGTTGGACGCTACCGGGCTCTTCCACCACGCCACGACGGCCAGCCACCTGGCTGCTGCCGAGTTACGACATCAGCTCACGGCTCGGCTGGGGGTGACCTGGGGTGAGGTCAGGAACGGCATCGCCGAGATCGCAGGCATCCCCAGCGAGGCCCTGGAAGCGGGGACCCGACCACCTTCGTGAGGAACGGCACCCGGGGGACGGTGGTTTCCGTGGGCCAAGATCACCTGGTCGTCGACTTCGAGCACCGGGGGAAGGTCACTGTGCCGAGGTCATACGTGGAACACGAGGTCGCCCCCGGGGTCCGCGGCGGGCTGCTTCACTCGTACTGCCTCACCACCTACGCCGCCCAGGGCGCCACCTACGGCTCGGCAAGGCACCTGGGGTCGGACAGGTCCTCCCGATCGGACCGCGCAAGCCCTTCTGGTCCTGGCGGGCGCGATCCGGGCGCGATCCGGGCGCGAAGGACCCGGCAGCCGGTGGCGCGGTCTGGCGTCGAGTGGCGATAAAAGACTAGGTGAGAGGTAGTGTTGGCAGCGAAGCTCCACGCCCGGTAGGTGCCCAAGTACAACCGCTAGGTCGAGAGTTCGAGTCTCTCCCCCGGAGCTCTCCGCGCCATGCCCCGGCCCGCCCCGCAACCCGTCACGACGAGGGCCAGAGGTCCTCCGGCTCCCGCGCCCGGGTCTCGGGGACGAGCCAGAAGAGCCCGATCGCCAACGTCGCCGGAAGGAAGGTCAGCAGGGCTGCTCCTGCGAAGCGGTTGCCGACGTCGGCGATCGCGCCGAACACCACGAGCCCGACCGCCGCCCCGACGACACCGGCCGCCACCCACCAGCCGGCCACCGACGCCCGCACCGATGTGGGGAACAGCTCGTTCAACAGTGCGCCGGCCGCGGGGGCGAAGACCGACCCGGCCAGCACGCCCAGCATGTAGCCGGCGAGGAGGGCCGGGCGGGAACCGCTGTAGGCGAGCGTGCCGAACAGCGCCATCCCGGCCATCCCGAGCGAACCGGTGGGCCGTCGCCCGATATGGTCGGCCAGCCACCGTCCGGCGAACAAGCCGGCGAGGCCGCACGCTCCCGCCCCGACCACCATGGCCGCCGTGACATAGCCCGGCAGGTGCCGCACGTTCTGCGCGTACAGGAAGACGAAGCTGTTCGCCGGCCCCGTGATGACCGAGACCGCGAAGGCCAGCCCGGCGATCACCGCCAGACGCCGCCGGAAGCGCTTCCCGACGACACCGAGCACCGGCAGGGGGTGCATGGCGGCGGCCTCGGCGATGCCGAAGCGGTCCGGTTCGCTCACCCACGACGCGACGAGGGGCACCAGCGCGAGTGGTACCACGGCGAGCGCGAACACACCCCGGAACCCGATCGCGCCGGCCAGGCCGTGAATGACGGCGGTCAGGCCCGCTCCGATCCCGTACCCGGCGGCGACGAGGGCGATGGCCTTGGCCCTGTCGTGCGAATTGGTGTGCTCCGCCGCGGTGACCTGGGCCAGTGCGTTCGTGGCACTGAGGAGGGGACGGCCACAGGCGAAGATCACGACGAACCACCAGTAGCCGGGGCTGGCCGCCGCCACCGCGGTCATCGCCAGACCGAACCCGACGGTGCCGACGAGCAGGGTGCGCCGCCCGTAGCGGTCCGCCAGCCCGGCGAGGGGTAGTCCGGCCAGCGACGCCAGACGGATGATCGCCAAGCCGAGGCCGAGCTCGGTTCCCGACAGCCCGGCCTGGTCCGCGATGGTCGCCCCGTGGACCACCCGGCCGAAGGTCCTCGCCACATCCCCGAGCACGACGACGGCCCCGAATTGACCGAACCCCGAGCAGAAGGCGGCGATCGCCGTCCCCACCACGACTCGCTCGGTCCATCGGTGGAGGCGAAGCGCCGGGGTGCCCGAGGGTGATCGGCCCCGGTCGCCGGTCGACGTCATCGCCGTGCCCCCCTCGCCGTGCCGGGCTCGGCCGCACCGACGCCTGCCCCGCCGGGTCCGAGCGGCGTGCTCTGGCGTCCGTGCCAGAACGGCAGGTCGAGCAGGACCAGCAGGACGAGGCCGATCCCGGCTGCGCCGACGACGTACCAGGGCCACGGCCCGAGCAGGTGCAGCAGGGTCCACTCCTTGGGGGGGCGACGCAGGAACATGTAGTTGGCGCCGGTCACCCCGTCGACCAGCCCGACGAACGCCGTGTAGACGGCCGTGACGGCGAACACCCGAACCACCGACCCGGCCCGGGGGCGCAGGCCCATCCCGGCCACCAGGAACAGTGCGGCGAGCACGATCCCGAGATGCCCCACCAGGTACTCAAAGAACACGAGGTGGGGGAAGCCGACGTTGAGGTCCGGGGTGATGACGGCCTGCAAGGTGCCGGCCAGGCCCAAGAAGTACGTGAGCTCCACCAGCAGAGCGGCTCGCCACCAACATGCGAGAGCGGCCACGGGCACGCCGACGTTGCACAGCGCCAGGGGTAGCGAGGTCCTCGGGGACCACGTCCCCTGCACGATCAGGCCGACCGTGTAGGCGACGGCGTCGGCCCCCAACGCGAGCCCGATCGCCCGTGCGACCGTGACCCTCCACACCCCCGGCCACCGCCGGGCCGCGAGGCACAGGGCGAGGCACCCGGCTGCGGCGAGAACCACCGCCGACCAGTACGCGGTGGGGGACACGGTTGCCGTCGTCGTGGTTTCCAACGGGAGCGTAAGCAGGCCCTCAGGCTACGTAGCTACGGCGGGATCATGCGGTACGGCCTCCGGCCGGTCCACCTCCGTGCGCACCAGGGTGACGAGGACCTTCGGCCCTGGCGGGCCGGGAACGGCGAGCGCACCATTTGAGCGTGCGTCGCCTGATAGGAGCCCGAGGAGCCCGGGTTGCCCTCTGAAGCCGGGTCCGAGGCGGATCTCGTCCTGCGCGAGATCGAATCCCTCCTGAGCGAGCTCCACCCGGGCAGGGTGACGCGGGTGGACCTGCGCAGCGACCTCGCCGATGTGCTCGGCCTCGACAGCCTCGCCATGGTGGAGCTCCACGACCGGCTCGAGCGCGCCTTCGGTGTCGAGCTTCCCGAGGAGGTGCTCGCCACTGCGCCCACCCCGGGCGACTGGCTACGGGCGATCATGGAGGCGCGCGGCCGGGTGGCCGGTGCGGGCCCAGCCCACCTCGTGGCCGTCCCGCCACCCCGAGCGTCCGGAGGGGCCTGGCCGGAGCACGCCGAGACCCTGACCGAGGCGCTGGCCTGGCACGTCGAGGCCCACCCCGACCTTGTGTGCATCAATCTCCTCGGCGCCGGCAACCGTCTCGTCGAAGAGGTGTCCTACAGCGCGCTGCTCGGCGAGGCCACAGCCGTCGCCCGCGGCCTCCTCGGCGAGGGATTGGGCCCAGGCGAGCGGGTGGCGATCATGTTGCCGACCGGCCGCGAGTACTTCGTCACCTTCCTCGCGGTGATCCTGGCCGGAGGGGTACCGGTCCCCATCTATCCGCCGGCGCGTCCCTCGGCGATTCAGGAGCACCTCCGTCGCCAGGCGCGCCTGCTCGGGAACGCCGGCGTCAGCGTCCTCGTCACCGTGCCCGAGGCACGCTTGGCGGCCAACCTCGTTCGCCTGCACGTGGCATCGTTGCGGTCGGTTCGCACCCCGGACGTCCTTCGGGACGCGGGGCACGGCCCACAGGCGCTCCCTGCCGTCTCGGCGGACGATATCGCCCTGTTGCAGTACACGTCGGGGAGCACCGGTGACCCGAAGGGGGTCGTCCTCACCCACGCGCAGGTGCTCGCCAACGTGCGCGCCATGGGTCAGGCCGTCGAGGTCACCCCGGCCGACGTCTTCGTGAGCTGGCTGCCCCTGTACCACGACATGGGGCTGATCGGTGCGTGGCACGCCAGCCTGTTCTTCGGCATGTCGCTCGTGATCATGTCGCCCCTGCGGTTCCTGGCCCGGCCGGCCGCCTGGCTGCAGGCCATGTCGGCCTATTCGGGGACCCTCTCCGCCGCACCGAACTTCGCGTACCAGAGCTGTGTGGATCGCATCGCCGATGCCGAGCTCGACGGGCTCGACCTGTCCCGGTGGCGGGTCGCGATCAACGGTTCCGAGCCGGTCAGCGCCCTGACGCTGCAACGGTTCGTGGATCGCTTCTCGCGCTGCGGGTTCCGGCGCACGGCGATGTGCCCCGCCTACGGCCTGGCCGAGGTGGGCGTGGGGGTCGCCTTCACCCCACTCGGCCACGGCCCTCACGTCGATGTTGTGGCCGGCCGGCAGCTCCATGGGTCGGGGCGTGCGGTCGTGGCCTCGCCGGACGATCCGGGCGCCGTTCACGTCGTCAGCTGCGGCACGCCGCTTCCCGGCTACGAGATCCGGGTGGCCGGGCCCCGAGGTGACGAGCTCCCGGACCGGCGCGAGGGGCGCGTCGAGTGCCGGGGGCCGTCGGCGACGGCCGGCTACTTCTGCAACGACGAGGCGAACCGGACGCTCTGGCGCGGCGGCTGGCTCGACACGGGCGACCTCGGCTACATCGCCGACGGCGAGCTGTACCTCACCGGGCGGGCGAAGGACATGGTCATCCGGGGTGGGCGCAATCTCCACCCCGAGGAGCTCGAGCGGGCGGTGGGCGAGCTCGACGGTGTGCGGCGGGGCGGTGTCGCCGCCTTCGCCAGCGCGGACCCGAGGCGGGGAACCGAGCGGCTCGTGGTCGTAGCCGAGACGGAGCTCGAGGCGCCCGAGGCCCGGGCGGCCCTGCAGGCGCAGGTCACGAAGGCCGCGATCGACCTGCTCGACACGTCGCCTGACGAGGTCGTGCTGGCGCCGCCGGGGGCGGTCCTGCGAACCCCGAGCGGGAAGATCCGGCGAGCTGCCACCCGTGACGCGCTCGAGGCCGGTGTGCTCGAACGGCGTGCCGCTCCGGTGATGGTCCAGCTCCTCCGGTTCGCATGGTCAGGGCTGGCAGGTGCCGGGCGCCGCACGGCGAGCTCCGCTGCCGCGTGGTGCTTCGGCGCCTACGTCTGGGGTCTCGTCGGGCTGATCGGCGTCCCGTTGTGGATCGCCGTGCACATCCCCTTCACGCGCCGCGCCCGCTGGACGTTGACACGAGCCGCCGGGCGGACGCTGCAGACGCTTGCCGCGGTCGGTCTGCGAGTCGACGGGACGTTCCTACCGGCGGACATCCCCACGGTCGTCGTGGCCAACCATCGGAGCTTTGTGGATGCGCTGGCGCTGCTCTTGGCGTCTCCGGACCCCGTGGTCTTCGTCGCGAGCTCCGATCTCGAGCGCCAGCCCCTGGTCGGGAGTTTCCTCCGCCGACTGGGTTGCGCCTTCGTCCACCGCGGCGAGGCGGAGCGAAGCGTCGAAGAGGTGGAGCGGCTGGCCAACCTGGTCCGTGAAGGGCATCGCCTCGTGATCTTCCCGGAGGGCTCGATCACCAGCGCACCGGGCCTCCGGCCGTTCCATCTCGGTGCATTCGCCGTCGCGGCGGCGACCGGCTGTCCGGTCGTCCCCGTGGGCATTCGCGGGACGCGTGACATCGTGCGGCCGGGCAGTCGCCTCCCCCACCGCGGCGACGTCACGGTGGCCGTCGGGTCGCCCGTCATGCCTGCCGGTGACGATTTCGCCGCTCGCCTGCAGATGGCCCGGCGCGCACGTCGGGCCGTTGCCGACCTGAGCGGGGAGCGCGCAGCTCCGTGACCCGAGAGCATTCGTGGCTTCGGCTCCTCCCGGAGTCCGGGGTGGATCGAGATCAGGCGTCGGAGATGGCCAGCACGGTACGGGCGACGGTGCCGTTGGCCATGTCGTCGAAGGCCCGTTCCACGTCCTCCATCGGGTAGACGTTGGTCACCATCTCGTCCAGTTTCATCAGCCCCGCCTTGTAGAGCCTGATGTAGGTGGGGATGTCGTGGTGCGGCTGGGCCGAGCCGTATCGGCAGCCCATGATGTTCTTGTCGAGCCACAGATCACGCGACAGGAAGCTCACCTCGGCGTCCATCGGCGTGGTGCCCACCAGGACGCAGCTTCCCCCGGCACCCAGGGCCTCGATACAGATCCGGCTCAGGTCCGCCCGCCCGACGCACTCGAACGAGGCGCCCACACCGTCGGGGCAGACCTGCCGGATCGCCTCGGCGCTGTCGTTGCCGTCGAGCCCGATGAAGTGGGTGGCACCGAACTGCCGGGCAAGCGCCTCCTTGCCGGGGTTCACGTCCACGGCCACGATGGTCGTCGCCCCGGCGATCCGGGCGCCCTGAATGGCGCTGAGACCGATCCCCCCGGCGCCGACCACCAGCGCGCTCGACCCCCGTTCGACCTTGGCCCGGTTGAGCGCGGCGCCGGCGCCGGTCATGACCGCGCAACCCAGGAGGGAGGCGACCTGCAGGGGGACGTCGTCGTCGATCCGGACGGCCTGGTTCTCGCCCACCACCGTGTACTCGCTGAACACCGCGGCCTTGGCGAAGGCGAACGCCGGCCGGCCCTTGTAGGTGAACGGCTGGGAGATGCCCCCGAGGGACGACCGGCAGTGCGTGGGTCGCCCCCGGTCGCACTGGTCACAGGCGCCGCAGGCCGTCAGCGTGTGCAGGACCACGCGGTCGCCCACGCCCACCTTGGTCACCGCCGCACCGACGGCCTCGACCACCCCGGCTCCCTCGTGACCGAGCACCACCGGCGGCGGGAACGCGATGGTGCCGCTCACGACGCTGTAGTCGCTGTGGCATACCCCGGCGTAGGCGATGTGGACCAGCACCTCGTTCGCCCCGGGAGCTCGGACCTCGAGCTCGTCGGTCACGTCGATGAACCCGTTCCAGACGATTCCCCTCACCGGATCCCCCTTGCCGGCTCCGGCGAGAGCTCGTGCAGGGCCGGGAGCACTTCCTTGGCGATCAGGCGCATGGTCTTCTCCCCGGCTTCGATCGGCATGCCCCCATACCGCGGGTGGAGGATGATCTCGTCGCAATTGGTCCTGCCCATGAGCTTCTCGATCCGCTCGATGCACTGGTCGGGCGTGCCCCACATGTGGTCGGCGATGAGGTAGTTCGCCTCTTCGATCGACTGCGTATCGCGCACGCGGGCGGCGCGCTCTGCGTAGTGGGAGAAGCTGGCCAAGTTGTCGAAATGCGTCCCGAAGAACTCGTAATGGCGATAGGCGGATCGGACGTAGCTCGTCAGGTAGCGCTCCGCGTACCGCTCCGCCTCGGCCTCCGTCTCGGCGCAGTAGGCCCAGACCACGACGGTCGGGGACGAAGGCTCATAGCCGTGCTCGGCGCGGACCCGGGTGTACTCGTCGAGCTCGGCGCCGTACTCCTCCATCGGCTTCTGCGGGATGACGAGGGCCTTCAGCCCGTTCGCCGCGGCGATCGACACCGACTGCGGGCTTCCCCAGGCGCAGGCCATGTTGTCGATGATCTTCCGGCCGTTGCGGCATCGCGGGCGCATCTCGGTCTCGGGGATGGTGAAGATCTGCCCCTCGTAGGAGAACCGGTCGGAGGTGAGCGCCAGCTTCATGATGTCGAGCACCTCCTGAAACCGGGGTCGGGACTCCTCCATGTCGATCCCCATCGCTCCGTACTCACGCCGGCCGATGCCCCGACCGACTCCCAGCCTGAGCTGGCGGCTCTCGCCCATGACCTCCTGCAGGAACGCCACCTGCTCGGCGAGTCGCAGCGGCTGGTGCCAGGGGAGGACCGTGACCATCGTGCCGAGGTCGATCGTGGAGGTCCGCCCTGCCATGTAGGTGAGGAACTGCAGCGGGTTGGGTGCCATCTGGTAGGGCGTCACGTGGTGCTCGACCGACCAGAGGCCGTCGAACCCGAGCTCTTCGGTGAGCGCGGCCAGAGCCAGCTCCTCCTGCAGGATGTCCCAGTCGGGGATGGCCGGAGCGGGAGGGACGTCCTCGTGCCGCTCGGATGCCTCGAAGCGGTCCCAGTCCTCGGTGTTCGAAAAATGCATACCGATGGCAACCCGCATGATGAACCCCCCGGATCCTGGCCTGGTGCGATGGCGGCGTAAGAGCCGACTGTCAGGTTACCCGCCCGCCGGCCGTCAGTCCGATCTCCCTGGCGTAGCGCTCGATGTCGGCAAGGCCCTCGCGGCCGACCTCGCCGACCTTCTTGCCGGGCCAGGGGGTCACGACGGCGCGGTCCACTCCCGAGGCGGCCATCTCCTCCAGCTCGGCCGTGGAGAACCCTCCCCGGGTGCTCAGGGCGGAGAATTCGAACGGCTCCGCCAGTCGCCCGGCCTTCCTGCGCTCCTCGTCGACCGCGGGGATCGCCCCCACGTGCCCGTACCAGCCGTTCCCCAGGGACCCGGCGCGCCGGATGGCCGGCGGGCCACCACCCCCGATGTGGATGGGCATCGGCCGCTGGACCGGCTTTGGCTGGAAGCCGATGGGTCCGAAGTCGTAGAACTCCCCGTGGAACTCGGGGTGCTCGTCCTCCCAGAGGACGCGAAGCGCCCGGATGGTCTCGTTCATCTTCCTGCCCCGGGTATGCCAGTCGTTGCCGGTGGACGAGTACTCGTCGGCGGTCCAGCCGAGGCCGACGGCCATGTCGATACGTCCGTTGGAGATCAGGTCGAGCGTGGCCAGCGTCTTTCCGACCAGAACCGGATCGCGGAGCGCCAGCATGTAGATCCCGATACCGAGCCGGATGCCGGTGGTCACCGTGGCGAGTTGGGCGAGGACGACCATCGGATCGAGGAAGAGCGAGTCCGGGGTGAACGGCACCATGTCCTCGGTGAACGAGGCGCCGAGCTCGGCGGCCCCGGGGAAGAGCCTCCACCAGTCGGGATCGGTGGAGAGGCACAGGTGCTCGCCGGACCACAACGACTCGTACCCGAGCGCCTCGGCCGTCTGTGCGAACTCCACGAGATGCTCGGGCCGGACCCAGACGATGTTGAGCCCGACCTTCACCGGTGGCGTCACGTTCCCCCCTCCCCCCGCCCGGTCATCCGGCCGGGACGTTCCAGCCCCTGCTCTTGGCGATCTCCTTGCAGGTCGGGCACAGAGGGTACCGCTTGGGATCGCGACCGGGAACCCAGATCTTGCCGCAAAGGGCCTCGACGGCCGTGCCGTTCACGATCCCCTCCACCACGCTCGGCCCGGCGGCGACGTAGTCGCCCTTCTTCGGTCTGTAGCCTTCGAGCACGATGTGGGACATCCGCTCGTGGTCGCCCTCGTCGATGACGGCCTCGGTCGGAGCCGGGGACAGTGTGGTCTGCGGGCTGCCGGGGGTGAGCGTCATGGCTCCCAGCCTACGGTCCCGCGGGGCCACGGGTCGGAGCGGACCTCGGGACCGGGAGATCGCAGCTACGCCGGCTCCACCGTCGCCCGGATGCCGCGTTCGTGGAACCGGTGGACGGCGGTCACGGCCTCGTCCTTGGGCCGGACGGCGACGACCGCCTTTCCCGTGTCGTGCACGCGGAGGGTCAGCTGCCGGGCCCGTGCCGGCGAATGGCGCAGGATCTCGATGAGAGCCTTGGTGACGTGAGCGAAGGTGTTCACGTCGTCGTTCCAGATGACGACGGCCCAGAGCTCCTCGTCGCGGAGGAGGGTCTCGGGGTCCTCGTCGGCGATGGTCGGGGCGTCGAGGGTCTGGGTCATACCTGAGGGTCCCGGGGCAGGACGGCGAGGGTCAGGCCCCCCGCCCCTTGGTGCCGACCTCGGGTCCGTAACCGGCGTTGCCCAGCATGCGGCGGAGGTCGACCACCATCTGAGCGTCGACGTCCTTGTTCCTGGGCCGCTCGAAGGTCTCGGTCTCGGACCCCAGGGTCACGGCGAACCTGCCGTCGTGGCTCTCCTCCACCGAGCTCGTCGCCTTCAGCAGCGACAGCACCGCCCGCCATTCGACGTTGTGGCTCACCGGATGCTGAAAGATCTGCAGCAGGGTGTCGCGGTGGTTGTTGCTCAGATGGGCCGGCTCCGGCGTCGACGACATGGCGGCTCCTCTCCTCACGGCCAGACTAACCCCCATCCGGCGCCCGGCAGGGTCCGCGACGGGCTCCGGGCCCGGGCACCGTGCCCGCACGGATCGGGGCATGCCCCCCTCGCCGATCCATGCCGAAATAACAAGGGTTCAACGCTCCAAAATTAAGGGTTCGGAGGTGCTCAATGGGGGTCCGGCCGAACCTGGGCACCCTAAAATCTTGGGTGTGCAGCGAATCGGCGTCATCGTAACGTTCAAGCGTGCCTCCGGAATACTCACAGAACGCTCTCGGTGAAAACCGAGGGCACCGGAATCGAGGTATCGCCCTCGCCGTGGTTGCTCTCGCAGTCGCCTCGGCCGGCGAGAGGTCCCGGCTCGAGATCGGGGAGGGCTTCGTCGGAAGCATGCCACCGCCCGTGAGCCCGTTCGGGCCCGCGGGTTTCGATCCTCCTCCGTAGCGGCACCGGCGCAGCGGGTCGGGTCGGTGGGTGCGCAAGTGTCCAGACCCTCGGAGTCGCCAGCTCCGGGGCTGCAAGCAAGGAGGTGTCGACAGGAGAGCATCGGAAGGGACGATCGCCCCTCCGAAGACGTGTCCCAGGGTGGGCCTCCGGGTCGCCGCCCTGCCGGCTTCGGCGGCGTTGTCGTTTCCAGCAATTACAAATAGGAGAGCAGAGTGATTTCGCCCCATCCCGAGGAGAGCAGCGGCGGCCGGATGAGCGATCGTCCCCTCGCCGGGCCCGCGGTCGGTCCTCGTTTCGTCGACGAGCTGTTGTTGGTCGCCGATGGGTTCGACGTGGTGCCGGGGGCCCGCACCCGTCGTTCCCGCACATCCGCTGCCCTGACCTGGCAGCACCTCCTGCTGGCGGACCTCGTCGCGTTGATCCTCGCCACGGGGGGCGGGGTGATCTTCCGGCAGGCGACCGGGTCCATGGGGATGGGCAGCCACCCGAGGGACACCGTCCTCGTGATGTCGGTGTTCGGGATCATGCAGATGGCGGTCTTCAGTGCCGTGGGCCTCTACCGGCGTGGGGCCCCTCGGCTGCAGCCCAGCAGCTATGCCGACGCCGGGCCGATCGCCTGTGGGGTGGCGGTCGCCGCCTTCGTGTCGGAGCTTCTGATCCTGGTCTTCCTCGGGCACAGCGACGTGCGGATCGTCCGAGAGAGCGAGCTGGTCGCGGTGACCGCGATGGCGTCCCTCGCGCTGACCATCACCGGGAGATCGGCCACCTATCTCGCCGTCGGCACCCGGCGCCCCACACGGGTGCTGATCATCGGCTCCGGGATGGTGGCGAACCAGGTCGGGGAGTACCTGGCGCGTGGGCAGGGCGCCGAGGTCGTGGGCTATGTCGACGACGATCCCGCCCCGGCGACGCATGTCATCGGAAAAACCTGCGACGTGTCCGAGATCTGCCGACGACTCGAGATCGACAGCGTCCTCGTCAGCTTTTCGCGCACCCATCCCGAGGACCTGAACGACGCCCTTCGCAGCATTCAGGGCAGAATCCCGATCGGCGTGGTGCCGAGGTTCTTCGAGCTCATGTCCTGGCGCTCCAAGATGGACGATCTCTGCGGTCTACCGATCGTCGACATCGCCCCGCCGTCGCTGAGCCATGTCGAGCAGGTGGTGAAGCGTTCCTTCGACATATTGGTGGCGGGCTTCCTCCTCGTCCTCCTGCTGCCCCTCTTCGCCGTGGTGGCGATCGCCATCAAATGGACGTCGCGGGGTCCCGTCCTCTTTCGCCAGCTGAGGACAGGCCGGTGGGGGAAGGACTTCACGATCTACAAGTTCCGGACGATGCACCTTGAAGCGGACGACCTGAAGAGCCGTCTTCTCGAGGTGAACGAGTCCGACGGTCCGCTCTTCAAGATCCGGTCGGACCCCAGGCTCACGAGGATCGGCGAGTTCCTTCGCAAGACGAGCTTCGACGAGCTCCCGCAGCTGCTGAACGTCCTGTATGGTCACATGTCCCTGGTCGGCCCGCGACCGTTCGTGCCCGGAGAGTCCCAGCGGATCGACGGCTGGGCAAAGCGGCGCTTTGAGGTTCGGCCCGGGCTCACCGGCTTGTGGCAGGTGTCGGGGCGCAGTGACCTCAGCTACGAGGACCTGCAGCGACTCGACTACACCTATGTGGCGTCGTGGTCCCTGGCATGGGACGTGAAGATCCTCTGGCAGACGCCCGGGCGTGTGCTACGCGGTCTCGGCGCCTACTGACCCTGCCCTTCCTGACCATCGGCGAGCTCCGGTCCTCAGGGGGTGAGTTGTGGCTCCGGGATCAGGCCGGCATCGCTGGAGGTGCGGTCGTTGGCGGAGTAGGGCCTCTGTATCGACGACCGTCGAACGCTGGTGGGCATGATCGCCCAGACCGGCAACGAGCCGAGCTCGGCAAGCAGGGAGACGACTCGGCGGACCTCGCGGACTCGAGAGCCCACCGGGATCACCAGGACGGTGACATGGGCCTGCTGGGAGACCGCCTCGCCGCCCTCGCCGCCCGGTTGACCCCCGACGAGCAGCTCGAGGTCGGGGGAGGACGGACTTGCCGGCGGAGCGTACAGCTCCCTGTCCTGCGCCCCGTTCCGGGAGCCGCCGCCTTCTGCGAGATCAGAGCCCGAGCTCCAGGGGTTCTGAGGGGCCAGGTCCTCCGATCGGGCGTCGGCGATGCTCGCGCTCACCCTCATGGAGCCCCGCAGGGCGGAGGCCACGAGCATCTCTGCGAGCGAGGTCACGCTCGCGGCAGCCCGCGGAGTCGCCGGGACGAGCGCGACTCGCGGCGCGTGGCCCTCCACCACCCCCATCCGGTGCAGTGCCAGGGATCGCCACTGGCGCATGATCGCCAGGGCGGACTCGTCGCTCAATGCCGCCGACGAGCGAGCGGGGATCCCGAGCTCGTCAGTGACCTGCTCCGGCTTGTCGAACCGCGCGTCCGCCCGCTCCCAGATGATGGTCAGGACCGCGCCCAGCAACAGACCGAGCAGCACGCTGAGGCCGAGGATCGTCGACTTCGAGGTGAGGTGCCGGGTGGCGGAGGCGGGGTGCTGCATGAGGAACACCGCTCCGCTGGGGATGGTGGCGGTGACGGGGTGCTTGCCCGAGACGGCATCCGCCATGGCGTCGGCACCCCGCAAGGCGGTCGTAGGCGTGCTAGCGGTGAAGCGAACGTTCAGGATGGACGTTCCGCTCGTCACGGTCACCGTGGTGGCGCTGCTCACCTCGGAAGGGGTGAGGCCGGTCGCCGATGCCACGGCCGAGACGACCGCGGAGTCGTTCGGGATCAACCCCGCATAGGTGGTGGCCAGAGCCCCTGCCTCTTGCGCGCCACCCGGCGACGCGCCGGTCGCTCCCGGGTTCACCAGCAGGATGGAAGTGGCACTGTAGGTTGCACGCTGGTGACGGGAGGCGACGCCGGCCACCGCCACCACGAGGATCACGCAGACGACGATGACCCATCCGCGCCGCAACAGCCACGGAACCCGCCCTCGTAGCCGCGGCCCCGCCTTCGTCGCGGGGCTACCCACCGAACCGACTTATCCGCTCAGCCACCATCGGATCATCATAGGAGGGGATCGGGCAAAATACGTTGCGGGATCGGTGGACCACCAGGTCAAAGCGGCCCGAGGCCGGCCACCCGGCTGCCCCCGGGCCCCGGGGGCGGAGCGTCCCGCCACGGCCCGCGACCGCTCAATCCACTGCTGCCCGAACCTGCCCTTGCGGGGGCTCCCAGGTCGACTCCACCCACTGGCGCAAGCTCTTCCCGAACGTGTCGGCGTCGAACCGGCGGGTCGTCGCCCGCAGGTCGGCGGGATCCCAGGTCCGGGAGAGCGCGCCGGTGACCGCGGCCGCCCACCGGTCCACGTCCCAGCCCTCGACGAGGACGCCGTTCGCGCCGTCCTCGACGGTCTCGAGCGCCCCACCGCCGGCAAGGGCGATCACCGGCCGGCCGGCGTAGTTCGCCTCTACCGGCCCGTACCCGAAGTCCTCGAGCCCCGGGGCCAGAACGAGGCTGTGGTCCCGGAAGAGCTGAGCGAGCTCGCTGTCGTCGACCCTGCCGAGGAACGTCACGCCCCGCGTGGCCAGGCGCCTGAGCCGCGTCTCCTCGGGGCCCAGGCCGACCACCGTCAGATCGACGCCCGCGGTAGCGCAGGCCCGGATCGCGACGTCGACCCGTTTGTAGGGGAGCAGGCGGGCCACCACCATGGCTCGGGGTTCGAGGGGCATCGGCCCGATCTCTGCGGGCAGGTGCTCGGTCGAGAGCGGGGGATAGATGACCGGGCTTACCCGGCCGTACACGGCCCGGATCTGGCGGGCGCTCTGCCGGGAGATCGCGGCGTACGAGCAGTGGCGGGCCGCGGCGGCCCGGTCGCGACGGCGCATGGGGGCCAGGATCGGCCTCGTCAGGCCGGCCCGGGCCCGGCTACCCATGTAGGCCCGGGTGTCGTACAGGAAGTGCGGGGGCGTGTAGCAGTAGACCATCGAGTGCCGATGGCGGATGTGGTGGGCGAAGGCAGAGGACGAGACGATGACCTGATCGAACGCCGAGAGGTCGAGCCGGGCGAAGACCCCGGGCAGGCGGAGCACCGAACGGCGGAAATGCTCGGGGTCGATGGAGCCCTGCAGCGACGAGGTCCGTACGTCGAGCCCGGCGAAGTCGGGATAGGTCAGGTCCGAAGAGTAGAACGAGGTGAAGATCGGGGCGTCGGGGAAGAGCCCGGCCATGGCGAGCACGACCCGCTCGGCCCCTCCCCGTTGGGAGAGGTAGTCGTGGACGATGGCCGTCCTCACCGGCGCCCGCCATCACGTGAAGGAGACCGCGTCGTCTCGACGGGGGTGGGCCGGTCGTCGCCACGAGCCAGGGATCTCCACGCGGTCTCGGCTCCGTAGCGCTGGTTGACCCGGCGGAGGAGCCGGGCGGCGTCGGTCTCGGCGCCATAGCGTCCGAGCATCCCGAACGAGCGGGTGGCCGCTCTCAACACTGCCGAAGACGACTTCGCGATCCACTCGTGACCCGAAGCACGCACGAGCAGGGCCGCAGGCCGGGGAAGGCCCGACTCAAACGCCGACGGGTCGAGGGGGCCCATCAGATCGGGATGCCGGTCGTGGACCAACACCCGTCCCATCCCCTGCGAGCGAGCGTCGCGGACGAACGCACCCAGCTCGCGCCCGTGAAGGTGCTGCGCTTGCAGACTTCGGTCGAAGACGCCCGCGAGCCCGGCCTCTGCGCAGCGCAGGCCGAAGTCCTGATCCTCGTGGTAGAGGGATTCGAACCCGGGTGCGACCAGACCCACCGACCGGGCGTCGTCGCGGCGCATCGAGACGTTGCCCCACCAGAGCGTCCGGAGGATCGACCCGGGATCGGTCTCGTAGGCCCGGCACCGTCCTTCGTACTCGTCGCCGTACAGGTAGGATGCGAACTGCCCGGGCCGGCGTGGGGCCCTCGGCTCGACCGGCATGTAGCCGACCACCACCAGTCCCGTGCGGCCGAGGTGGCGATTCAGATGACGGCCTGCGAGCCCGGGGGAGGCGACCACGTCATCGTCGAGGAACAGCACGACGTCGCCGTTCGCGTGCTCGAGGCCATGGGCCCGAGCCACCTGGGCACCTCCCCGACGCTCCCGTGCAAGGGGCGAGAGGCGAGGATCGGCGGCGGCCTTGCGGCACAGCCATTCGAAGGAGCCGTCGTCGGAGCCGTCGACCACGACCACGACCTGGTCGATCTGCTCGTCGGCCAGTAGCGGGGCCAGGACGTCGGGAAGCCGGGAGCGGCGCTGATGGGTCGGGATGACGACCGACAGCGACGGTTGGCCGGCGCGCCACTGGTGCTGCATCCACAGATCTTGCCATGCCGTCTCCGAAATCGATCTCGCCGCGGCAGGCCGAGACCGCGATCCCGGCAGATTCTCTCCGGTCCAGTGGTCGGGGGGACCCGGGCTCTGCCTGCGACCTTTGGAGAAACGGGGGGGCGCCTTATAATGAGGCGGTGTCACCCGGGCCATCAGGCGGAACGAGATGACCCTTACCCGGCCCACGCACCGAGACCAGCCGTCCGAGGCTGTGGGATTTCCGCCACTCGTCGAGCCGATCGAGGTCGGCTGGCTCGACCGGCACCCCAGCAAGGTCCTGCTGGCGCTGGTCGTCGTCGGGTCGAGCGTCGGCCTGGGGGTGGCGATCGCGGTCCGACCCGTGGCCGGAGTGGGAGTCATCGTGGGCGTCGCGCTGGTATTGGCGGTGCTGCGCCGGCCCGCCTTCGGCGGTTACGTGCTCGCGGGGGTGGTGCCCATAACCTCGGGGCTGAGACCCGGATGGCCGGTACCGATCTTTCGATTGTCGGAGCTCTTGATCGGGACGTTGTGCGTGACGATCCTCCTCACGGCGTCCTCCCGCCTTTCGCTTCGTTGGCGGGTGCTCGACTGGACACTGTTGACCTACGTGCTCCTGTCCATCCTGATCGGCGGCTACGACCTCCACCACGACAACGTCCACTTCACCACCTCGCTCGTCGGCACCCTCGCCGGGCCATTGCAGTTCCTGCTGCTCTACCGGGCGGTCGCCATCTCCCTCCCGTTGCGCAGGCAACGGAACACGGCCCTTCGGCTGTTGTTGCTCGGTAGCGTGCCGGTCTCGATCCTCGCGCTCCTCCAGCAGCTCCGCATCGGCGGTGTGAACCGGTTCATCGCCAACATCACCGGCAGCACCATTTTTCAGTCGTACTCGTACCACTTCTTCGCCAGGGCCACCGGCCCCTTCAACCACTGGACCCCGCTGGCCGGTTACCTCCTGGTGATCCTGCTGCTCGGTATCACCTTGCTCCTCCACGGCGTGGAGGGCGTGATGTCCCGTCGGGCGATGTTCCTCATCCTCGGTCTCGCGGCCCTCGGGCTCCTCCTTTCGGCCGAGCTCTCTGCGATGATCTCCCTCTTCGCGGGAAGCCTGATACTGGGAATCTGGTCGGGACGCCTGGCCTTCCTGCTGCGATGGGGCCTGCTCATCGTCATCGTGCTCGGCGTCGCTTTCGGCTCGTACCTCGTGCAGCGATTGCATACGCAGTACGACGTGACCGCGGGAAGCAGTGGCAGCGCCGCGGTGCCGCAGACGATCAACTATCGATTTCAGATCTGGACACAGCAGTACTTCCCCGCCATCGGGGCGCGGCCCTTCGACGGCTACGGACCGTCGCTTCCGCCCTCCATCACGTGGCCCGATACCGAGTCGGAATACGTCACGCTGCTGATGTGGGGCGGCATCCCGCTGTTGCTCTCCTTCGTGGGCATGATGTGGGCGTTGTTCGCGCGGGCCCGGTCGATGGCGCGACCCGACGGCGACGAGCCGAGCCGCTGGGCGATGGCGAGGGCGGTCGTCGTCCTCGTTGTCGTTCTCTACCCGATCAACGCCATCTTCCCGTACTCGACGACAGGGGGCCTCCCGCAGGCGATGTGGGTGCTCGTGGGCATCCTGATCGCCACCGAGCACGGCCGGGAACACCGCACCGAGGGAGTTCTCTCCGGTGCCTCGACCGTATGAGCCCTCCACCGACGGCGTCCCGACCCAGCCCCAGCCTCTCGTTTCTGGCGTGGACCCCGATCGCGGGCCGCTCGGCCGAGATCGCGGCTGCGCTGGGCGGTGAGGCGCACTGCGTCTTCGACCGGAGGCTGACCCGCCCCTGGCTCGTTCCCCTCCGCTACCTGGTCAGTGCCGTCGTCACTGCCCGGTATCTCTTGACGCGGCGGCCTCGGGCCGTTATCGCCACCAACCCACCCCTCCTTCCGGGATATCTGGCCTGGCTGTACGGGACCCTCGCGCACGTTCCGGTCGTGCTCGACACCCATCCGGGTGGTTTCGGGGCGCAAGGGGATCGGGTGTCGGGACGGCTCCAGGCCTTGCACCGATGGCTCGCCCGCCGGGTGGACGCCTCCATGGTGACGGATTCGCGCTGGGTCGAGCGGCTAGCGGAGTGGGGAGCCGACGGGCTCGTCGTCCACGAGGCACCACCCCTGTGGTCCGTCGGTCCGGCCGGTGTTCCCGGTGAGCGCCCGGTGGTCCTGTTCGTCGGCACGTTCGGTGGGGACGAGCCGGTGGACGTGATCTTTGACGCGGCGCGGGGCTGCCCGGAGCTCGACGTGCTCGTCACCGGTGATCTCCGGCGGTGCCCGCCGGGGCTGCTCGCCGATCTTGCCCCGAACGTCACCCTGACCGGGTTCCTCGGTCCGGCGGACTACGTGCGGGCGATCGACGAGGCCGATGTCGTGATCACGTTGAGCACCGAGCCGACATCGGTGATGCGGGCGGCCTACGAGGCCGTGTACGCCGGCCGGCCACTCGTCCTCAGCGACTGGCCCGGACTGAAGGAGCTCTTTCCCTACGCGGTCCCCGTGGCCAACGACCCCGATGACGTGGCACGCGGTCTGCGGGTGGCGATGGCGGACCATGCCGCCCTTCGGGCGAAGGCGGCGAGCGCTCTGGCGCTCCAGCAGCAACGCTGGCACGAGCAGAAGGAGGCGCTGGGTCGGCGGCTCGGGTTGGGCGGAGCCCGCCCGGAGCATCGGGGGTCCGATCCTTCCGAGCGGACGGTGAGGATCGCGGACCTGCCGGTTTCGTTGACCACGTGGGAGGCTGTGGAAGCGCAGGCGGGCACGACGATCGAGCAGGGGCGGACGGCGACTCTGTGCACGGTCGCCCCGTACCAGGCGTACCTGGCGGAACACGACGCCGAGTACCGCAGGTGCCTCGAGTCGGCATCGAAGGTCCTCGTCGACGGGAACGGCGTGCGCCTGCTCTTTGCCGTCGGAGGAGTCGACGCCGGCGCCCGCATGACCGGGCGCGAACTGGTCGAGCGCATTTACGACGGCCGGTTCCTGCCGGGAGCCCGGGTGGCCGTGGTCGGGGGGTCGGCGGAGGCCCTTGCCCACCTGGCGCGGCATCGACCTGACTGGTGCCTGTTCGGTGAGCACTATGCCAGCCGGCCCGACGGCGCGGTCGACGACCTCGCCGCAGGCCTCGCCGCTGCCGGTGCCCAGCTGGTGCTGGTGGCGTTGGGTTCCCCGAAGATGGAGCTGTGGGCGGACGCGCTGGCCCGCCGGCACCCCGCGTTCTACGCGTCCGTCGGGGGTGCGGTGGACACCGTCGCAGGCGTACGGAGGTCGCCGCCGCCGGTGGTGTCGCGCCTCGGGCTCGAGTGGGCCTGGCGGGCCGTGCAGGATCCCACGCTCCTGCCGCGATTGGGTCGCGGCTTCTCTGTCATGCCCGGTCTGCTCGTCCGAGCTGCCGGAGAGCGACGGAGACCATCGGGAATCCCGCCAGGCGAAGGCGAGACCAGGCGGTAGCGACCGGAGGCCGGGCCCTCCGAGTCGCCGGGTCCGGTCGCTCGATGAGGGCGACCGCTGGAGCACTCCACTTCGCATCTAACGTGGGGCCGTGCCCTCCCCGTTCCCAGGGGAGGGCACATGAAGGTCGCCCGTGCCCGAGACGAGATATTCGATCATCGCCGACGGGCCGCGAGGGCCGCGAGGGCGACGGGGCCGCCGAAGGGCCCGCCGCGTCCGCTTGATCGTCTCGACCCTCGTCCTCCTCGCCCTGGCCGTCTTGATCAGGTCCGTGGTGATATGGATCGCTCCGGGCCCGCCGGTCGGGAGGCCCGCCGTGCTCGGGGTGTACGCCGGGTACACCAACGTCAAGGGAGTGGCCGCGTTCTCCCGTAGCCTGGGATTTCGGGTGGACCAGGCCATGGAGTTCCTCGACGGGACGAGCTGGCAGACGATTGTGAAGAGCCCGGCGAACGAGGTCCCGATCTGGAGCAGGACGCGCTACCGAATGACCTGGGGAATACCGATCCTGCCGAACCAAGGCGCCACTCTTCATGTAGGGGCTACGGGTGCCTACGATGGCTACTTCGAGTCGGTCGCGAGGTATCTCGTCGCCCACGGTCAGGGCCGATCGGTCATCCGATTGGGGTGGGAGTTCAATGGCGACTGGTTTCGCTGGTCGGCTTCGGGTTGCCCCTCGTGCTTCATCTCCTATTGGCGCCACATCGTCACGACGATGCGCGCCGTCCCCGGGGGGAGGTTCCTGTTCGAGTGGAACCCCGCTGCGGGTAGGAACTCCCTGGCTCCGCCCGCTGCCTATCCCGGAAACCGGTACGTGGACATCATCGGGCTCGACGTCTACGACAACGTGCCACACGTTGTGCAGCCGGCGGCCCGATGGAGAGACCTTGTCAGGGAGCCGTTCGGGTTGAGGTGGGTGCAGTCATTCGCCAGGTCTCACCGGAAGCCCGTCAGCTTCCCCGAATGGGGCCTGGGATACCCGCCCGCCGGTGGTGGTGACAATGCCTACTTCGTCAGCCATATGGCGAGGTTCGTCCTCTCGCAGCACCACGCGGACAATGCAATCTACTGGGATTACGGAACGTCGACCCTGTCGAGCTCACCGCGGTCGCTCGCTGCTCTCGTCCGAGTGTTCCGATGACCGGCGAGGCGTTCTCCCCATTTCCTTCCTGCCTGTCCCGGGGGGTCTCCCACCTGGCCCTATCCTGAAGCGGTGCATCGGCCTGCCGTTCCGAAGACGTCCCCTGTTCGGCGGGCACGCGACGCCGCCTCGCCCGCCGGACCATGCCGACGTCGCCCCCACTGCATCGCCTGGGTCACCGTTGCGATCCTCGTGGTCGCCGGCATGGTCACGGTTCGACCTGCGGGCGAGACGGCAGCAGCAGATCGTCAGCCGAAGCACGACACGCACAACGGTCGATCGACCCACCCCGCTCCCGGGGTCGTGGGTTTTTACGCCGGCTACGGCAACCAAGCAGGGGTACGGGCTGTCGCCGCCCTGCTCAAGCGTCCCGTCAAGCAGGCCATGGACTTCTTCGACGGTACGAGCTGGGCCACCATTGAGACCAGCCCGGCGAACACCGTCCCGACCTGGTCCGCGGCCGGTTACCAGATGACGTGGTCGATCCCGATGCTCCCCGACACCGGGGCGTCGCTTCGCAAGGGTGCGACGGGGGAGTACGACAAGTACTTCGCATCGGTTGGCGCGTACCTGGTCGCACACGGTCAGGCCGACTCGATCATCCGCCTCGGCTGGGAGTTCAACGGTTTCTGGTTCACGTGGAGCTCGGTAGCCTGTCCGCCCTGCTTCGTCAGGTACTGGCGCGACATCGTGCGCACGATGCGGGCAGTGCCGGGGGAGCATTTCCGGTTCGAATGGACGCCGGTTGCCGGCATCGAGACCTCGCCGCCGGAGGATGCGTACCCGGGCAACGCATGGGTCGACATCGTGGGGATCGACGTGTACGACGAGGTGTACCACGTAAAGGACGACTTGGCCCGGTGGAACGATCTGCTCACGGAGCCCTCGGGCCTCAATTGGGCGGAGGCCTTTGCTTCGGCGCACCACAAGCCCCTTGCCTTCCCCGAGTGGGGGCTCGGGTTTCCCCCTGCAGGGGGAGGCGACAACGCGTACTTCATCACGCAGATGGCCCGGTTCATCGCAACCCACCATGTGGTGAGTGCCATCTTCTGGAACTACGGCGGCAACCGGCTGCAGCGCAGGCCGCGCTCGAGGCGGGCCTTCATCACCGCGTTCGGCTGACCGGGGTCCCCGGGTGGATCAAGTTCACGTGGGTGCCTGCCGCCCTCCTACACATTGAGAGACTCGGCGACCGCCGGCCGCGAACCCAGCCTCTACGGACGGCGGCCGCAGGGGCCGAACAGGCCAAGTGGGGAGTCTGATCGGGGTGTGGCTCGCGGGCTGGGTAACCTGACACGATGCCAACTGGCGGTCGGCCACCTGCGGACACCTCCGGCGGCGAAGACGAGCAGCGTGACAGCCTGCGCAACCTGAGCCTGCGGGGGGGCGTCTACCTCGCCCTGCGGGAGAGCGTCGGCATCATCATCCGCCTGGGTGGCGTGCTCGTCGTGACCCGGATCATCGGACCCTCCAGCTTCGGTCTTTACGTCAGCGCGGCCGCCTTCGTGGCCGTGTTGACGTCGATAGCTCAACTGGGGGTGGAGGTGAGCCTTATGAGCCGAACGGAGGTGCCCTCGGAGCGGACGTACGACACCGCCTTCACCTTTTTGCTGGTGATGTCGTTCGGGGCCGCCGCCGTCGGGATCGCCGGGAGCTTCGTTGTGGCGTCCGTCACGCAAGCCCCTGCCTACCTCGCAGCGTTCCGCGTCCTGCTGATCTCCATCCCCCTCAATGTCTGCTGGGCACCGGCCCAGGCCCGGATCGAACGGCGGTTCCAGTATCGCCGGATGGCGGCTCTGGAGCTGCTGGGAGATCTCGTGTTGTACGCGACCTCGATATCCCTCGCTCTCACCGGTCGGGGCGTGTGGGCTCCCACGATCGGGTTCATCGTCTGGCAGGGCTTCCTCTTCTTCGGGAGCCTGTGGGCGGCAGGGTCCGCCCCTCGGCTTGCATGGGACCGCCAAGAGATTCGCCGGATGCTGCGCTTCGGGAGCGGGTACGGGTTCACCAACAGCGTCGTGTCCCTGGGCGGTCTGGTCAACCCGCTCGTAGTCGGGCATTACCTGGGCTCTGCCGGGGTCGGATATGTCGCTCTGGCACGGCGGCTCGTCAGCACGCTCGGCTTCGTGAACCGGGCGGCATGGAGGCTGGCCCTCGTCGTCCTGGGGCGCGTTCAGGATGATCTGGCACGCCTGCGTCGCGGCGTCGAGGAGGCGATGTCGGTTCAGGTGGTCCTGCTCGGCCCCTTGCTGGTCGCCTTCGCTGTGGGGTCCTCGTTCGTGGTCCCGGCGTTGTTCGGTCACAAGTGGGACCCGATCATCGGCATTTTCCCTTACCTGGCGATCGCCGATCTGTTCGCGGCAGTCTTTCTCATTCCCCAGGCCGTGCTGTACGCCAAGGAGAGGAACCTGGCGGTGGTGGTGAAGCAGGTCCTGAACCTGGTGGTTCTCGGTGTGGCCGCGCTGCTTTTGGTTCCACCGCTCGGCCTTCGGGGCTTCGGACTGGCCGCGGTCATCGCGACGCTCCCCCTGTACGTCGTTCATGTCGCTGCCCGACGGATCGTCAAGTACCGATACGATCGGACCCTTCCTTGGCTGGCTGCCTTCGTGCCGCCCATATGCTTCCAGCTGGCTCCCTGGCCCTTTCGTCTCTTGCTGCTGGCACCGATGGTCCTCGTCGTCGCCCTGCCCCGGAGCCGAAAGGACCTGATGGAGTACACGCGCACCGCTTGGGCGTCGATCCGGCCGGGGGCCACGAGCCAAGTGCTCGACGAGACGCCGGTCCCGTGACCGTGAGCTCGCGAGTCCGGTTGTGCTGCTATCTGGGCTCCCAGGAGATCGGTGGCATGGAGAACCTGCTGGGCACCCTCCTCCGGGTGCTCCCTCCGCGCTTTGAGGTGACCCTCCTCGGAAGCTCGGCCGAGGTGCTCGGCTACGTGGCCCGCTCGCGTCCGGGTACCGCCGTTCGACTGGTGCCTCCGGTTCACGGGAAGCGCAACGTGCTGGCGATCATCTCGCAGGTCACGGCACTTCGGCGGATCCGGCCGGATGTCCTACACGCCAGCCTGGGCCAGCTGTACCAGGCTCAATACCCGTTGTTCGCCGCGGTCGTGAACCGGATCCCTGCGGTGGCCGTCGTGCACGGCGTCTTCCCGCGAAACCCGCGTCGCCAGGACATCCTGGTGCGGTGGCTCATGCGGCGGATGCTGGTGGTGGCCGGCGTGTCGGAGTTCGTCCGCCTGAGCATCGAATCGGAATTCCGACTCCCTCCGGGGACGGCGCGAGTGCTCTACAACGGTATCGACGATCCCTGCGGCTCGACGGCTGCTGTCGTACGCGAAGAGCCGGGGACCACCGTCCTCGGTGCCGTCGGTCGTTGCTCGCCCGAGAAGGGCTTCGACGTGCTTATCCGAGCGCTGGCCGAGCTTCCCGACTGCCGGCTCGTCGTCCTCGGGGACGGCCCGGCGCGCCCGGAGCTGGCCCGTCTCGCCCGGGAGCTCGGCGTTGCGGGCCGCGTGCGGTTCGCCGGCTGGGTCGATCCGCCCTGGGCGCTGAAGTGGGGGTTCGATGTTTTAGTCGCTCCGTCGCGGGTCGAGGGATTCGGCCTGGTGGCGGTGGAGGCGATCTTGGCCGGGATCCCGGTGATCGCCAGCCGGGTCGGTGGTTTCGCCGAGATGATCGACGACGGTGCCACCGGTCTGTTAGTGGAGCCCGGAGACGCTGCGTCGCTCGCCGCGGCGATCCGCCAACTTGCCGACGACCCCCTCGAGCGTTCGACGATTGCGGAGCGAGCCAGGGCATCGGTCGCCGGCCGTTTCACCACCGACGCCATGGCTCGGGCGTACGTAGCCGTGTTCGACGAGGTCAGACGACGATGAGCCACTCGGCCCTGGCCGAGGGCCCCCGTCGTGCTTCTCGGCTGCGATGACCCTTATCGACGTTTCCGGTACGATCCTGAATCATGCACGCGGATCGTGAGCAGTCGTCGAGACGCGTGCACGCATGCAGCGGTCCGAAGGGTCGGGGTAACAGGGTGAGGTTGCTCGAACGCATGGGTCGCGCAGGAACTGAACCCGAAGAGGTGCGGCCATGACGGGCCATTCGGTGACCCTCCTACCGGGCGAGGGGATCGGACCGGAGGTGGTCGAAGGGGCACGACGGGTGATCGATGCAGCCACGACCGCTGCCATCATCTGGGAGCGGCACGAAATCGGGAGGTCGGCCTACCTCAAGTACGGAACCCCGCTTCCGGACGACGCGGTGCGCTCTGTGATCCGGACGGGCGTGGCCCTCAAGGGACCGGTCGCCACACCTGCCGAGCAGGGCTTGTACCGCTCGGTCAACGTCGCGCTGCGCCAACCGCTCGGTCTTTTCGCCCAGATCCGGCCGGTCCGCAGTTGGCCCGGTCTGCACACACCCCAAGGTCTGGACATCGTGGTGACCCGGGAGCTGACCGAGGACCTTGCCGCCGGGATCGAGTTCGGCCGGGGCACGCAGGATGCCCTCTCCCTGATAGAGATGGTGGCTGCCTCGACCGACCGACGCCTGCACGAGACGACGGCGTTCGGCCTGAAGCCCATCTCCGAGCACGCGACCCGGCGCTACTTCGAATGGCTCCTCGCGTGGGTGCGACAGGCTGGACGCCACCGGATCACCATCGCCCACAAGGCAACCGTTCAGAGGGCGGCCGACGGGCTCTTCCTCGAGATCGGGCATGAGGTGGCCGGAGCCTGGCCGGACGTCGAGGTGGAGGACCGCCTCGTGGATGCCCTCTGTGCCGATCTGGTTCGGAGCCCGGGATCCTTCGACGTCATCGCCGCTCCAGCGCTGTACGGCGACATCATCTCGGATGTGGCCGCTGCAGTCACCGGCGGCCTTGGCCTTGCTCCAGGAGCCAACTTCGGCGCCGGGGCGGTGGTTTTCGAGGCCGCCCACGGGACCGTCCCCAAGCATGTCGGGAAGAACCTGGTCGATCCGGTCGCCATGGTGCTCACCGGTGCCTTGCTGCTCCGCCACATCGGCGAGCTCGAGGCAGCGGACAGGGTGGTCGAAGCGGTGGGCGTCGTGCTGGCGAGCGGCGACGGCCTCACTTACGACCTGAGTTCTCGGTCGGGATCGCCGACCATCGGCACAGCCGAGATGATCGATCGCATCCTCGAGCAGCTCGGGCCCAAGTCGGCGGGCCCTGTCGTTCCCGGCCCGACACGGACCGAAGCATGAACGGCTGGCGAAGGTTCGTCCGAGAGAACGCGGACTTGACGAGCCGTTACACGAAGATCCTGGCCAAGGCGGCTCGTCGCGAAGGTTTTCAGCGCGCGCTTGCGTCGCGTCTCGAAAACGCTCGGCTCGGTGGTTGGCGTTCCATCGCCGAACGCGGGCGAGAGGCCGTCCCGGGAGAGGCGGCGATCCTGTCGGCGAAGCACGACGAGACCTACCGCCGCATCTGGCGGCACGCGGCCGGAGAAGCGGGCGCCGATGTGGTCGAGTTCGCACCGGGATATTTCCGGCTCCGACGGGGGAAGGTGGAAACGGTGGCGTGGCGCCACCATGTCATGATCGACTCGCCCGCGACGACGACGCTGGCAGCCGACAAGGCCGTCCTGCACCGGCTGCTGACGGCCGAGGGGATCCCGATGTCGACGCACGGAGCCACCGAGCTCGAGGGCCCGGAGACGCTCGACGAATTCATGTCACGCTCTCCCGGCACGTACGTGGTCAAGCCGTCCAAGGGAACGAGCGGTGGGCAGGGAGTCACGTGCGGGGTCTCGACGCCGGACGCGCTGGTGCGGGCCTGGTTGTTGGCCCGCCAATGGTCCTCCACGGTTCTCGTGGAACCACAGCTCATCGGAGACGAGTTCCGCCTGCTCTTCCTCGACGGCGAGCTCCTCGGCGCGGTCCGGAGGCGCCCACCGTGCGTCGTCGGTGACGGGCAGCGTACCGTGCGGGTGCTCATCGATGAGCTCAACGAGCATCGTCTGGGGGACGTCAGCGAGGTGTCGCGGCTGGTGCATGCAGACCTCGACTGTGTCATGGCGCTCTCGAAGGCGGGTTTGGCCCTTCGATCGGTCTTGGCCCTAGGTCAGCGGGTTCAGGTGAAGATGTCGGCCAGCGAGAACGGTCGGACTGACAACGAGACGTGGAGCCGCTTCTGTCCCGAGCTCGTGTCGACGGCGGCCCGTGCGCTCGAGGTGGCCGGGATCCAATTGGGAGGGGTCGATCTCATCACAGCAGATCCCATGCGTCCCCTCGGCGAAGTCGGGGCGATCCTCGAGGTGAACGCCACACCCGGTCTCCACAATCACTATCAGGTCGCCGAGGCCGACAGTGTGGTACCCGTGGCGGTGCCCATCCTGCAAAGGCTCCTCAGGGATGCCGAAGCACGGGCTTCAGTCCGGGACTCGCACTGATCCAGCTCGTCTGGTGGAGGTGGACCATCAGGCTGCTCCTGAACCCGATCGGGTCTCCGAACCCCGATCAGGCATCCTTCGGCCGGGAGGCCACCGACATCGCGGTCGCCTCTGCTCGATCCCCTGTGGTCCGACGTCTCCCGGCGGAAGCCCGGACGAGGCGAGGGAGGAGGGACTTCGCCCGGCGGGCGACAATGCTCGACACGGGCCCGAGATCGGCGAGATCGAAGACGGTGAAGCTCTGCCGGTGTGCCAGGGAGCCGAGCCATGCCGTCGTGGTGAGCTCACCGGCCCGGCGGTAGGAGCGGAACGCTCTCAGGTCGCCCAGCGGCAACCACAGGCACAACCCGTCCGGGAAACGCGAGGGAACCGTCACCGGCTGGCCGATCGCTCGGGAGTAGGCGATCCACGGAAGGTCGACCCCGGCTCGGCGTTCGAGAGGGTCGGACGCGGTGAGCCGGGCGTTGCACTCGATCAGGCGCAGCTCACCGTTCCGGCTGTCCCGCTTGAACTCGACGTTGCAGATCCCCCGGAGACCCAGACCCCGGCACAGCCGCAGCCCGAGCTCGACGACGTCGGGCTGCCACTCGGTGATATGGAACGTCCCGTTGCCGAAGTGGATCGGGAACTGCCTCGGCTTGCGCTTGGTGAAGTGGAACAGGGGCTCGCCATCCGGGTCGAGATACGTGTAATAGGAGCAGTAGAGGTCGTCGGGGCCGACGACGACCTCCGTCGCCAGCACCTCTATCTCGAGCGCCACCAGCGGTTCGACCACCCGGAGGAACTGCTCCCTGTCGCGCAGCACGATTCCCTTGGGGTGATCCAACCAGGTAGCCAGAACGTCGGGGTGCTCCTGCAGGGTCTCCCAGAAACGGTGCGCCGATGCCGGCTTCACGGCGAAGGGGAAGTCGAGCGTGTCGGCGGCGTTCACCGCGTCGTCGAGGGCCCGGATGTGCACGGTGCTGGGGGCGGGGACACCGACCTCGCGTGCGCGGCGGTAGGTGGCCTCCTTGTCGAGAGCGACGAGGAGCGCCTCACCGTCCGCCTCGATCGGCAGGCACCCCGCGGCAACGAGCTCGGATTGGTTCCGGGCGAGAAACTCGAGCCCGACGTCGTTGCAAGGGAAGACGACGGCACCGCGCCCCTCGGTGCGCAGATGGTCGAGCCACCATGTCGCAGTGGAGGTGCCGGGCGGGGTGTCGAGGTACCGGTGGCAGTATCGTGAGCGAGCGACCAGTCTGGCCTCACCCTGGTGGTCGAGCACATTGACCTCGACCCCGCGTGCACCGAGCGATCGGATCGCCGAGAGCGCATTGACCCGTCCACCCAGCAGAAAGACGGGTGGACGGTGGGTCGTGGGCACCGTCACGGTACGTCGGGACCAACCGTGACGCCGTTGAAGCGGAGGACGTCGTCGACCCAGGCGTTCGAGAATTTCCCTGCGATCACGTTCGCCATGTACTCCTTGTGACCGGCCGCCTTCGCGCGAAGACTGGCGAGAATGGCCCCGATGCTCTCGCGGGGGACGACGACGATGCCGGCCTCCTCGGCCACGATCAGGTCCCCCGGATTGACCACGATCCCTCCTACCGAGACCGGGTAGTTGAGCTCACCCGGGCCCCGGTGGAGCGGTCCGATGGGGGTGATACCGCGAGCGAACACCGGGAAATCCCCCAGCCGCCGGATGGCGGGCACGTCCCGGACGAGCCCGTCGATCACGAACCCGGCGATCCCCCTGTGCCGTGCCTTCATCGAGATCGTGTCCCCGAGGACGGCGTTCATCGTCGACGAGCTCGCATCGACCACGACCACGTCGCCGGGCCTGGCGATGTCGAGGCTCTTGTGGACCATGAGGTTGTCCCCGGGGAACACCTTCACGGTGCACGCCGGCCCGATCAGCCGAAGGTCAGGGTCGGAGTAGGGGCGGATCGACGAGTTCATGGCGTACATGCGGTTCATCTCGTCGGAGATGTCCGGCGTGGGGAACATTCCCAGCTCACGCGCCAGATCCGCGGGCGGTCGCTCGATCGTCTCGATGATCCTGAACCCGATTCCGGGGATCAACTCGGCACTCGCCGGCGGGCTGCTTGCTGTGGGCATCGGGAGCACTCCTTCGGGTCGGTCGGCTTCCGCCACCGGTGGACGACGCGAGACCATAGGATACACCGACCCCCACGAGATCCTCCTAAGAGCAAGCCGACACTTTGACCGGACCAGCAACGCCGCTCGAGCTCCTCCGTCGAGCGCAGACATCTATCGATCGTGCTATCAGTGGCCTGCTCCCCCGGGCCGCTCGCTGGATCGCTCGCGACTGCACGGACGACGACTTCGTCAGCAGGCGCCTCCTGGTACTGGCACCCCATCCCGACGACGAGACATTGAGCTGCGGGATGACCATTCAGCGGACGCTCCGCAGCGGGGGAGAGGTCACGGTCGTCGTCGCCACGGATGGTCGGTACGGGGACCCTCGGGTGGCACCTGAACGGATGGCGGCTGTCCGTCGCGACGAGGTACGGCGTGCGACCGCGGTGCTCGGACTCGATCCGTCGAGCCTCGTCATGCTCGATTTCGAGGACGCCACCCTCTCCTCCGACGAAGACCGGCTTGCGGAGTTACTTCGGAAGATCGTGGTGGCTACCCGACCCGAGGTGGTGGTCGCGCCGTGCCCATGGGACCTGCATCCCGACCATGCCGCTCTCGGCCGAACCGCCAGACGGATCCTGGTGGGACGACCGGTGAAGCATCTCGAGTACCTGGTGTGGGGTTGGGATCAGCCCTTGCGGCTCTGCGCTCGCCTGGTTCGGCAGGCTCGATACAGCCGAGGGCTCCGGCCGCATCTCGTGCGCCCCGTCCTGGTCGGCGGAGCCGGCTACGAGGAGAAGAAGGCCCAGGCGATCGCCTGCCACTCCTCGCAATTCGCTCCGACAGCGGTCCTGTACGGCCGATCGATCGATGGAACCGGACCACTGGGCAACGAATTCCTTCACCGGTACGGGTACGGGGGCGAGCTCTTCTTTCCCCGCGATCCGGGTTAGGGGATGCGACCTCGCCGCTCCCGACGGGTCGCTGCTCGTGTCCTACCGCTCGTCGTGGTCGCCGCAGTGGTCGCCGTCGCCGTTGCGCAAGGAGCCAGGCAACCCGTCGCGG
>Ga0307372_10000438_pt1 | contig 74328 bp, 55 predicted proteins | sample OX1MG_FD_202533 | JGI IMG/M metagenome (GOLD analysis project Ga0307372, IMG submission 202533) | Soil microbial communities from Risofladan, Vaasa, Finland - OX-1 | ecosystem: Environmental > Terrestrial > Soil > Coastal area > Acid sulfate soil | place: Finland: Risofladan, Vaasa | collected... | reverse complement strand
GAACTGCCGAGTTCGACGTAATATTCGTGCCGGCTGGTGGCGGAGAGGGCGGACATTGGTGCGGCTCCGGGTTGGTTAATACGGCAGACGGTGTTGGATAGCATAAATAACTGACGGGTTCAAGTGGCCGGATGTAGCCGTACGGAATTTTTTTCTGTGAGTGTGACAGGGGGTGGGGATGAATGCCGGCTCCCCGGGCGGGTTACGGCGCTGGCAAGGGCACCACGCCCGTGGCGGGCACTTCGCTGGACGGCCGGGTTGGATCAGTCCGTCGCCCTGTCGATCATGGCGAAGCCTTGCTTCCTCATCGCATCGGCAAGGCGTTCGTCCAGCGTCACGACCTGCAGCGATGCGGGACGGCGTTCCGCGGCGACGAAAGTGCGGACGGGCAGCCATTGACGAACATTGCCGACGCTGACCAGGAACAGCACGCGGTGCTGGAACGAGAGCCAGTCGATCAGACGCGCCCACAGGCTCATCCGCCTTGTGAATGGTCGGTTTAGGTCACCGAGCGAGAGATTGATGACAACCAAGCCGGGTGCGGACGCGGGTTCGTCACCTTCTCCCGCCACGAGCCGGCGCACCGCGAGATAGATGACGTCCAGCGGCAGACGATCGGGCGGGATCGTCTCGGCCTGCTTTCCGGCGTTGTAAATCATCACCGGCCGCACATAGAGCGGTCGGACGCGCGGTGGGACGCCGTCCTGGAGGTCGCCGTGGACAATCAACGACGCCGTGCTGGTACCGTGGGACCGCCTGGAAGCGGGCGTGCGCGATGCCTTGGTAGCGAACGAGCGAGAACAGGCCAAGCAGCGCCGGGGGGTTGTGCGCATGATCGCGGGGTCGGACCACTGCCCGCCTGGCCGCGCTGCGTACGAAGCAAGCCCTCGGCCATGCCCGGGTTCGGCGGCGCCGGCTGCACCCTCGGCGCACGGGCTCTCGGCGCACGGGTTGCCGCCACGCGCCACCTCGCTACGATGCCGCCGAACCGGGAGGCGCCCGCATGACCCACCAGTACTGCATCGTGCAGGACGCCGGCCACGTCCGCACGGTCACCCTGAACCGCCCGGAGGTGCTGAACGCCCTCCACGCCGACGCCAACGACGAACTTTCCACCGTCTGGGACGAGTTCGCCGCTCGCGACGATTTGTGGGTCGGCATCGTCACCGGCGCCGGCGAGCGGGCCTTCTCCGCCGGCAACGACCTGAAGGTGCAGGCGGCGGGCAAGCGCCGCCCGAACGGACCGAACGGCTTCGCCGGCATCACCCACCGCTTCGACCTCGACAAGCCGCTGATCGCCGCGGTGAATGGCTGGGCGATGGGCGGCGGGTTCGAAACCGCGCTGGCCTGCGACATCATCGTCGCCGCCGAGAACGCCCTGTTCGCACTGCCCGAGCCGCGCGTCGGCCTGATCGCCGGCGGTGGCGGCGTGCACCGGCTGCCGCGCAGCATTCCCATGAAGCAGGCGATGGGCATGATCCTCACCGGCCGGCGGGTGACCGCGCGTGAGGGTTTCGAACTCGGTTTCGTTACAGAAATGGTGCCGCGGGGCCAGGCGCTGGAAGCGGCGCAGCGCTGGGCGGGCATGATCCTGGAATGCTCGCCGAAAGCGGTGCGGGCCTCGAAGCAGGCGGTGTATCGCGGGCTGGGCATGCCGACGCTGGAGCAGGCGATGCGCACGGTGTTTCCTGCGCAGGCGGAAAACATCGAGAGCCAGGACTATGTCGAGGGGCCGCGGGCGTTCGCCGAAAAGCGGCGGCCCAACTGGCGGAACGAGTAGGGGGGGCAGGCAACGATGGCGATGCGGGTGCACAATCTTTACTGCGATGCCAATGGCGAATCGCACTGGCGCGATGTGGAGATCAACTGGGTGGAGGAAGGGCCGGGGGGAAAAATGTCGGCGCGCCAGGCGGCGAACGGGATCATCTTCCGGCAGACCCAGGCGGAGCATGACCGTCCCTGGCATCCGGCGCCGCGGCGGCAATACATCATCAATCTCGATGCCGGCGTGCAGCTTACGGCGAGCGACGGAGAGGCGCGGGTGATCGGCGCCGGCGAGGTGATTCTTGTCGAGGACACCACCGGCAAGGGGCATCTGTCGAAATCGGTGAACAACCAGATGCGGCACTCGATCTTCGTGCCGATCGAATAGGGGGAGAAAATAGATGCGGATTCATAACATCTACGTGGACGACGCCGGCGAGACACATTGGCGCGACGTCGAGGTGGCGTGGGTGGAGGAGCGCAACGGCAGCAAGCTTTCGGCGCGGCTGCCGGCGACGGGCATCATCTTTCGCGAGACGTCGGGAGATTACGACCTGAGCTGGCACCCGGCGCCGCGGCGACAATACATCATCAACCTCGACGGCGGCGTGCAGATCACCGCCAGCGACGGCGAGGCGCGGCAGATCGGCGCCGGCGAGGTGATCCTGGTCGAGGATGTGCGCGGCAAGGGGCATCTGTCGAAGTCGATCGGCGGGCAGATGCGGCATTCGATCTTCGTTCCGGTGGAGTAGCTACGACCGTGGGGCGTCTTCTGGCAACCTGGGCTGCGCGGGCAAGACGGCAGCTTCCGCATCATGGGCTCACCGAGACGCCGCGTGCCCGCGTCGGGCGGGTCGGCGTTGGCGCGTCCCCGCCCGATACCGGCAGGCAGGAGCATGGCAGGAAGATCGCGGCGCGCGAAAACGCGCAACCGACGAAACTCCATGACCGCACGCGGCAACTGCTCACGCGCGGTGTAGCTGAAGCGGCGGGACGACAAGGACCTGGGTGTCGATCGGGGACACTATCGAGGCGACAGGTTACTGATAAGATCGGCGCGGGCGGCACCATCGCTGCTCGCTGTTGACGGAAGGGAACGGGAATGATCCGGAGACGATCAGTTATGACGGCCGGCGCGGTCGCGGCGGTGGCGGCCGTGGGCTGGCGGCCGGCTGGCGCGGCCAACGCGCCGGGAGTTACGGCGACGGAGATCAAGATCGGCAACACGAACCCGTATAGCGGCCCAGCCTCGGCGTATGGTGTGCTCGGGAAGCTCGAGCAAGCGTATTTCAACAAGATGGTCAACGAGCAGGGCGGGATTGCCGGGCGCAAGATCAACTTCATTTCGTTGGACGATGGCTACAGCCCGCCCAAGACGGTGGAGGACATCCGTCAGTTGGTGGAGGAGGACAAGATTGCGTTCACCTTCAACACGCTGGGCACGCCGACCAACAGCGCGATCGAGCGCTATATGAACCAGCACAAGGTGCCCATGCTGTTCGTCGCGACCGGCGCCGACAAGTGGGGCAACTACAAGCAGTATCCGTGGACCATCGGCTGGCAGCCCAGCTATCGCACGGAAGCGGAAATCTACACGAAATACATGCTGCAGCAGAAACCCGACGCCAAGCTGGGAATCCTTTACCAGAACGACGACTTTGGCAAGGACTACCCGGCCGGTGTGAAGGACGCGCTCGGCGCCAGGTATTCCAAGATGGTGGTCGAGGCGACTTACGAAGTGACCGATCCGACCATCGATAGCCAGATTTCGCAGTTGCAGTCATCGGGTGCCGACGCGCTGCTGGTCGCTGCCACGCCGAAATTCGCGGCGCAGGCGATCCGCAAGGTGCATGATCTCAACTGGAAGCCGATGTTCTTCATGACCAACGTGGCGATTTCCGTTGGTGCGGTGATCAAGCCGGCCGGACCGGAGAATTGCATCGGCATGATCAGCGCCGGGTATTTGAAAGACTCCACCGATCCGCGCTGGAACGACGATGCCGGCATGAAGGAATGGCGCGCGTTCATGAACAAGTATCTGCCGGGCGCCGACCAGACCGACGGAGGCTATGTTGCGGCCTACGCGGTCAGCGACACGATGCTGAAGGTGCTGAAGCAATGCAATGGCGACTTCTCGCGCGAGAACGTCATGAAGCAGGCTACCAACCTGCATGATCTGGGCAACCCGCTGCTGCTGCCGGGCATCAAGATCAACACCAGCCCGACCAACTATCATCCGATGAAGGGGATGCAGTTGCAAAAGTGGACCGGCAAGACGTTTGAGCTGTTCGGCGACGTGATCGTCGGCAGCTAATCCGGAGGTGCCGCGGTGCGGCGGCCCGGCTGCCGCCGCACCGTGCTTCCGCAGCCGCAAGGCTTCGCGGAGGCGGTCGCCGGTCCACCGCAGCCATCGGTCGGCGGAAATCTATCCCAATCCCTGCACCCTGACATCCGGCGCACCGGCCAAATGAGCCTCCACGCAATGGCTGCCAGCTCCTGCTTCGCCCGCTGCCGCACGGGAACGCCACCCCGATGCGCCCGCCAAGGCTGCCGGTCGTCCGGCCGGCTTGCCGGCAGGGATTGCGGCGAAACCGACCGTCGCTCCGCCTGGCGCGGGCGCCGGAGGGCAGAAAAAAGGTGGTTGCACCCGAGCAGCCTAAGGGTTTAGTAACCTTTTTGTGAGCAAAGGGCATGTAATCATGCCGCACGGTCGAAGGCGGAGACGGGTCTCATGAGAGCCGGCGCGTGGGGCGCGCCGTTGGCCGGAGACTGAAGCCGACGACGCGACAGGTCCGGCTGTACTGGTGAACCAAAATGGATGATCTGACTGTCAGGAGCCGTCCGGCATCCCTGGTGGACGGGGATCGTGCGCGCGAGTCTGGCCCTGGGCTTGCCAGGGGCCGAGTGGCGTTCGATGCTGGGCACGCCGCAGCATCTGGCGGTCACCACACACGAACGTCCCGCATCCTGCTGCTGGTGGTCATTGCCCTGCTGGCCGGTGGCAGTGCGGTGTTCGCCGTCGAGAAATTGGGGCTCGGAAGCGGGTCCGTACCTCTTATGTCTCCGCCCCAGGTGGCCTCCGGCCCGGTCGGGGTCGGCGCGCTCGGCTGGGTGGAGCCGGCGTCCCGGGTCCGCCGCCTTGGCCCGCCCAGCAACCTGGCCGTCAATCGTGTGGACCGGCTGTTCGTGCATGAGGGCGAGCAAGTTGCCGCGGGCCAACTGCTGGCCGAGTTCGCGGACGCGGCGGTCAAGGACGGCGCGGTGCTTGAGGCCGGCGCCGCGGTGACGGAGGCCAAGGCGGCCCTGGCGCGGGTCACGGCCGCCGGCCGGCCGAGTGAGATCGAAGCCCAGCAAGCCCGCATCGACAGCCTGACCGCCCAGCAGGAGATCGCAAGCCGTGATGCCGCCCGCGCAACCGAGCTGGTTCCGAGCGGCGCCGGCGCGCGCGCGGTCGCCGAACGCGACCGCGCGGCAGCGGACCGAGCGGCGGCGGACCTGCGTGAGGCCGAGGCCCAGTTGGTCACTCTGCAACGGCCGCGCCCCGAGGATGTCGCCGTGGCGGAAGCCCATCTTCGGACGGCCCGGGCTGCTCTCGTCGAAGCCCGCGCCGATGCCGCGCTGTCGCGGGTTTACGCACCGGTGGCCGGGAGGATTCTGAAGATCTACGCGCGCCCGGGCGACCTGGTCGGAACGCGGGGCCTGCTGGATCTGGCGGATCTCGACCGCCTCGATGTCGTGGCGGACGTGTATGAGAGCGACCTGCCACGGGTGCGCCTGGGTGCATCGGCCAAGGTGACCGTGCCGGGAGACCCCCGGCGCTATGTTGCGCAGGTGGTGGAGATTGGCCGGCTGGTGCAGCACACCACGGACGCCGGCGTCGATCCGGTGGCGCGGGTCGATGGTCGTACGGTCCAGGTCCGGCTCGCGCTGCTGCCGGACGGGTCCGAGGCCCTGCGCCATCGGATCAACATGCAGGTGCAGGTTGCGGTCCAGCCATGAATATGCTGGCCGGAGCAGACCCCGATGGGCCAGACATCTGCTCCCGTGCATCCGGGGCAAGTCCTGTTCTCCGGACGCCGTACGGCGTGCCGCGGCCGTTGTTGCCGGTTCGGCTGGCGTGGCGGCAGCTTCGCGCGGAACCGGCGCGGCTGCTGGTCGCGGTGGCCGGCGTCATGTTTGCCAGCGTGCTGGTGCTGATGCAGCTTGGCTTCCGCGCGGCGCTATTCGACACCGCAACCGCGCTTCCGCGGGCCATGCAGGGCGAGTTGTTCCTGATCAATCCGCTGACGACGGCGCTGTTCCGCGCCGAACCTATTCCCCGCGTCCGGGGCTACCAGGCCCTTGCGGTGCCTGACGTCGCGCAGGCAGTGCCGATCTATCTGGCGCAGGAGCCGTGGCGCAATCCGGAAACCGGGACGCATCGCGCCATTCAGATCATCGGGTTTGATGTCGAGGCCGGAGCCATCGCGATCCCCGGATTGGCACCGCTGGCCGCGGCGCTGACGCGGCGCGACACGGTTGCATTTGATTCGCTTTCGCGGCCGGAATTCGGCGACATTCGGCGGCTGATGGCAGAGCACGGCAGCCTGAAGGCGCAGCTCGGCGATCACGCGGTTGAGGTGGTCGGCACGGTGCGGCTCGGCGCAAGCTTTGGCGCTGACGGCAATGTCGTCATGAGCGCAAGCAATTTCCGCCGGCTGGTACCCGAGAGCCGGCAGAGCGATGCGGCACTGATCGCGCTTCGCCTCAAGAAAGGCGCGGATGTGCGCCAGGTTCGCAACCGGCTGAGCACGCTGTTGCCGCCGGACGTGCGGGTTGTCACCCACGCCGGGTTGGTGCAATGGGAAAAGCGCTATTGGGACAAGACAACGCCGATCGGCGTTATTTTTGCGTTCGGGAGTGTGATGGGTCTGATGGTCGGCATGGTGATCGTCTATCAGATTCTATTTACCGATGTCTGTAGCCACCTGCGCGGCTATGCCACTCTGAAAGCCTTGGGTTTCTCGCATCGGTACCTGCAGCTCGTTGTGCTTGGGGAAGCCTTGATACTTGCGTGTCTTGGCTTTCTGCCCGGCTTGCTGCTTTCGGCCGGGCTCTATCGCTATGTTGGGCGGGCGGCCTATCTGCCGCTTGATCTGACCAACGACCGCTGCATTGCGGTGTTCGGCCTGATCCTGGCGATGTGTGCGGTCGCCGGCTTGCTGGCGTTGCGCAAGCTGCGTGAAGCCGATCCCGCGAGCGTGTTCTAGCCGATGCGGGAACCGGTAGAGGCTTCCCGATTGTCCTACGCTTTCGGTACCGGGCGCCTCGCGCGGCGGGTGCTTTGGGATCTGGATCTGACGGTCCATCGCGGTGAAATCGTTTTGTTGACCGGCCCGTCCGGCAGCGGCAAGACCACGTTGCTCACGCTGATCGGAGCCCTTCGCGCCGTGCAGCACGGAAGTTGCGCTGTCCTGGGACATGAACTCAATGGGATAACCGATGCCGGGCGCGTGGCGATCCGGCGCAGGATCGGGTTCATTTTTCAGGATCATCAATTGCTGGACTTTCTGACCGCAAGGCAGAACGTTGCGATGGCGCTGGAGCACGATCCATCGAGCCGCGAAGCCGACCGTATGCGGCGTGCGGCGGACATATTGATCGCCGTCGGCCTGGGTCATTGCCTGGACCTGCGACCTGCGCAGCTTTCCGGCGGTCAGCGCCAGCGTGTTGCGATCGCCCGGGCGCTGGTGCGCAATCCCGATCTTCTGCTGGCCGACGAGCCCACGGCGGCGCTGGACCGGCAAAGCGGCGGCGAGGTGATGGAGCTGGTATCGGAACTCGCACGCGAGCGCGGCCTGGCTGTCGTGGTCGTCACGCATGACACACGCATTCTGGGCGTCGCGGACCGCATACTCAGCATGGAGGACGGACAAATCGGGGTAGCCGGGACTATGCCGTGAATAATGAGGAAATACAGAGTGGCGCGTACGCTCGTATTTATTTCAGGCATACGGAAGCGTTCTATGAAATGCAAGAACGTGGGGGATCCGTGAGCATTCCTGATCTCGAAAGGCGTACCAAGGTAACGTCTTGGTAAGTATTTTCTGCTACTGTGCTTCGAAGCACACAAAAAGGGGGGGCAGTCCGATGCAAATGGATTGCCGGGCCGAAAACTAGGGGGTTATCATGGAACTACAGTCTCTGCGCGAGCAGATCCTGCATACGGACAACGCGTTCTCGGTCGTCCTTGCGGACTCCCGAAAGCAGGTCGAAGCAGCTTGCCGCCTGCGATACCAGGTGTATTGTTTGGAGCGAGGGTTCGAACCTGGACGCGATGGAGTCGAAACGGACCAGTTCGACAGCAGGGCGCGTCATGTGCTGCTGGTCCACCGCGCAAGCGGTGAGCCCATCGGAACGGTGCGGGTGATTCCTTCGTCTTTCGCCGACGGCCTGCACGATTTGCCCATGACTGCGGTCTGCGCGCCCGGACTACTGCGGAATCTTCCAGCCCTGACGACCGGCGAAATATCTCGCTTCGCGGTATCGAAGCAGCGGCGCATGACCTGTCAAGCCGGAGCAATGGTCCGTCTGGGGTTGATGCGGGGCATCCTCCGGTTGAGTCACGAAATGGGTCTTACGCACTGGTGTGCGATTATGGAGCCAACGCTAATTCGGCTTCTGCAAATGAGTTCGATCCATTTTTCGCCTCTTGGGCCCCTCGTCGAGTACCACGGTCTCCGTCAACCCGCGTGTCTCAATATCGCCGCGGTTCTGGATCTGGCTCGGTTTGAACGACCGGACGCCTGGAACTACGTCACGTTGGGCGGCACGCTATCGCAGCGCGATCAGGTTCCGGCCCGCCTCGCCGCCTAACGCAGTGGTGTCCGAGTGCTTGGCGTAGCGAGTTGACCGGCCCACCCGGGCGACAGTCGTGAGTGTGACACAGGCGAGCCAATCGATGGCTTGCTCAGCGGCGTTGCCGCTGGCCGGGGGTTGGTGGACCGGACGCAGCCTGCAAACCGCCAGTATGACCAGGAGCGAGGTCGTCATTCGTCGCGGCGTCACCCGGAAGGGGTTCGTCGTGCGAGTAGCGTTCCATGCGGCACTGGAAGAATGGTTCGCCTGAGCTTGCCCATGACCGGCACCATGGTTTAGATCCTCCTCGTCAAACGCGTGAGCCGCCGCCATCGCGGGCGTCAATATCCCCGTGGCCGTGTCTGCGCGATATCGCCAAGCGCCCCATTCGCTCGGCCAGACAGGTGAACGCTTGCCTGCGACCAACCGAGACTGCATAGTGTTGGGCAGCTTCATGGCGATGGCAGGTCGAAATGAGCCAACGATTGCCAAACCATTCGCAACGGATTGCGGCTTCGAACGCGGCGTTTGAGGCAGCGGTTTCACTCCATCGCCAGGGGCACCTGCTTGACGCCGAGCGGATGTACGAGGCGCAGCTCAAGTTAGTGCGCGATCACTTTGGTGCCCTGCACAATCTAGGGTTGTTGTGCGCGCAGCAAGGACGGCTGCAGGCGGCCGATACCTTGATTCGCAAGGCGCTTAAGCGAAACCCAAAATCTGCCGAAGCCCATAACAGCCTTGGAAACATCTTGCACCGGGCGATGCGGTATGCCGAGGCAAACATCGCGTTTGGGCGGGCGCTCGCTCTTAGACCTGACTACGCCTCGGCGTACAACAATCGCGGCACCACGCTCCAGGCACTGAACCGCATCGAAGAGGCGATATCTTGCTACCAAAGGGCGGTTGCGATCGTGCCTGGTTATGCCGACGCAGAGCATAATCTGGGAAATGCGCTGCGCGCGCTAGGGCAGAATGAGGAGGCAATAGCGCATTTCAATCGTGCGCTCACCGAACCGCCCGGATCGGCCACCACGCATCGCGATCTGGCCGACACGCTACAGAACCTGCGCCGATATAGCGAAGCGATCGACCATTATCTCGCGGCGCTTGCCATCGCGCCCGGCGATAGTGAACTATATTATAATCTCGCGACTGCTCTACTTCTACTTAATCGCTACGAGGAATCTGCGGCAAATTACCGGCGTGCGCTGGCGCTGAAGTCGGATTACGCCCAAGCTCACAATAACCTTGGCAGCGTGTTGTTGGCGCTTGGCCGGCCCGAGGAAGCGCTTATCAGCCTGGACGAAGCTCTTGTCCTTGCCCCCGGCAATGTCGACGCGCATAGCAACCGCGGCCAGGTGCTGCTGGCCCTGACGCGACAGGCAGAAGCCGTTGCCGCATTCGAGCAGGCGCTAGAGATACGGCCCGATCATGCTGCGTCGCATAATAACCTTGGGATCGCGCTTCGCGAGCTTGGGCGCTATGAGGAGGCAATTACGCATTTCGAGGCAGCGCTTGAACTCCGGTCTGGGTATGGACATGCACACAGCAACCTGGATAGCACGCTGCGGGAGGCTGGTCGCGAAGCAGAAGCGGCCGCGAGGTTCCGCAGCGCGGACGCGTCCCTGGTTGACGTAGCGGAAGCTCATTTTAACATGGGCGTTCTCTCCGCTGAACTCGGCCGCGTCGATGCGGCCAGGCAGGCTCTGGAGATGGCGGTCGACCTTAAGCCGAAGCACGCGCTATATTATCACGCGCTCAGCGATATCAAACGTTTCGCGGCCGGCGACCGGCATCTGGCTGGAATCGAGGCACTGGCACAGGATATCGCAATGCTCTCCGTGAAAGAGCAAATGCATCTGCACTTTGCCTTGGGTAAGGTGCTGGCCGATATCGGACAGCATGGGCGATCCTTCCATCACCAGCTTCAAGCGAACGCACTAAAACGGCAGGAATTCTCCTATGACGAGATCGAGACACTGGCGAAGATTGATCGGATAGGAGATGCGTTCACCCCGGAGGTCATTCAGTCGCTGAGGGGTGTCGGCGATTCGTCGCCGCTGCCGGTGTTCATCGTCGGCATGCCGCGTTCGGGCACGAGCCTGATTGAGCAGATACTGGCAAGCCATCCTCGGGTTTTCGGCGCCGGCGAGCTCGATCACTTCGGTCGCCTTGTTATCGGCGCGGGCCCGAATGGTGTGACGAGGGAGTCGGTGCGGGCTCTCGGGCCGCGCTATCTTGCCGCTATCACGGCCCTGGCGCCGCCGGCGGACCGGATCACCGATAAGATGCCGGCGAATTTCCTATTTGTCGGCCTCATTCACCTCGCTTTGCCGAACGCCCGCATCATTCATGCCCGGCGCGATCCTGTTGACACCTGCCTCTCCAATTTCTCGAAATTGTTCGCGGGTGAGCAGCCGTTCGCTTACGATCTTGGCGAACTCGGCCGTTACTACCGAGCGTATGCACGATTGATGGCGCATTGGCGCAGCGTGCTGCCTGAGGGTGTCATGCTCGAAGTGTCTTACGAGGAGGTGGTCGCCGATCTCGAGGGGCAGGCCCGTCGCATCATCGGCTACTGCGGGCTCGAATGGGATGATGCCTGCCTAGAGTTCCACAAAGCCGAGCGCGCGGTGCGAACGGCGAGCGTAATGCAGGTGCGTCAGCCGATTTATCGCAGTTCGGTTGGCCGCGGGCGGGCCTACGCGCACCTGCTCACTCCTTTGCTGGAGGCGCTGGAAATCGATCCTGCCGGCGACGCCGGGCGTGGCTGAACTCGAGGCGGGGCATGGCGCTGGGGACCGCTGAACGCGCCCATCGAGATGGCGCTAATCGGAGAATCTTACGCTGTGCCATTACGCGAACAGAATGAGGGGGCAGTTGCCCCCTCATCGCGAAGAGAACGAGACAGAAAGCGCCTTACAGGCTCGAGTCCTTCTTCTTCCGGCGCCGAGATCCGAAATAGCCGAGCGATAGCAGCGCGCTTCCGAGGACTGCCATAGACCCCGGCTCGGGTACCACGGACGCGGTGATGGGGTCTGAGCTGGCGAGGAGGAAGCTTGAACCGTCCGAAGGTGCACAGCCCGTCGAGATAGGGCTGTTAGGGCAGAAGTTATCCTGCAGGTGAGCGATTAACCCAAACTGAGGGTCACCGAGAATGTTCGCGAAGCTAGCCGCGGAGCCGGTCGGCGGGTTTTCGGCCGGGTCCAAATTGGCAACGAGCGTGGTCGAAGGACCATCTTGTCCGGTGACAAGGTCCATGGTCAACACCAGTTGATCGCCGGCCTTATTGGTGATGCCATTGTAGCAAAGGCTGCCGATAGTGCAGCCCGCATTCGTATAGCCCGCTGTCCCTTGGTCTTTCCCGGCCGCTATGAACGATGTCTTCGGGACCAGGTACAGCTGGAACACGCCGCCGGTGTTCGTCGTGGTTTCATGCGCCGCCGTACCCGAAACACTCGTGACCTTGATGCCGTTGAACACGCCGACCAGATCATTGCCACCTTGGCCCGACGACCAAAGAGTTGTAATCCCGGCTTGTATTGACGTCAGCTCGAAGATGCCGAAGTTCGTGTCTCCTACGGCCGGCGTTGCCGTGAGAGCCCCCGATGCCGTCTTGAAGCTCTCGTAGTTGAAGAACTTGAGCGTAACCGGGCCCGTGTAGCCTCCGAGAGGTATAGTCGGGCCGGCAGCGGCAGGCAGGACCCCGGCCATCAGCAGGGTGGTTGCCACCGCTGTGCCGGCGAGCAGCTTACGCATGTCCATGTTGGCCTTCTCCTCAACAACCATGATCGAGGCACTGCCGCCCCACAGCCGGGACAAATGCACTTCGCGTGCCAAGCGCGGGCCTCACGAGAAAACTTGCGTCTTTTCAGATGGTTGCCGTGATTTTGTCGGCTGACCGAAATAGGTGGGGGGGTAATTTGCAGGCGACATGTAAGATTCTCCGACAGGGCCGATCGCCAGCATTGGGTTCGCGATGTTTCAGCATTGCGGCGCCGCCGCGCCGTTCGACAGCGCGCCGGGACGCCGGAGATTGTAGGAACGCCTGATTTCTCATTGTATTTCAAGCCTTTCCGGCAATATCGGGCGTTGGGCCGCGCGTCGTCACGCCCCGGTGAGCTTGAAGAGGCGGGACTTTGTGCCTATATGCGGGGCAACGAATGGCAGTCGCGGATGCAATCGGCCTGTAAGATTTTCTGACTCCGCGTTTTCGGGCGACAGAATGGCCCCTCGGGATTTGGCCGCGGCCGTGAGTTCGTGGCGGGCGTGCCTAGGCAGCGACCGGGTGTTGGATGCCGCCGGTGCGATGCAGCACTACGGCGCGGACACCAGCGGGCAGGGCGAAGCCGTCCCGGCGGCCCTGCTCATCAGGGATCGTGCCGAGGTGAGCGCCGTGCTCGTGATTGCCCGGCGGCACCGGATTCCGCTCTATCCGATCAGCACCGGGAGGAATTGGGGCTATGGCGGCGCCAGCCCCGTGCTCGACGGCTGCGCTGTCCTCGATCTCTCGGGGATGAATCGCATCGTCGAGCTGGATCGAGAGCTCGGCCTGGTCACGGTGGAACCGGGGGTGACGCAGGGTCAGCTGCGCGAATATCTCGATCGCCATGCGCCCCGCTTCATGGTGCCGACGACTGGGGCGGGGCCGAATTGCAGCCTGATCGGGAACGCCCTCGAGCGTGGCTATGGCATCACACCCTACGCCGACCATTTCGGCGCGATAACCGCGCTGGAGGCGGTGCTGCCGGACGGCCGCCTTTATCGTTCCGCCCTGGCCGAGCTTGGTGCCGAGACCGTGGACCGGGCGTTCAAATGGGGCCTCGGCCCATATCTCGACGGCCTGTTCGCACAAGGCAATATCGGCATCGTCACGCAAATGACGATCGCTCTGGCGCTGCGGCCGGAGCGGGTCGAGGCATTTTTCTTCGGCATCGCGGAGGAGGGGAAGCTCGAGGCCGCGGTCTTGGCGGTTCAGGGCATTCTTCGGGCGGTGGGCGGCACGGTCGGCGCGATCAACCTGATGAATGCGCGACGCGTGCTGGCGATGACGGTTCCTTACCCGGCGGAGTTCGTCGGCGGCGATGGCGTCCTGGCGCAGGATGTCGTGCTGGACTTGGCCCGCCGCCACCGCGTGCGGGCTTGGATGGGTGTCGGCGCGCTTTACGGCAACGGCAAGGTCGTCAAGGCGGCGCGTCGGGTCGTCCGCCAACTCTTGCGACCGGTGGCCGACCGGATCGTGTTCCTGACGCCGGAGCGCAGCGCGCTCCTTGGCCGTTTGGTTCGCTCGGTGCCGGGACTGAGTGAAAGCCGCATCGCAAAGCTTCTCGGGGCGATCGACCAGTCGCTGGAAGTGATGGCCGGCCGGCCGTCAGAAGTGGCGCTTCGCCTCGTGTATTGGCGGGCGGGGAGGCCGCCGCCCGAGGGCGCCTTGAACCCCGCCCGCGATGGCAGCGGTCTGATTTGGTATTCCCCGCTCGTGCCGATGAGGCCAGCCGCGGTGAGGAATTACGTCGCCATGGTGCATGAGGTGTGTCTCGCCCATGGGATTGAGCCGCTGATCACTCTGACCAGCCTGACGGATCGTTGCTTCGACAGCACAATCCCGCTGCTTTTCGATCGAGGCGATCCGGGGCAGGCGGCGCGTGCCGCGGCGTGTTTCGATGCGCTGTTCGAGGCCGGTAGGAGCCAGGGATTCATGCCCTACCGGCTCGGCATCCAATCAATGAGCCGAGTAACGGGCACGCCTTCGCCATTCTGGGATCTGGTCGGGACGATAAAATCCGCGATAGATCCCGATGGTATCATCGCGCCCGGACGTTACGCGCCGGTCTCGGCTTCAATTAGAACGTCGTCCGCGACAGAAGTCGCAAAGTGACGTTGATGCCCGTCTCGGCAGATCCCCCGCGACAAGGGCCCAATGGCGGGCGGTCGCATTTCGCGGGGGGCGGCTGGGCAAGTGTTCTCCTGCGTTGGTGGTGTTGGCGGCGACGTGCTCTTTTGCTTCAATTTCTGGGTACAGTGATTGTTCTTGGCTGGGTCCCGGGGAACCGGGTGAAGCTCGGCATCATGGTCGTAATTTGGGCGATCGGTTTTGGCAGGCTCTCGCTGGTGGAGCTGACAACGGCGGGCCTGGTCAATCTGCTTTTCATCGTGATGGATGAGGGTGCCCTGCGACAGGGAGTGTTCCTGTTTCATCATCCGGACGCGATCGGACTGCCGGTCTATGAATTTTTCATGTGGGGATTCTATATCCTCCATGCGGCCTGCCTTCTTGACGGTCCCGAGGCGAACCCGCGCCGCATTCTCTGGGCGCTCGGATTGGCAGTGGTTTTTTCCCTATGCTTCTCGGTGATCAGCGATCCAGCGCTGTTGGCGGCGGCGGCCGGCGGGGTTCTGGTCGCGAGCCTGGTCCTTTTTCACGAGCCCATGGACTTTACCTTCACCGTCTATATGGCCGCCATGGGAGCGTTGGTGGAATATGTCGGCGTAGGAACCGGCCAATGGTCCTATCCTCACGCGCCCGGCGGCGGGGTCCCGTTATGGTCATTTGCAATGTGGGGTGGCATCGGGTTGTTCAGCCGCCGTCTTTTGGCGCCTCTCCTCCGGCGCGAGCACCTTCTAGATCGGCGGATGTCGTTGAGCCACTGAGTCCTCACCGACGCTGACAACCGTCCCGCCTCGGGCGGAATTCCAGAGGCGGACCAATAGCCCATGCCGAAAGCAACCTGGAAGGAATCCCGACACCGACCCCGCCTGGCCCGCGCCGATCGCCTCGGCCTGTATCGCCGGCCGGGTGGGGCGCCGCCCGGCTGCCCTGCCGGGATGCCAGGTCCGTCCACCGCAGACGCAACCGGGCGCGAGCGGTTCAGGCGCTGTGCCGCTTGCCGGACACGGCGCTCGCCTCCCCGTATCCTGCTCCGCCGGAGACGGTCTCCGGCCTCAGCGTCAGGCCCTGTCCGGACGCCGCCGAAACGGCCGCTTCAGGTCGGCGGCAAATAGATCCGGGAACCCGAATGTGGCCGAGGCAGCCCCCCGTTCGGCCATCATTACGTGGCGATGCCTCCCATGGTGCATCGATCCGTCATCCTGGCGACCGGCGCCGCCGGCGGCATCGGCGCCACGATCCTCCACGCGCCCGCCCGGCCGGCCTCGCGATCCCGCCGCGCGCGCGCCACACCCGAACGACGGCAGCATCGGCAGTCACACCACTCTCGGCCCGGATGACGGCGACAGAAGCAGCCGCCGCAGATTGGTCAGCGCGGCGAGCGGCGCCAAATCGGTGGCCGGCGCGCGGGTCAAATCGAGATATTGCAGCCGCGTCAGCGCCGCCAGTGGCGCGAGGTCGGTTATGCGCGTGCCCGAGATATCCAGGCTGCGCAGGCGCGTCAGCCGAGCCAGGGGCGCCGCGTCGCGCACCGCCGTGCCGCCGAGATCCAGCCGCTCCAATCGAACCAGTCCGGCGAGCGGCGCCGCATCCTCGACCAGTGTGCCGGTCAGGAAGCAGCCCTCCAGCAGCTCCAGCGCCGCGAGCGGCGTCAGGTCGCGGACCGGCGTGAAGGAAAGGTGAAGGCTGCGCAGTTCGGTCAGCCCCGCGAGTGCCGTCAGGTCGCTGACCCGCGACCGCGTCAATTCCAGCCGCCGCAGCCGGGTCAGCGCGGCGAGCGGCGCGAGGTCGCACACCAGCGTCTGGCTGAGCACCAGCCGGCGCAGGCCGGTCAACGCCGCGATCGGCCGCAGATCGGTGATGCGGGCGCGTTCGAGCCGCAACTCGGTGATATGCGGACCCCAGGCGGCCGGCGGCGTCTGGCCCGCCAGGATCAGGCGCACCGCTTCGGCAAGCTGGGCCTCGTCCAAAGCCTCAGCCCCGCTCCGACAAGCGGAGGGAGGAGCCTGAATACCGGCCGCGCCCATTGTTCAATTCGGGCGGTGGAACGGCTTGTCCCCCTTCACCGTGACGCGGAATCCCGACCGCACCTGCGGGTAGTAGTCCCACATCGCGATGTGCTGCACGCAACGATTGTCCCAGAACGCCACCGAGTGCGGCTGCCAGCGGAACCGCACCTGCCAATGCGGGCGCGCACAGTGCTCGTACAGGAATTCCAGGATCGCCTTGCTCTCCGCCTCCGGCACGTCCTTGATCGCCACGGTGAACACCGGATTGACGAACACCGCGGATCGGCCGGTGACCGGGTGGGTGCGGATCACCGGGTGTTCGGCGCGCGGGAAACTCTGCGGTCCGTCCTTGCCGTACAGCCGGTTGGTGCGTGAGTAGTTCGGCGCGCCGTCGTGGATCGCGGTCAGCCCCGACAGGAACGCCTTCATCGGCGCCGACAGCGCGTCGTAGGCCGCGTACATGCTGGCGAACAGCGTGTCGCCGCCGACCTCCGGCAGCGTCTTCAGGTTCAGGATCGATCCCATCGGCGGCTCCGGATCGCACGATACGTCCGAGTGCCAGCGCTCGCCGGCGATGCGCTTCGAATTCGCGTCGGCGTGAATCGGCAGGATTTCGGGATGGCCCTCCGGACCGGGCGAGTTCGGATGGATGTGCAGCTCGCCGAACAGCCGGCCGAACGCCTTGTGCTGTTCCAGCGTCAGCTCCTGGTCGCGGAAGAAGATCACCTGGTGCGCCATCAGCGCGTCGTGCACTTCCTGGAACTGCTGGTTGCCGAGCGGCTTGCGCAGATCGACACCGGAGATTTCCGCGCCAATGACCGGGGTAACCGGCTTCACGGTGATGGTTTCGTACGGCATGGGCTCCCTCCCCCTGTTACGGAATGCCGATCATCTTGTGCGTTTGCAGGCCAAGGCGCCAGTGCGGGTGCGCCAGGCACCAATCGGTCGCCGCCCGGGTGTTGGCGACGCGGTCGGGGCCGTCCATCGGCTGCACCAGGAAATGCCGGAAATCAAGGTGTGCCAGCGCCTCCGGGTCGAGCCCGGGCTGCGGCCAGACCAGCTTCAGTTCGTCTCCGTGGCGTTGCACCAGCGCGGCGCCGGCTTTCGGACTGACGCAGATCCAATCGAGGCCGGCTGGCGCCGGCAGCGTGCCGTTGGTCTCCACGGCGGCTTCGAAGCCGCGCGCGTGCACCGCATCGAGCAGGGGGGCGTCCAATTGCAGCAGCGGCTCGCCGCCGGTGAACACGACGAAGCGCCGGTCGCGCGAGGCACCCCAGCAGGCGGCGATCGCGCCGGCCAGGAGCTCCGCCGAGGCGAAGCGTCCGCCGCCGGCGCCATCGGTGCCGACGAAATCCGTGTCGCAGAAGCGGCAAACCGCGGTGGCGCGATCCGCTTCCCGCCCCGACCATAGATTGCAGCCCGTGAAGCGGCAGAACACCGCGACGCGGCCGGTCTGGGCGCCTTCGCCCTGCAATGTCAGGAACAGCTCTTTTACTGCGTAGCTCATGCGGGGATCACATAGTCGGGCGGTGGACCGGAGGCGAGCGCGTTCCAGAATGACACGGCGGCGCATCGGGCACCGGAGGCGGGCCACCGCCTCGCCTCCGGCCGGCGTGCCGAAGTATTGCTCAATGCAGCCCGTAGAATCCCATCGCGCTGCCCGCCATCACCTGCCGTGTTGTTTCCGCCGACGCGTTGCCCAGCAGCTTGCGCACCATCGCCGGCGCGCCGGGGAAGAAGCCGTCGGGATGCGGGTAGTCGGTCGCCCATAGAATCTTGTTCGGGCCGATATACTCGGCCAGCACCTTCAGACTGCCCTCCACCGGTTCGAACGCGATCCAGCAGTTGCGCTGGAACAATTCGCTCGGCCGCGTCTTCAGGCCGGAATCGTTGAAGCCCTGGTCGTCGAAATGACGGTCCATGCGATCGAGCCATCCGGCGATCCAGCCGCCGCCGGATTCAAGGAAGGCGATGCGGATTTTCGGATGGCGTTCGCACACGCCGCCCCAGATCACGCTCATGCAGACCAGCATCATCTCCATGGTGTGGGTGATGATGTGGCGGGCGCCGCGTTCCTCGAACCGGTCGGTGCCGACCTGCGGCATGCCGCCGCCGGCGCCCTCATGGAAGCCGACGGCCATGTCCAGCTCTTCCGCCATTGTCCAGAATCGTTCGTAGTCCGGATGATGGATCATCTTGTTGTTGTACGGATTGGGCCGCACGAACGCGCCGCGAAAGCCCAGCTTTTCACGCGCGTAGCGCATCTCCTCGATCGCCAGATCGACCGACTGCATCGGCAGCATGGCGACGCCGAACAACCGGTCCGGATATGGCTTGCAGTAATCCGCGAGCCAGCGGTTGTACGCGCGCGACATGGCGGCGGCGAGCGGCGGGTCCTGCACCGCACCGGCGAACAACCCGATGCTGGGATACAGGAACGCGGCGTCGATGCCGTCCAGGTCCATGTCCGGAATGCGCGCATGCGGATCGAAGCCGCCCTTCCGCCCTTGTTCGTATTCCATGGTGTCATCCACCACGGTGCCGTCCCGCGCCCCCACCCCGCCGATCGCGCCAAGCCCCTTCTTGCTGCCCAGCACCTGCGCGCCGATTTGCAGCCGTTGCTTGCCGTCCGCGTCGCGGATCAGCTTCGGAGCCTGGTCGCGGAACGCGGGATCCATGTAGTCGTCCCACAGCGTCAGCGGTTCCAGGATGTGGCCGTCGGCGTCGATCACATTATAGGCGCGAGTCATGGACCGTCTCCTTTGGTTTGTTAGGCAGGCACCCCTGCGTTGGCGAAGTTAGCCACGAGGAAGCGAACCTTCTGAGAGGAACGCGCTCCTACCGGTCAGTATCGCACCGTAGCCGGGGGCCGGCAACGGCTGTCGATGACCCTTCTCCCCGCGTCCCCCGCGCTGAACGCCCGGCACACCCGATTCACGTCTTCGTGGCCGCAGGAACGTTTCGGGTATTCGGCGACCAAGGGCGTGCCGGTTGACTGGTGCGCAATGCAAGTTGAATAGCTACAAGGCGCCGCTGTGGCGGGCGCATGATCGTTATCGGAATATTCAAGCGCAACCGCTGACACCGGCATCACCCAACGCAGCGGATCCGGACCGGCAGCTCATGACCTCCGCCACACGCGCGCACCATGTTGCGTTTTCTGCCGAAATCGGCGGCCAGTCATCGTTGCGTTTCACCCGCGATCATGGCCTCGCCATATGTTGCGCACGCGCCGCCACCAATGTCGGGTTCAAATCGCTCCCGCATGCTGGTCTTGCCAAACGGACCGCTGCCAATGCTGGCTGCCGCCGAGCCGGGATCCCGCAACGCGCGGCGAACCAATCCCTATGGAGCGGCCTCGGCGGCATCGCGAACCTTCCCGCGATTTCGCCAACGAGGGTTATCGGACGCGCTGCTCGGTCCGTGTTCGGCCGGCATGCGATAACCATAGCGGTTGCGAAACGTGCGCACCGCCGCTCGTGCGTCGTTTGCTTCCGGCCGCACCGGTATGATCGCGCGTTCTTGTAAACCGTCAGCCTCGGGAATTGCACTGGCGAATGCGAGCGACAAGGTGCGCATGCCCGCGCCGCACCGTCGCGGCTGCGACATCGGGCGCGTTCCGGGCGGGGATTGTCACCGCCGCCGGTCCTGTGCTATACAGCAAAAAAAGCCGGACGCTGAAGCATCCGGCCAGAGGGGAGAGGCTGCCATGAAGTCAGGATTGTTCGCAAACGAGCCGCTGCCGCCGGCGGCACGGCGTGCCATTGTCGCAGGGTTTGTCGGCTTCGCCGTCGATTTCTTCGACATCTACCTGCCGGCGCTCGTGCTTGTGCCGGTCATGGGCTACTTTGAGCCGAAGGGCCTCAACTCGACGGTCACCACGACGATATACTATTTTACTATCGTCGCCACCCTGCTCGGCCGCCCCTGCGGCGCCGTCATCTTCGGCCATTGGGCAGACAAGATCGGTCGCCGCCGCACCACGATGATCAGCATCGCCGGATTCGGCTTTTTCACCGCGCTGATCGCCTTTCTCCCCGGCGACGACACGATCGGCGTCTGGTCGCTGGCCCTGCTGATCGCGATCCGCTTTGTGGGCGGCATATTCATGGGCGGTGAATACACGTCCAATAACACGATGGCGCTCGAGATGGTGCCGAAGGACCGCCGCGGCTTCGTCGGCGGCCTGATCCAGGGCGCGTTTCCGCTCGGCTTCCTGCTGACCACGGTGGTCACCACGACCATGCTGAGCATCACCACCAAGGATCAGTATTACGCCTGGGGCTGGCGCGTCCCGTTCCTCATCGGCTTCGCCATCGCCATGGCCTTCTTGCTCTATTATCGGACGGTGCCTGAATCGACGGTGTGGCAGGAGAGCGAGAAGAGCGCCGCGCCTTTGAAGGAGGTGCTGTCCGGCAGTCATTTGCGCACACTCGGTCAAATCTTCATCATGATGACCGGCTTCTGGTTCGTCGGCCAACCCTCGACCCTCCTCCCCAGCATCATGATCCAGCATTTGCACGTGCCGAGCGAAATGACCTCGAACGGGTTCCTGTTCGCCAGCATCGGCCTGTTCTTCGCCTTCATCGGTTATGGCCTGTTGAGCCAGATGATCGGCCGGCGCCGCGGCATCATCATTGCCTCGACGGTCGTCTTGGTAGCCGGTCCGCTGCTCTACTACGCCATGATCGTGCATGCGCTCTCCGGCGGGTCCCCGTTGGTCACCACGATCCTCGCCGGCGCTTTCCACGTGGTGGCGATTTCGCCCTGGGGGATCGTGACCGTCTATATCTGCGAGCGCTTCCCGACCCATGTCCGCGCCAGCGGCTACGGAATCGGCTACAGCCTGGCCGTGGTAATCCCGTCATTTTCCGGGATCTATGTGCTGTGGATTGCGCAGGTGATGCCTTACCTCTTCGCGCCGATCGTGCTGCTGGTGCTCGCCGGGGTGTTCATGATCGCCGGCGCGATGCTGGGGCCGGAGACGCGGGGGGTGGAGTTGCACCTGCCCGATCTGGGCCTTGGCCGGGCCCAGGCGGCGGCGGCGCCCGCCGCGATACCCCGCCCCGCCTGAACCGACCACCGCGGGCGGGGCAGGGGCGGCGCGCGACCGCCCCCGCCCCCCGCCCCTGCCCCGCGTCGGCACGGCAGGATCGTTCCGTGGCGGCGCGTCCAACGGCACCACGCCCATCGCGGCGATCACGGGAAGTCCGGCGCGCGTGCCGCCGATCACGCGATCACGACTCCCGCAGCGCCCCGCGGAAGCTCTGGCGCAACGGCCCCACCAGATAGTCGAACGCGGTGCGCGCCTTGGTCGGCACGATGACCTCCACCGGCATCCCCGGGCCGAGCTGCCGCAGCAGCGCGCCGCCCTGGTGATCGGCAACCAGCGCGATCTCCGCCTTGAAATAGCTGCGCCCGGTTCTTGGGTCCGTCTCCCGGTCGGCGGAAATCACCGTCACCTTGCCGTCGATCGGCAAGGCGCTGCGCAGGCTGAACCCGGTCGCAATCACCTGTGCCGCCTGACCGACGCGCAGATGTTCCACATCCTCCGGACGAATGTGCGCCTCCGCCACGAGTGTCGGCGCGCTGGGCACGATGTCCATGATCGGCTTCCCGGGCTCGATCACGCCGCCCTTGGTGAAGATCGCCAGGTTCACCACCTGGCCGGCGATCGGCGCGCGGATGTCCAGCCGCTTGAGCAGATCGCGGTCGGCCGCCAGGCGCGGCAATACGTCGTTGATGCGCAACTGAGCGTCGCGCAGCTCATGCGTGGCGTTCGACTGCGCCGCCTGGCGCAGCCGCAGCTTCTCGGCCTGGAGCTCCACCGCCTCCGAGCCGAACCGCGCGACGTCGGACGACATCTGTCCGAGCTGGCCGCGCAGCGACTCTACCCCGCGTTCCAGCTCCAGCATGTGGTTCTTCGGCGCCAGCCCGACCTTCGCCAGTTCACCGACCGCTTCCAGCTCCTGCACCGCCAACGCCAATTGCCGCCCCATGGATGCGAGCTGCTCTTTCGCCCCGTCCTCCTGGGCGCGGGCCTGAACGACGCGCTGGTCCACCACGTCGAGCTGGCGTGCCAACATCTCGACATGATTGCGGAACACGATTCCTTCGCGGTTCATCACCGCCGCCGCCACCGGGTCATCCGGCTTCAGGTCCTTGGGAAAGTCGATCGCGGCGGCGCCGGACAGTTCGGCAAGATCGCGTGCCGACAACGCCTCATCGCCCAGAAGTTCGGAGCGGTGCACGTCGTACACGGCACGGGCCTGCGTGCCGTCCAGCCGCACCAGCAGTTGGCCCTGCTGGACCACGCTGCCATCCCGCACGAGCAATGCCGCGACGATGCCGCCGTCGCGATGCTGCACCGTCTTGGTGTTGCCGCGGACTTCCAGTGCGCCGACCCCGATCACCGCGCTGTCCAGCGGCGCCAGCATCGACCATGTCCCCAGCCCGCCGAAGAACACGGCGATCGTCAGCACGCCGGTAAGGATTGCGCGTTTCATGGCCGTTCACCACGCCCGCGAAGCAGGAGCGGCGGGAGCGAAGCTGCCACGGCGCTCCGATCGCCCTCACTTTCATCGCTGCGCGCCTCGTGTTGATCCGCTTCGCGGCTCGACCCTGCCGGGCGGGACGGGTTCGCTGGCACCGCGGCCGGCGCATGCTGCATCATGAATTCGCTCGCGCGCTGCACACCGGTCATCTGTCCCTCGCTCATCGTCGCCACATAGTCGGAAATGCGCACGAGCCCGATACGGTGCGTGATCATCACCACGGTGCATTTGCGCTGCTTCAGCGCCAGCACGCAGTCGGTCAGCGCGGCCTCGCCTTCCGAGTCCAAATTGGCGTTCGGTTCGTCCAGCACGACGACGCTCGGCGCGCCCAGCAATGCGCGCGCCAGGGCGATGCGCTGCTTCTGCCCGCCGGACAGCGTCGCCGCGTTGTCGTCCAGCATGGTCTGGTAGCCGTTTGGGAGCCGCACGATCATTTCGTGCGCGCAGGCCGCCTTCGCCGCCGCCACCACCGCCTCGTCGCCGGCATCGCTGAAGCGCGCGATGTTGTCGCGGATCGTGCCGGGGAACAGCGCGACTTCCTGCGGCAGGTACCCGACCGCACCGCCGAGCTGCGTGGTATCCCAGGTGGCCAGGTCGGCGCCGTCCAGCCGCACCACGCCGGCATCCGGTCGCATCGCACCCACCATCAGCCGCGCCACGGTGGACTTGCCCGCCGCGCTCGGACCCACCATGACCAGGGCCGCGCCCGGTTCGATGCGCGCGCTGACGCCACGCACCACCGGTCGCGTCGCTCCCGCCGGAGTCCAGGACACGCCGTCCATGAACAGCTCGCCACGCGCGGCCGGCAGCGTCACCGGCTTTGCCGCGGTGCCGTCATTTGCCGTGAGCATGCCGATGCGGTTCAGCGCCTCCTTCGCCGCCAGCGTCGGACGCCAGGCGCCGATGATCGCCTCGACCGGCGCCAGCGTGCGCCCGAGCAGCAGCGATCCGGCAAACACCGCGCCGCCGCTGATTTCGCTGTGGATCGCCAGCCAGGCGCCGACGCCAAGAATGCTGGACTGGAAGAACATCCGCGCGCATTTGCCGACGGCGCCAAGCATCACGGTGCGATGGCTCGCGCGCGTCTGCGCCGACAGCATGTCGCCACGCAGCGCGCGCCAGCGTTCGGTCAACGTCGCGCCCAGCCCCATGGTGCGCGCGCAATCCGCGTAGCGCGTCACTGCCTCGCCGAACTGGTAGGCCCGCGCCGCGCGCTTCCCGGCCTCCGCCATCGGCCGTCGCGCCGCTTGCTCGCTCGCCACGCTCAGCCCGAGCAACACCAGCGCGGCGCCCACCGCGTACATGCCCAGCAGCGGATGCAGCAGCGCGATGGCGCAGAGGTAGATCGGCGCCCAGGGCAGGTCGATGAACGCCAGCGCGCCGGCGCCCGCGGCGAATTGCCGCACCGTGTCGAGGTCGCGCGCGATGTGCACCGCCAGCGGCTGCTCGCGCGCGCTGCGCGCCGGCGTGGTGACATGGGCGATCAGCGCGCGGCCGAGCCGATCCTCCACCAGGTCGCTGACGCCGCTCAACACCCGGCCGCGCACCGCGTCGAGGATCGCGTACGTCACGTAACACAGCGCGACGATCAGCGTGAGATACAGCAGCGTCGGCACGCTGCGGCTGTGCATGACGCGGTCATAAACCTGCATCATGTACAGCGGCGCGGCGAGGTAGAGAACATTCAGGAAGCAGGAAAATCCGGCCACCCAGCCCAGCGGGCCCGCGATCACGCGGATCGTCTGCCGTACCGGCATGCTGCGGATCATCGCCGGGTCCTCACGCGACGTAATGCTTCACAAAGATTTCCGATGGATCGAGCGAGGCCGGATGCGTCGCCGTGCCCAGCGTCAGCAGCACGACATCGGAATGCCCGGCGGCGTCGAACGACAGCGTGTGTGCCGTCGGGTCATAGACCAGTATTGGGTTCGCCGGGCTCCCCGGCTGCGACCCAGCGGTGTAGAGGTTCATGTACTCGTTGGTGCCGACCTGCACCTGGCCCGAGGTCGCGAAGGTCGCCCCGTCGGCGGTTGCCGCGCCGGTCAGGATCGTCTGTTCCAGGGCGATGATCGGCGCGGACTCCGTTCCACCTACGGTTTCGGTCGCCGCGACGTTGATGCCGGAACCCGATTCCGCGGCGGACACCGTGAATAACGGAGACGCGGAGGTCGTCGTCACTACGGAACCATCCGCCGCATACAGCGTCACCGCCGCGCCGTTCACTCCCGTGCCGTCAAACTCGACGTTGCCGCTCACTTCGCTGACGCTAACCCCCGTGGGCATCGCCGACAGCGCGTGACCGCTCAGCACGACGTTGTCCGATTGCACGGCCGCGTATTCGGACGGCGTCAGTGCCAAAGCATCCTGCGTCATGGTCAGCGAGTGACCGTTTGCATGCAGGCTCACGCCGAAATCGCCGATCTCCGCCAATTGCGTGGCGTTCACCGACGCGTTCTGCGTCAGCGTCAGGGTGTTACCATTCAGGTTGAAGCCGGAACCGAGACCGGCAAGGGTCGTCAGGGTAACGGCGTCCGCGTAGTCATTCGATGCGAGGTAAAGCGTGTTGCCGTCCAACCCGAAATGCGGCAGCCCGACCAGCGACACCGCCGTGGCGGCGGACACATAGGCGTCCCCGTCCAGGGTAACGCTGGTGGCGTCGAGCTCGGCGGCGTGATTGGCCGCATTGAGCAGGTAGGAGGCGCCGTCCACGATCGACAGGGTGTTGCTGCCGGCGGTGTAGCCGGGCAGGCTCACCAGCGCCTCAGCGGTCTGTGCGTCCAGCGTTTCGTTGTCCGACAGCGATACGTGCACGAAGCTGGTGAACCCGCCGCCGGTGATGGCGCCGCCCAGCACCCCATCCAGCAGGTCGCTGGAAGTGTCGCTGATGGTCAGGATGGTGCCGCTAGTGAGCACAAGCTTGCCGGTGGCCATCAGCGTCTCCGCGTCGGCGGCCACCACGGTGTCCGGTCCCAGCAAGGTAAGGTGCTGCGCCATCGCCACCGCGTCGGAGTACGTGGGGTTGAGCAAGTCCGCGGCGGCGTCCTGGATGGTGAGCTGGTTGCCGCCGAGGCTGAAGTGGATCGTGCTTTCCAGGGTGAACAGCGTTTCCAGGCTGGCCGCGGTCACCGTCTGGTTGCCGGACAGCGTGGTCGCGGACATCCCGCTCAATGCCGTGGTGTTGGCCGGGTTGATCAGGTTGGCGACGGTGTCCGCCACTTCCAGATGGAAGTCGGTGCGCAGGCTGGCATTGCCCGTCCAACTGCTCAGGCCGGTGAGCGTCTGCACGTTCGTCAGCGTGTCGGTGATCGTCTCGACGCCGCCGCTGAAGGTTATATTGCCGGCCGGAATGCCGGAGCCGGAACCGACCTGCACCAGCGCGAAGAAGCTGGTGGCCTGGGCGACGGTGACCGCCTCGCTGTCGGTCACCGTCATCGTGCCGCCGAGCAGGCCGGAACCGGGTGACATCGCCGCGATGTTCGAGAAGAGGTCGGAGATCTGCGGCGTCACCACCGTCAGCGCCGCCGAGGTCAACCCGGAAAGCGTCGCCACCGAGCCGGTCACGTCGATGGTGAAGCCGCCGAGATGGAACGCGCTGCCGAGCACGCCCAATGCATTCGCGTCGCTGACGCTGACCCCGGAGGCGCTGGCCGACAATGTCAGCATATAAGCGCCGGCGCTGAACCCGCCGAGACCGCCAAGCGCGGCCGCCTGCGACTCCGAAACCGTGGCGCTGGCGGACAACTGCCAGGCGATCGGCGTGATGCTCGGCGAGCCGCCAAGCTGGCCTGCCGCGTTGGCCGCGATGTTGCTCGCGGTGTCGCGTACCGTCAGCGTGACGCCCACGCCGGCCCGTTGCACGCCCAATGCCAGCAACTCGCCATACACGGCGTCGGTCACCGTCGCCGAGGTGCTGAGATACAGATGGTCGAACAGCGCCAGGTCGGTGTGCAAGGTGGCGTAGCTGCTGTCGAAATGCGTGGCCGTGTCCTGCACGATCAGGATGTTGGTGCCGCTGCCGACCGGATTCTTGTGGAAGTTCGGAATTCCGATCAGGGCGGCGCCGACGGCGGCGGTGACCGTCACCGCGCCGCCGGTGGTCTTCAGATACACCCCATTGACCAGTGACGTGTCGGATACCGCCGCCAGGTAGCCGTCGGCGGTGTCGGTCAGGTGCGAAGCGGTGTCCGACACGCTGATCGTAAAGCCATTCTTGTTCAGGCTGCCGCCCAACTGCTCCAGCGCTGCCGCGTCGGACGCGCCGATGATCGAGTTGACCGAAAGCTGCACGGAGTGCGCCTCAAGGAAGGTGACGCCCGTCGCACCGTTCGCTTCGATGGCGGCGGCAATCTGTGAGCCGGTGTCGGCAATCGTCAGGGCACCGGCCGATAGGTTCGGCAGGGCCAGCAGGTCGGACACCGCCGATGCGCTCAGCGGGCCGGAGTCGGTGATGGCGGCGGAGGTGAGCTGCGGCTCCATCGCGATCAGCGCCGGTGCCGAGGCAAGAATATTGGCCGCGGTGTCGCTGACGCCAACCGTCGTAGCCAGCGCGATGCCGACAGCGTTGCCGGATCCCAGCAGGTTGGCGGCCGTGTCGAGGATGTTCACCGTATCGCCGCTGCTCGTGCCGTGCAGCAGGCCGGCGAGCGTGGTGGCCTGTGCCGCCGTCAGCCCGTTGGCATTGGCGCTGAGCTGCACCGTCGCCGCGAGGGCCAGCACCCCGGCCTCGGCGCCGGCCGCGACGCTCAGCAGGTTCGCCGCGGTGTCGCTGATCGTCAGCGCGGTTTCAACGAACGTGGAACCCAGCACCTGGTAGATCGCCGCCGCCACTGTCGCGCCAAGCGCGGTGTCGCTGACCGTCACCGAACTGATCTCGGCGACGTGGGCGAGGATGACCGACGAGCCGCTGAGCGCCAGGTCGGCCTGTATCGCCGCGCCGGTATCGCTCACCGTCATATGGGCGAGCGCAGTCAGCGCGGTGATGGTGCCGATGTCCGCCACCGGCACGCCGGTCACCACCAGGCTGGCGGCGGGCAGCTTGCCGAGCACGGCGGACGCGCCGTCGGCCTGCGCATCGGTCAGCGTCACCGGGCCGCCGGTCAGGCTGATGCTGCTGATGGCGCTCGCGTTGGTCGCGAGCACCGAACCCGAGGCAAGGTCGGTCTGCACGTCGGTCGCGGAGTCGGTTACCATCAACCCCGCCAGCACCGGACCCAGGCTGGCGAGATGGGCGACATCGCTGACCGGCACGCCGGACACCGTCAGGCTGCCGTTGGGCAGGTCGGCCAGCGCGGCGAACACCGCATCCGCCTGGGCGTCGGTCAGCGCGACCGACCCGCTGCTCAGGGTGATGCCGCTGACCTTGCCGAGGTTGCTGTCGATCACGGAGCCGGCGCCCAGCGCAAGGTCGGCGGTGATCGTGGCGCCGGTGTCATGGACGGCCATCGCCGACAACGCCGTCAGCGCACTGAAGCTGACGATATCGCTCACCGGCACGGCGCTGATCGTCAGGCTGCTCACCGGCAGCAGGGCCAACGCGTTCAGCACGCCGTTCGCCTGCGTATCGGTCAGCGCGACCGAGCCGCTGCTCAGGCTGATGCTGGTGATCTTGCCGAGGGCCGTTTCGATCGCCGTGCCGGAGATGAGGTCGGTTGCCACGTCGCCGCCGGTGTCGGTCACCGTCATGCCGGCGAGCGGCGCGCCCAGGCCGAAGATCGTCGAAAGGTCGGCAACCGGCACGCCGGTCACCGTCAGGCTGCCGCTCGGCAGCAATGCCAACGCCGGCAGCACCAGGTCGGCCGCGCCATCCGTCAGCGTGACCGAGCCGGTGCTGAGGCTGACCGCGCTGATGCTGCCGGCATTGGTCTCGATCGCCGAAGCGGCGCCCAGATTCAGGTCGGTTTGCACCGCGCTGCCGGTGTCTTGCACCGCCATGTTGACGAGCACCGCGCCCAGCCCGGTGACGGTGCCGATATGCGCCACCGGTACGGTGTCAACCGTCAGCGAGCTGCTTGGCAGCTTGGCCAAAGCCGCCGTCACCGCGCCGACCTCGGCGTAAGTCAGGCCGACCGTGCCGGCGGTGATGCCGATGCTGGTGATGTTGGCGATGTTCGTCTCGATCTGCGACGTGGCGCCCAGCGCCAGATCGGCAGCGATGTTTGCCGCGGTGTCAGTCACCGTCATCGAACTGAATGCCCCGAGGGCGCCAAGCGCGCCGACCTGTGACACCAGCGCGCCGGTCACCGTCAGGCTGCCGGCGGGCAGTTCCGCCAGCGCGGCCATCACCAGGGCGGCCTGGGCGCCGGTCAATGCGACCGAACTGCCGCTGGAGAAGCCGATGTTGCTGATCAGCCCGGCGTTCTGCTCCAGTACCGAGCTGGCGCCGGTGACCAGGTCGCCATCGATGTTCGCGGCGGTGTCGCTCACCGTCATGTGGCCGAGCGCGGTAAGTGCGCCGATGGCGGCAACGTCGGCCACCGATACCGCGGTGACCGCCAGGGTGCCGGGGCCGCTCAGCAGCGCCAGCGCGGCCATCACCGAACTGGTGGCGCTGTCGGCCAGCGTCACCGTGCCGCCGGTCACCGCGATGCCGCCGATCAGCGCGTGGTTCGTCTCCAACACCGACGAGCCGCCCAGCAGCAGGTCGGACTGCACGTTGGCCGCGGTGTCGCTGACCGTCATCTGGTAGAGCCCGGCCAGCCCCGCCATGCCGGCGACGCCGGACACCAGAACGCCGGTGACAACCAGGGTGCCGGCCGGCAGCAAGGCCAGTGCGGCCAACTGGACGTTCGCCACATCCGTGCTGGCGATGTCAACCTGGCCGCCGGTTACCGTCACGCCGGTGATCGTGGTGCGATACTGGTAGAGCTCCGAGGCCGTATTCAGCACCAGGTCGTTATGGATATCCGTCGCGCTGTCGGTGATCGTCATGCCGGTGAGCGCGGTCAGCGCCACGATGGTCGCAATGTCCGCCACCGAGACGCCGCTGACCGTCAATCCGCCGGCGTCGCTGAGCACCCGCAACGCAGCCAGTACCAGCTCCGCTTGCGTGTCGGTCAGCGTCACGACGGCGGCGTCGTTCACGGTAATGCCGGTGATCGTGCCGGCGGCGGCATAGATCTCCAGCACCGAGCTGCCGCCGGTCAGGTCGGCGTGGACCGCCGCCGCGGTGTCGGCCACGGTCATCGACACCAGCGCGGTCAATGCGCCGTATGTCGCGGCATGCGCCACCGACGCGCCGGTCACCGTCAGGCTGCCGGCGGCCAGGTCCGCCAGGGCCGCGGTCACCGCCCAGGCGGCCGTGTCGCTCAGCGACACCGTGCCGCCGGTCGCCGTTACGCTGGTGATCTTGGCGGCATTCAGCTCCAGTTCGGAAGCGGCCGATCCCAACTGCAGATCGGCCGTGACGTTCGCGGCGGTGTCGCTCACGGTCATGCCGGACAGCGCGATGATCGCGGCGATCGTGGCGATGTCGGCGACCGCCACGCCGGTCACGTCCAGGCTGTTCAAGGGCAGCACTGCCAGCGCGGTTGTGGAGGCAGCCAACGCCTGCGCGTCGGTGAGGCTGATCGGGCCGCCGGTCACCGTCACGCTGGCGATCGCGCCGTGATGCAGCGCGAGCTCGGACGATCCATCCAGGATCAGGTCGGCCTGGATGTTCGCCGCGCTGTCGCTGACCGTCATGGACGCGAGTGCAGCCAGCCCCGCCACGTGCGCGACATCGCTGATCGGCACGTCGGTGACCTGCAAACTGCTCGCCGGCAGCAGTGCCAGGGCGTCGCCGACCGCACTGACATAGGAGTCGGCCAGGCTCACCGGGCCGCTGGTGACCGCTACCGCGGTGAGCATGCCGTCGGCGGCGTAGGTCTCCAGGCGTGAACTGGCGCCCAGCGCCAGGTCGGTGGCAATGGTCGAAGCCGCGTCGGACACCGCGACGCTGCCGGGCACGAGATACAGCGCGTGCAGACTGTCGAGCTGCGCCACCATGGCGCCGGTCACCGCCAGCGTGTCGCCGGTCATCTTGCCGAACACCGAGCCAGCGCCGTCATCCACGCCGCTTGCCAGCGCGTGGTTGGCGTCCAGCGAGACGGCGCCGGACGGACTGACGGCAATGCTGGCGATCTCGCCGATATACTGCACCAGCATCGGGCTGGCGGTTTCCAGGTCCGCGGCGACGTGGGCCGCGGTGTCGCTGACGGCGATGCTGGATGCCGGCACGCCGGCGGTGAACAGCGTGCCGATGTCGGACACCGGCACGCCGGTCACCACCAGCGTCGCGCCGGGCATCTTGGAGAACACCGAACCCGCGCCGTCATCGACATGCGCCGCCATCGCCGCGGCATCGGTCAGGGTGATGGTGCCGGTCGGGGCTATGCCGGTGATGCCGGCAAGGTGCGCCAGAAGGACCGAGCTGCCGGACTCCAGGTCCGCCGCGATGTTCGCGCCGGAGTCGACGACGGCAAAGCTGCCTGGCGCCACCGGCAGCAGGTCGATCGCCGCGAACTCACCGATCGTAACGCCGGTCACCGTCACGCTGGTGCCGCCGGCCAGCCGGGTCAGCGCGGCGGTGCCGCTGTCGTCCACGCCCGGGGCCAGCAGCGTGCCCGCGGTCAATGTCAGGGTGCTGGAATCGCTGACCGTGATGGTATCGACCGCGCTCCCCAGCGTCAGGATCTGCGAGCCGCCGCCGGCGCCCAGGTCGCCGGCGATGTCCGCCGCGGTGTCGGTGATCGCGTATTTGAATGAACCGGGGGAAATCAGCCCGAGCACGCCTGCGTCGGAGGTGATCTGGTGCAGCGACACGGCGATGTCCGGAGTGCCGCCATCGGAAAGCGCGATCTGCGTCACCACGCCGCCGCCCAATGCCTCCAGCGCATCCAGGCTGCCGCTGACATTGGCGGCGCTGTCGCTGATCGTCGCGGTGGCGCCGAGGCCGGCCAGCGCGGCGCCGTAGCTCAGCACATGCGCCACGGTCTCGTCGGCCGCGACGACGGCACCTAACCTGCCATCGGCGAGCAGCATGCCAAGGCCGGTGGCGGCGCCGGTGATCGCCGCGGCGGTATCCGTCACGCTGAGCGTGACGCCGGTGCCGAGATGTCGGTCGATCTGGGCCAGTGCCACGGCAGTGGTGGCGTTGGTCGCGGTGCCGTCGGACAGCGTTACCGTGCCCAGCACGCCGCCAAGCCCGGCCAGCGCCGCCGCGTCGGCGGCAACGTGCGCACCGGTATCGGACACATTGACCGCGGTGCCGCCGAGCAGCGTGTCAACCGGCGCCAGGGCGGCGGCCACGTCCGCCGACAGCGTGATCGGCGTCGCGTCGGTCAGGTTGATGGTCAGCGGCGTGCCCAGCGCCAGCGCGGCGAGGCCGGACGCGACCGCGGCGACATCCGCCGCACTGTCGTTCACCGTCACGATGCTCAGATGGGTGCCCAGCGCCTCCAGTGCGGCCAGGTTGGCATCCACCGCCGATGCCGTATCGGCGACCGCGATTGCCGGCCCGGTCAGCTTTGCAACAAGCGGTGACAGCCCGGCCGCGTCCGCAGCGGTCACCGGGCTGGTGTCGGTCAGGGTGATCGACTCCAGCGTGCTGCCCAGCGCGCCGAGTGCCGTGGCTTCCGCATCGACCCCGGCGACACTGTCGCTGACTTGAGCGCTGATCCCCAACGCCTGGATCGCGGTCGCGTTGCCCACCACGTTGGCGGCGTCGTCCACGACGGTCAGCATGTAGCTCTGGGGCTGGTAGTGGCTGCCCGCTGCTTGCAATGCGGCGGCCTGGGGCCCGGTGATGTCCCCGCTCGCGGTGAGTTCGTAGTATGGCTGGACCGTGCCCCAGCCATAAGCAGTGGCGGCAGCCAACTGCGCCCCTGTGCCGACCACCGTGATCGTGCCTGCCAGCGCAAGGCCGGCGGCGTCGCCGGCGGAGGTGAGGTTGGCAAAGCTGTCCTGCACCGCGAGGATGACGCCGCCGGCGAAGCTCAGCATGTGGGCGGCGTTCAGGTTGCCGAGCGCCTCGGCCTGGGCCGCCGACACCGGGGCCGAGGAGTCGACCAGCGCACTGCTCGCCACCAGTGCGATTGCCGCGGCGTTATCGGCGATCGCAACGACGCCGTCCACCACTGCCAGTGCGGCGGTGCCGCGGCTGAAATTCGCCATGCCGGCGAGTGTTGCGAAGTCGGTGGCATCGACCTGCGCGTCGCCGAGAAGTGTGACGCTGTTGGCATGTGCGAGCAGCGCCGTGGACGCGTTGCCGAGCAGATTGCTGAGGGAGTCCGTCACGATGTAGCCGCCGGTTGCGACAATCTGCCAGCCGGCGTTGGCGACGGCATTCAGGTCGGCAATGGTGTCCTGAACGATCACGCCGGCGCCGGCCGTGAAATTGGCCTCGCCAGCCAGTGCCGCTGCCTGGGCCGCGGTCAGGGTCTGCGCCGATCCGGTCAGCTCCAGCGTCGCGATCGACGTGATGGAGCTGGGCAGCGCCGCCAGTTCGGCGTAGCTCCCCTGCACGGTCAGCGTCACGCTGCCGCCCAATGCAAAGCCCGGCAGTGCGGCAAGCTCGGTGGCTGTCGTTGTGTCCACGGTGGCGGTCTGGTCGAGCACGGCAGAGCTCGTCAGCGCGGTCTCCAGGCTGTTCAGCGTGGCGAGCTGCGTGGCGGTGTCGGACACCGTCAAAGTATGGCCGTTGAGGCTGAACCTGCTGCCAAGCTCGGCAAGCTGCACCAGGTTGGCAACGCTCACCGTGTCGCCTGACTCGGAGAGCGCCAGCGTGGCCGCCATCTGCTGCGCGGGCCCGCTCAGGCCGAGCAATGCTGTCGCCGTGTCGGTGACGGTAATCGCATCTCCGGCGGTACTGAAGCGGTGGTCGCTCGCCAGCGTCTCGAGTTGGGCGGCTTGTGCGGCCGTGACGGTGGCCGCGCCCGACAATATCAGGCCCGTCGCAAGCGCGTTCACCGCGGAGCTCAGCGAGAGCAAGGCGGCCGGTGTGTCCGCGACGGTGAGGTTGTTGTCGCCGAGCTGGACATTCTCCGCCGCCAGCAAGCCGGCCTGCGCTGCGCTGAGGGTCGCGTCGCCGATCATCACATAGGCGGCCGGAACCGCGATCGTATCGGCCGTGAAGGAAGCGAGGTGCCGGCCGCTGTCCTCGACCGTGATCGTGTTGCCGTTCAGGCTGAACGTGCTGTACTGGGCAAGCGCCGCCAGCGCTTCCATCTGCGCGACGGTGGCGACCGCGCTGGTGGATAGTTCGATCGGCGTTGCCGCCAGCACGCTGCCGTTATGCGCCAGGCTGGCGCTCGCCAGGCCAAGCAGGTCCGGCAGCGTGTCGGCGATGGTGATCGGCGCGGCGTCGTTGACCTGGAAATTGGTCATCCCGATCAAGGCTTCCGCCGCTGCGACGGTCATGCTGCTCGCCAGCGAGAGCTGCACGTGGTCCGCCAGCGCCAGCCCGGCGGCGTTGCCGGCGAACGCCAGGTTCGCCGCGGCGTCGCTGACGGTGACGGAGTACGCGCCTTTGGTGAAATCACCGAGCGCGGCAAGCAACGTCGCGTTCGCCGCGGACAGCGCGGTTTCGTCGCCGGACAGCGTGACGGCGCCGGCCAGCGCCAGCCCGGCGGCATTGGCGCTCGCAACCAGGTTGGCGGCGCTGTCGCTGACGGTGAGCGTGTACCCGCCAGGATTGAACCGGCTGCCGAGCAAGGCGAACACCGCCGACTGTGCGGCGGTGACCGTGGCGATGCCGGTCAGCGTCACGGAACTGGCGGCGAGCTCGCCGGCCCAGTCGTCGGGCTGCGGTCCGCTGCCGCTGATCTGCAGCAGGTCGGCGGCGCTGTCCAGGATTGTGAAATGCGCGATGCCGGTCGTGAAATTGGTCAGCGTCGCGAGTTGCTCCGCCTGGAAGGCGGACAGATTCGTGGCGTCGGTGCTCAGCATGATCTCGGCGGCAAGCGAGACGTCGCTGCCGACGAGAGTCAGCAGATGCGCCGCGGTGTCGGACACCACCAGCAGGTTGCCGTTGTCGCTGTAGTTCGGCAACGCGCGGATCGCCTGGAAATTCGCCACCGAAGTCAGCGTGCTGCCCTGGAGTCCGATGGCGCTCGCCAGGGCTGCGCTTCCGGCATCCAGCGTGGCGAGGTGTCCGGCGCCGTCGATGATGGTGAGCGTGCTGCCGCCGCGGCTGAAATTGCTTCCCAGCGCGTGCAGCGCCTCGGCCTGTGCCACCGACGCCGTGTCATTGCCGGCGAGCGTCAACGTGATGGTGGGCGTGCTGGCAATGATGCTGGCGATCAGGCTGGCGTTAACGCCTGCCGAAAGATTGGCAACGCTGTCGGCGATCGTCACGCTGGCCGATCCGGCGTTGAAACCCGGCAGGTTCCCCAGTTGCTGGGCCTGGGCGAGGCTGATCGTCCAACTGCCGCTGGCCAGCGCGACCGAGCTGACCTGGCCGGCGATCGGGCCGAGGAGGGTCGTCAGGCCGAGCAATGCGGTCGGGGTGTCCTGCACGGTCAGCGTGGAGGTGCCGGCGCTGAAGCGGGAGCCGAGCTGCGTCAGCAGCGTGGCCTGCGCTGCGTTGACCGTTGCGCTCGCCGTCAGCACGACAGACGAGGCCTGCAACTCGATCGCCCAGTCGTCGGGCGTCGAGCCGGTGCCGGTGATGTGCAGCAGGTCCGCCGCGGTATCGGCGATCGCCAGATTGTTGCCGATCAGCAGGTGCGGCAGGGTGCTCAACCGCTCCGCGTCGGCCGCCGACAGCGAGGTGCTGGCGCTCAGCACCGTGCTGCCGATGTAGGTGAGGTTGCTGCTACCGACCAGGGTCAGCAAATTGGCGGCGGTATCGGACACGGTCATCGAACCGGGGGTGCCGATGAAGCCGGACGCACCGACCAGGCTGTCGAATTCCGCCACCGACAGGGACGACGATCCGCCGATCGTTACGATGGAGGATGCCAGGGCGGCGGTGCCCGAATCCAGCGTGGCGATGTTGGCCGCGGTGTCGCTGATGGTCAGGTTGCTGCTGCCGACACTGAAGTCGGGCAGCCCGTGCAACGCCTCGGCGATGGCGACCGTCACCGTCGCGGACGTGCCCAGCGTCGTCGCGATATGCGAGAGAACCGCGGACGACAGGCCACTCAGGCTCGGCGCCAGTGCCGCGAGCGATGCGGCGGTGTCGGTGACGGCCACCGTGCCGGCAAAGCCGGTCAGGGAGAAATGCGGCAGCGCCAGCATCGCAGCGAACTGCGCCGCGTCGATGGCATAGCCGGACGCATTGCCGCCGGTTCCGGTCGTCTCCGTCGCCAGCGACACGCTGCTCGCCGGCGTTGCAAGGGGCGCGACCATGGCCGCGAGATCCGCCGGCGTGTCGGCGATCGTCAGCAGGCTGTTGGCGGAGAAATTGTGCAGCGACTCCAGGGTTGCCGCATCCGCGGCGGTAACGGTGGAGGCGAGCGAAATCTGCACGGCATAGGCGAGTGCCAGCACGCTGCTGCTCGCCCCCAGCAGGTTGGCCGCGCTGTCGCTGATCGTCAGGTAATACGTGCCGACGTTGAAGCCCGCGAACTGGCTGAGCGCGGTGGCATTGGCCACATCGACGGTCGCGTTGGCCGACAGCACGGCCTCGCCGGCCCAACCGTTCACCACGGCGAGCGCGGAGGGGGACGCCGCCAGCGCCTCCAGGTTGCCGGCCGTATCGGCAATCGTGACGAAGAAGCCGTTGGGCGAGAATTTGAGGCCCATATCCACGAACTGCAGGGCCGCTGCCGCGGAAATGCGGGCGTCGCTCGTCAGGTTCACGGTGGTTGCGAGCGCGATGGCGCCCGGCGTCGCGGCCACCAGATTCGCCGCTGTATCGTACAAAAAGAGGTAATTGCCGTGCAGGCTGAAACCCGTCAGCGCAGCGAGCGTCGCCGCGGCGGTGGCGGACACGCTCTCGGAATCGTTGGCGAGAATGCTGCTGGCATTCGTCGGCAATGCCGCCGCGGCCGCCAGTATGTTGGTGATGGTATCATCCACCGCCAGCGTCACGCTCGTGGCGAGGTTGAACCCGGGCAGTGCGGCAAGTGCCAGCGCCTGCGCGACGTCGGGTATCGCGTCGGCGTTGAGCTGAGCGCTGCTGCCGGACACGAAATGCAACGTCGGGTCGAGCAACTGCGCCATCGTGCCGGCGAAGCTGCCGGAGGTGACCGTGATCGCCTCGAATCCCTGACCAAAAAGCTGCGCGGCCACCGAGGACAGCGCGCTGCCGGAGTCGGCGACCGCATAAATGCCATTGGCCGGATTGACGCCCGATTGCACCAGCGCGGCGGCGGCGCTCGCGCTCAGGATTGACCCGTTCGAACTCCCGATGGGAACGACGGTGACAGGTCCGTCGGCCTCGAGGGTCGTGATGCTCGCCGCCGCGGCGGACAGGTCCGACGCAGTGCCGCTGATGGTCAGCGTCGTATTGCTGCCGTTCGCGTGCAGCGTCAGCGTGGCGTGCGCCGCCAGCGCGGCCAGTGCGGTTGCCTGCCCGGTGTCCAGCGTGGTGCCGTCCAGCTCGGCGACGATGGCGTTGGCGCCGGACAGCGCGCTGGACTGCGCGGCGAGCAGGTGGCTTACCGTGTCGTCGATCGTCTCGGCGGAGGCGAGCGCGTGCTGCGCCGTGGTGAGCGTGGCGAGGTTGGCGAGCGTGTCGTCCAGGGTCAGCGTGTGACCGGCCGAGAAATGCGGCAGTGTCGCCAGCACCGCGAGTTGCGCCGCGGTCGCGGTGTCGTTGCCGGCGAGGGTGATTGCCGAGGCGATGGCGGCCTGGCCGGAACTGAGCGTTACCAGGTCACTTACCGTGTCGGCGATGGTAAGGCTCTGGCCCGAAGCGACCGTGAAATTGGGCAGCGACGCGAGCGTCGCCGCCTGGCTGGCCGTGACCGTGGCGCTGCTCGACAGCGTGGCACTCGCGTTGGGATAGCTGGACCACTGGAAGCTGGTGGCCTGGGCCAGCAGGTTGGTCACCGTGTCCGTGACATTGACCGCGGTGCCTGGCAACAGGAGTACGCCGTTGAGCGACGCAGTGTCCGCACTGAGATTGGCGAGCGAGTCGGAAATCGTCAGCGTGACGCCGGCGGCGAGGCCGAAATGCGACATTCCCTCCAGCGTGATCGCCTGTGCCGCGGTGACGGTGGAATTGACCCCGACCTGGAACACGGTCAGCGCCGCCTTCGCCTCGGATGGCGTGAATGCGAGCAGGTTGGCCGCGGAGTCCCCCAGGGTGAGGGTCAGGCCGGCAGCGGTGAAGCTGGGAAAGGCTTCCAGCGTCAGCAGTTGCGCCAAGGTCAGTGTCGCGTTGGCCGTCAGCGCGATGCTGCTCGCATTGCGAATGATCGTGTTGTTGGCGGCAGCCAGAATATCGGCGGCCGTGTCGCGTACCGCCACGACAATGCCGCTTATGGTGACGCCGGCGGCGTTGACCGAAGCGGTGAGCTGGGCGACGCTGTCACGTACGGTCAGCGTATAGCCGGCGGTACTGAATTCGCTGCCCGCCGCCGCCAGCGCCGCCGCTTCCCAGGCCGCGACGGCGCCATTGGCGCTCATGCTGAACAGACTGACACGGGAAACCAGCGACGCGTTCGAAAGGTTGGTCGCGATAGTGGCGGCGGTATCAGCGACCAGGATGCCGCTGGCGTTGGTCGCCAGCGCCTGCGCGACCGTGTATGTCGTGGTGCCCATCTCCAGAACCTTTCTTGCACAGCCAATCGGCCGGACGCGCCCCACCCATGTTGCCGGGAACTGGGTGCGCCACCCGTCTCGCACGCGGGAAGATGCCAGCGATGGGTTGACCAAAGGTTAGGATCGCCGGGAAAGATCGCCGGAGTGCGTCGCGATTTTTGAGAACAAACCAGGAGAATGCGACCTGGCCGCCGGCGCCGCGAGGCTCTGGCCGGCGGCACCGCCGCCTGATAGACGCGGCTGCATGGATGCCACCACGCCTCGCGCGGCCTTGCGGCGCGGTCCCGACAGCACCGGCGTTTTGCTGCTCCGGCTGTGGCGCGAGCATGTCAGCCACCACAAGCCGCGGCTGGTCCTGGTGCTGCTGCTCACCCTGGTGATGGCCGGGGCCACCGCGCTTTACCCAGTGGTGATCGACCACGCGTTCCAGATGTTCACCGATCGCGACCGCCGCATCCTCTATCAAATCCCGGCCCTGGTCGTGCTGGTCACCGCGGTGAAGGCGGCGGCGCAGTATTTCCAGAACGTGCAGGTGCAGCAGGTGGTGCTGCTGGTGATCCGCGAGTTGCAGGGCCGCATGTTCTCCCATCTGAGCCGCACTGACCTGGCCCGGCTGGAACGCGAGGCGCCGGCGCAGCTCGCGGCGCGCTTCACCACCGACGCCGCCACCATCCGCGAGGCGCTGACCCGCGCGGTGAACGGCATCGCCGACGCCGTCACCGTGGTGGGGCTGGTCGGCTCGATGCTCTATCTGGATTGGCTGTTGTCGCTGATCGCCGCGGTGCTTTACCCGCTGGCGGCGCTGCCGATCCAACGCATCGGCAAACGGGTGCGGCGCGCCTCGGGCGGCATGCAGGAGCGCATGGGGGAAACCGCCGCGCTGCTGAATGAGAGCTTCGCCCAGGCCCGCACGGTGCGCGCCTACCGGCTGGAGGCGCTGGAGACGCAGCGCGCCGAGGGTGCCTTCGCCGAGCTCTACCGCGCCCTGCTGCGCATGAGCCGCAGCCGGGCGCGGATCGACCCGTTGCTGGAGGTGCTGGGCGGCGGCGCCGTCGCGGCGGTGATCGGCTTCGCCGGCTGGAGGGCCGCGGTCACCGGCCACACGCTCGGCAATTTCACCGGCTTCGTCGCCGCCTTGCTGATCGCTTCCCGGCCGCTGCGTGCGCTTGGGTCGCTGAACGCCGCGTTGCAGGAAGGCCTGGCCGGGCTGGTCCGCGTGTTCGCCGTGGTGGATGAACGGCCGTCGATTCTCGATGCGCCGGATGCGGTGGCGCTGCCGCCGGGACGCGGCCATGTCGAATTCGACGACGTTCACTTCGTCTATCCGGACGGACGGGTGGGACTGGACGGTTTGAGTTTCGCGGCGGCGCCCGGGCGCACGGTGGCGCTGGTAGGGCCGTCCGGCGGCGGCAAATCGACCGCCATCTCGCTGATCCCGCGGCTGCACGACGCGACCGCCGGCGCGGTGCGGGTCGATGGCGCCGACGTGCGGCGCGTGACGCTCGCCACCCTGCGCGACGCCATCGCCTATGTCGGCCAGGACGCGCTGCTGTTCGACGACACCATCGCGGCGAATATCGGCATGGGACGGCCGGGCGCCTCCGAGGCCGATATCGAAGCAGCGGCCCGCGACGCGGCGGCCGGCGATTTCATCGCCGCACTGCCGCAAGGGTTTGCGACACGCGTCGGTCCCGGCGGGCGGCGCCTGTCCGGCGGGCAGCGGCAACGCGTGGCGCTGGCGCGCGCGCTGCTGCGCAATCCCCGCATCCTGCTGCTGGACGAAGCGACAAGCGCGCTGGATACCGAGAGCGAAGCGGCCGTGCAGACTGCGCTGGCCCGGCTGCGGCAGGGGCGCACCACCATCGTCATCGCGCACCGCCTTTCCACCGTGCGGGACGCCGACCTTGTCGTGGCCATGGCCGAGGGGCGCGCCGCGGAGCAGGGCACCCACACCGAATTGCTGGCGCGCGACGGGCTGTATGCGCGGCTGGTACGCAGCCAGTCATTGGCGCAGTAACGCGGCCAACCCGCAGGCGGGCCCTGCACCGGCCATCAAGAGCAGTGCATCACGAGCAGTACGGAGCGACCGACATTGCCGTCCTTGAACCGGCAATGACCCTGACGCCGGCGGCTGGGTGAACTGGCCGAACGGCACGCATCGGCGTCCGGTCACCGCGAGTCGCGTCGGCTGTGCCCGCTGTCCCTGCGAACATCTCGCCCATTGCTGGCTGTCGGCACTTGGCATAGCGTTCCATCGCGGCGGATGGATGCGGCGGCCCGAGGGGTCGGAGGCGGTTTCCCCGGGGCGCTGGCTCGTCGGCCGCGCGCAAACGCTCTGCGCCTGAAAAAGATAGAGCCAATAACGTAATAATGATGCGCCAAGCGGACTACATCGCCGCCAGGCGGGCGGCTCACAGGGAGGTTCCGTCATGCTCGAGCTTCTTGATCGGCAACAGAAGCTGACCGCAAATCAATGGAAGATCGCTTTCGCCGCGACGATCGGCGACATGCTCGATTTCTTCGACTTTTTCCTGATCGGGTTTGTACTGGCGTTCATCGTCAACGGCTGGCACCTGACCTACGGACAGTCGGGGATGATCCTGCTCGCCTCCGGCATCAGCGCGCCGTTCGGGTCGATGTTCTACGGCTGGTTGGCGGACAAGATTGGCCGCCGCAAGGTCATGATCGCCACCGTGCTCAATTTCTCGCTCGCCACCGGCGCGATGGCGCTGACGCCCCACGGGGCATGGGTTTACCTCGTCATCTGCCGCCTGCTCGTCGGCCTCGGCGTGACCGGGTTGTATTCGGTCGATATCACACTGGTGCAGGAATTCGTCCCGACCCGCAAACGCGGCTGGCTCACCGGGCTGACCACGACGATGCTGCCGGTCGGCGTGCTGATGGGCGCGCTTCTCGGCGCCTACACCACGCCCGCCATCGGCTGGCGCGGGCTGTTCGCCGTCGGGCTGCTGCCCGCGTTGCTGACCCTGTACATCCGCGCCTGGGTCCCGGAATCGCCGCATTGGCTGATGCGCATGGGGCGGGTCGAGGAGGCGCGCCGCTCGGTCGCCTGGGCCTTGCAGGTCGATCCTGAATCGATCCCGCTGCCGACCACGGTGCCGGAGATCGAGCACACGCGCTGGACCGAACTGTTCAAGTACCCCCGCAGCATCGTCGCTGGATGCCTCACCGGCCTGACGCAGACCGGCGGCGTTGCGCTCTCCTTGTGGATGGTGACGCTGTTCGTGATGGTGCTGCGGATCACGCCGCCCGCGGCATCCGAGTTGGTGATCTGGGTCAGCCTGGCGGCGGTGGCCGGCCGTTTCTTCTGTTCCTGGATCTCCGACGCGATGGGCCGCCGCGCCTCGGGCGTGTTGAGCTGCCTGGTGGCCGCGGCGTTCATGTCGGCCGCCGGCTATCTCAACAGCGTCTTCATCGGCGGCATGTCGATGTTCTTCGTGATGATCGTGCTGCAGAGTTTCATGGGCAGCGGCAGCTACTCGATCGTCGGGCCATACATGGGCGAGCTGTGGCCGGCGCGGCTGCGCGGCAGCGGCATGGGACTGGTCTATGGTGTCGGCAACCTCGGGAAATTCATCGGCCCGGCGGGGCTGGCGCTGATCGCCGGATCGTCGAACCTGGTCGCACCGAAGGCGACGCTCGACGCATTGATTCCGGCATTCAACTATTTCGCCTTCTGGTATGTGCTTGGCGCCGCTGCCTTCTGGTTTATCGGCATGGAGACGAGGGGCCGCTCGATCGAGGATATCGATGCGGCGCTGACCGTCCCCGCCCCTGTGGCATCGTCCGGCAGGATTCCGGCGGCGTAGCGGCAATGGCAACGCGGTCACGGGTTCCGCCGTGGCCGCGTTGGCCGGCGCTCCACCGGCCTGCGGATTCCGGCCGTGCGGCGCCGGCCCATGCGCTGGCCGCGTGACTGCGGCCTGACAGGCTCGTAACAGGGAATTTGGCGGTGCGTCCGCGGGCCGTAACCGACCGCTCTGGCCTCACGCCGCGTCCGGTGCTGCGCCGATCGCCTCCACGGCGACCTTCAGTGGCGGCGGATGATGCTGCGCCACGCTCCACACCACCGTATCGGAAACCCGGTGATACTCGTGCCGGAGCATGTTGCCGATGCCCATGATCCGCGCCCAGGGAACGTGCGGCTGCGATGCGCGCTGGTCAGGCGGAATGCGTCGTGTCGTATCCGAGACGATCTCGATGCCGCGTTGAACCCCGTGCCGGAGCAGCCGGTCCGCCGAAAAATCGTCAAGCGATTTGGCGCGCACGGCAGCCTGAATGCCGTCGGTTGCGTCCAGGATGGCACGCAGTACCGGGCGAACCAGCCCACCTATCAAAAGATGCGCTCGGCAGACGCCTCGATCCGGTCACGCAACAGCGGATCCAGACTGTCGCGGGTGGTGACATCCACGGGAACGCCCAGCCGATGCTCCAGCAGTTGGCCGATGCCGACCAGTTCGATGAGGGAAAGCCGGCTGTTCCGGTCATAATCGATGAACAGATCGATATCGCTGCCCGGACCCGCGTCATCGCGTACCATCGAGCCGAACAGGTACAACGACGTAGCACCGAGCGCCTTCACAGCGTCGGCCTGCGCCCGCGACGCGGCCACGGCATCGTGCTTTCGCATCGCCTCATAGTACGCCATTTGCGCGCGGCCAGCGACTCTGTTCGTGCCATCGTGACGCTGAACGTCGGGACAATCCTGTTCGAGGCAAGCCTTGCGCCAGAACGCGCGTTGTCATCGATACCAAGTGATCCAGCCGCGTCAGACAACCTCCAGCACCCGCACCTCCAACCGCTTGCCGAGCAGGCGCAGTGCGGCCTCGATCTGGCCGATGTGGCTGCGGTGGAGCGGGTCGCGCAGCCGGCGCACCGCCTTTTCGTCGAGGTCGAGCCGCCGGCCGAGTTCGACATTGGAGATTCCTGCAGCCAGCATCGCGTCATGCAGTGCCAGCTTCGCGGCGACCAAGGGACGAGGATGCACGACGGGGCGCCCCTTCGCCGGCGCCGGCCCGGGCACGGGGAGGCCATCGTCCGTGTAGAACGACAAGGCGGTCTCGAGCAGGTCCTCCGCGCGGGCCAACGCCTCGCCCTCGGTGGCGCCAAACGCTGCGCCGGGCAGATCGTCGAACGTGACGGTGACCGCGCTGCGGTCAGGTTCCCATTCCAGGTTGGCGGGGTAAGCGTAGGGCATCGATCAGACCTCCAGGTCGTCCAGGGTGAGGCCGAGATCCGTCAGCACCTTGCGGACCGTACCTGGCGGCACATCCATCCGGTGCATGGCAATCACCGTTGTCTTGCCGCTCAGCCCAACCTTGAGATGCGATCCAGACCCTTGCGTCTCGACGATGTCCCATCCGCGCCTGGTCGCGAGGCGGTTCTGGCGACGCAGGAGATCGGCGGATTTCATCCCGGATGGTCGGGCATTTATGACCGAATGTCACGGCCCTTTCAGGTGCGCGGCGGCGTGCCGGTCGCGACGCCGCTCGGGCCGGCGGACAGTAGCCGGCCGCGGTCCCCGATCGGCACGCGCTTGCTGCGTGCTGGTGCCACCGTGCAACGACGCTCCGGTGAAAATACGCCGCCCGCCGCGCTATGCCCCGCGATACGCCTGCCCCCACCGATCCTCGAACACCACGTCCGCCAGCGCGCCGCGCCGGACCGGCCCGAAGCGCCCGACCGGGTAGCCGATCGGCAGAATGGCGTAGGAACGCACGTCGGCCGGCAACCCCATCGCCGCCTCGGCCTGCTGCTCGAACTGCAGGTACAGGGTGGTCAACGTCGCCCCCAGCCCGAGCGCCCGCGCCGCCAGCAGCATATTCTGCACCGCCGGGTAGATCGAGGCGCCGCTGGTGCGAGTCGGCGTTGCGCCGGACAGGCAGGGGACGATCCACACCGGCGCCTCGTGCAGGTGCTTGGCCAGATGCTCCGCGGACGCAAGCATGCGAGCGAACCGCTCGGGCGAGGTGCCCGGCGCCGGGCCGCCGGCGCGATAGCGCGGCCCGACGATCTCGTCCCAGGCGCGCTTGTAGAACGCCGCCACCGCCTGCTTGATCGCCGGATCGCGGACCACCAGGAAGCGCCAACTCTGCATGTTGCCGCCGTTGGCGGCGCAGGTGCCGGCCTCCAGCACCTGGCGGAGCAATGCATCGGGCACCGGGTCCGGCTTCAGCCGCCGCATCGACCGCGTGGTATGCATGATCTCGAACAGGTTGGGTTCGTTGGGGGTTGCATCGGCCATCGCGTAAACCTCTCCCGCTGGGGCGGGAGAGGGTACACGGGACACGCTTGACATCCTAATGCTCACCTCTAGCATAAGCCCCAGAAATGCTCATATAGAGCATAACATCCGGAGGATCCCGCCATGTCGGCAGCCACAGTGCTCGAACGGACCGCGCCGCTCTACCAGCGCGTCAGCCGCGTCATCCCGCCCATGGAGTGGCCGGTCTTCGCCGACGACGTGGACGCCATCCTGGCACTGAAGCGCCGCCGCAACGCCGTCATCCTGGCGCACAACTACATGACGCCGGAGATTTTTCATTGTGTCTCCGACATCGTCGGCGACAGTCTGGCGCTGGCGCGCGAGGCGATGACTGTGGACGCCGACGTGATCGTGCTGGCCGGCGTGCACTTCATGGCGGAGACGGCGAAGCTGCTGAACCCGGCCAAGACGGTGCTGATCCCCGACACCCGCGCCGGGTGTTCGCTGGCCGCCTCGATCACCGCCGCCGACGTGCGGCTGATGCGCCAGAGGCACCCCGGCGTGCCGGTGGTCACCTACGTGAACTCGTCGGCCGCGGTGAAGGCGGAGTCGGACATCTGCTGCACCTCGGCCAACGCGAAGAAGATCGTCGAATCGCTCGGCACCGACACGGTGATCATGCTGCCCGACGAGTACCTGGCGCAGAACGTCGCGGCGCAGACACGGGTGAAAATCATTGCGTGGGCCGGCCATTGCGAAGTGCACGAACGCTTCACCGGCGCCCAGGTGCGCGCGCTGCGCACCGACTATCCGGGCGTAACGATCCTGGCGCATCCGGAATGCCCGCCGGAGGTGATCGCCGAGGCCGACTACACCGGCTCCACCGCCGACATGTCCAACTATGTCGGGCGCGAGAAGCCCGCGCGCGTGGTGCTGCTGACCGAATGCTCGATGGCCGACAACGTCTCGGTGCACCATCCGGCGGTGGACTTCGTCCGGCCGTGCAATTTGTGCCCGCACATGAAGCGCATCACCCTGGCCAATATCCGCACCGCATTGGAGGAGATGCGCCACGAGGTGACAATCGACCCCGCCATAGCGGTGCGCGCGCGCCAGTCGGTCGAGCGCATGCTGGCGGTGCGGTGATGGCCGCGCAGGCCACCCCGCCCGCCACACCGGCGAGGTGTACCATGACCCCGCCCCCTCTGCCCGCAATCATGATCGAACCGTCGGTGCGCGCCGCGCTGCTGGAGGATCTCGGCCGCGCCGGCGACATCACCACCGACGCCATCGTTCCCGCCGGCGCGCGCACCGAAACCGCGCTGATGGCGCGGCAGGACGGCGTGGTGGCCGGGCTCGACTTCGCGCTGATGGCATTCCGGCTGATCGATCCGGCAATCGAGGCAATCATCGAGCGCCCGGACGGCAGCCGCCTCGCGCCTGGCGACCGCATCGCCATCATCAAGGGTCCCGCCCGCGGCATCCTCACGGGCGAGCGCACCGCGCTGAACTTCCTGTGCCACCTCAGCGGCATCGCTTCGGCCACGCGCGGCATCTCCGATGCGATCGCCGGCACCCGCGCCCAGGTCTGCTGCACGCGCAAGACCATGCCCGGGCTGCGCGCGGCGCAGAAATACGCCATCCGGGTCGGCGGCGGCTCGAACCATCGGTTCGGGCTGGATGACGCGGTGCTGATCAAGGACAACCACGTGGCGATCGCCGGCGGCGTGCGCGCGGCGGTGGAGCGCGCCCGCGCGCATGTCGGCCACATGGTGAAGATCGAGCTGGAGGTGGACACGCTGGCGCAACTCGAAGAGGCGCTGCGCCTGCGCGTCGATGCGGTGTTGCTGGACAACATGGGCCCGGAGATGCTGCGCCAGGCGGTGGCGATGGTGGACGGGCGGGCGGTGACGGAAGCCTCCGGCCGCATTCGCCCCGACACCGCCCCGGCGATCGCCGCCAGCGGCGTGGACCTGCTGTCGGTCGGCTGGCTGACGCACAGCGCCACGGTGCTGGATATCGGGCTCGATCATCTCGGGTGAGGGCGGACCCAGGGCGACGTCGCGCAGCGGCACATGGTGCGCAGTCGCGGACGGTTGCAGGATCATATCGGATTGAGCGTCGCGGATCTGGATGCCTGGGTGGAGAAGCTGGACCGCGAGGGCGTCGCTCTGCTGACACGCATCTACCAATTCGGTGACACGCGCGCGGTGATGATCGAAGGCCCGAGCAGGGAGGTGCTGGAGCTGGTAGAGGCGCGTTAGCACTTTGCCGTCATTGCGAGCGCAGCGAAGCAATCCCCCCAAGATCGCCACGGTCATGCATGCAGGGGATGCGCACGCGCTTTTTGTGGGCCTGGCGCGCTTCGTGATTATGCAGGACTTGCCGATGGCACGGACGCGGAGGGCCGCGACAACCGGATCGTCGTGAATCCCGGTCCAGGGCGGCCGTGGCAATATGTGGTCGCCCAAGTCGTTTGGGAGTGGGCCAGTCCGAATGTCTGCAAAGGGCGGATTGCAGGCCTCAATCGCGGTAGGGACGCCCATTACTGGGCGCCCCCCGCGCAGAACCGTACGGGCGGAATTCCCGCATACGGCTCCCACCTTGAGTGTTTGACGCGGAAGCGTTGAGCCGGCCAGGGATGGGATATCCGGGGCCTGGGGAGCCAGCGGTCTGCCAGCCGGTCCACCAGTCGCCATGTTGTGCGGTCTCTTTGGCTACGCCGGCGCAAGGCGCGACGCCAAAGATCGACGAGATGATGACGGAACGCCGAAAGAGCGCGCGAGTTTGTTGGCACGGCGTGATAGGCAAAGAAGCCTCGAACCATCGACCCCAGCCACGCGCCCTGTTCAGCCACGCTCTGGTGCCAACGCCGTCGGAGGTCCGCCCTGATCTCCAGCAGCTTCGCCTGCTTCCGATCGCGCCGCGTATGCCGGGCGAGCAGGAAGCCGCCCTGCCGTGCGCGCGAGCAGATATGGGTAAAGCCCAGGAAGTCGAACGTCTCCGGCTTGCCGTCCCCCCGCGCCGCCCGGTCGCGCCCGGCCCGCGGCCGAATTCGATCAGGCGTGTCTTCTCGGGGTGCAACTCCAAAGCGAATTCCGCCACGCGGATGCGCAGTTGGGCCAGGAACGCATCGGCGTCAGATCGGTGCTCGAAACCAACAACTGTGTCGTCGGCATATCGCACCACGACCATGGCACCGGTCGCTTGGCGTTTGCGCCACTGCTCCGTCCATAGATCGTAGGCGTAGTGGAGATAGATGTTCGCCAGCAACGGCGAGATGACCGCCCCTTGCGGAGTGCCCTTTGTCGCCGCCTGTTTCACACCGTCCTCCACCACACCCGCCCTCAGCCATCCGCGAATGAGGCGCAACACGCGCCGGTCGCCAACCCGGTGCTCGACGAACCGCATCATCCAGTCATGGCTGATGTTGTCGAAGAACCCCTTGATGTCAGCGTCCAGTATCCAGTGCACCGCCCTGTCCCCAATCCCGACCGCAAGCGCGTCCAGTGCATCGTGCTGTCCCCGTCCAGGTCGGAACCCGTAGGAGAAGCCAACAAAGTCCTGCTCGTAGATCGCATCGAGAACCTCCACCACAGCGCGTTGGACAACCTTGTCTTCCAGCGCTGCGATCCCCAGCGGCCGTTGCCGACCCCAATTTTTGCCCACCGTGCTGGATTGTCCCGGCGGGACGTTTCAGGGCGCCGGCGCGAAGACCGTGCGCTGTTCTTCGAGAAGGGCACGCCGACCCGGAAGGTCTGGTATTACCAACTCGACCCGGGGCGGAGTCTCGGGAAGACGAATGCGCTCAATGACGACGACCTGAAGGAGTTCGTCGTGCTGCAGGCGCGCCTCGCGGAGTCAGAGAAATCGTGGACGGTCGAGGTGTCTGACGTTGATCGGACGAGCTGCGACCTTTCTGTGAAAAATCCCAACGAGGCCGAGGAAGATGCCTTGCGTGATCCGCAGGACATTATCGCGGAGATCATGGCTCTGGACCTTGAAACTACGGGCATTCTCAAGAGCATCCGGGGGATGCTGTGAGGTCAGCGTGCCCCATCAAATCAGTTGGTGATATCCTCAGACTTGAGTAGGGAAGACCGCTGCCGGAAACTGACCGCACTTTATTATCCTTCCTACAACAATTGCGATCATGCGCGCGCGTAGCTCGTGGTTCGTGCATGGAAGAAGCTCTGTACCAATCCAGGCAGATTCTGCAACTGCCGCATATGCGAGAGGACCGCCCGCCGCAGTTGCGTCAGCGAGGTGATGAGCTTGCGCCCGGTACCATGCGCCTTGAGCTCATTCCATACATACTCGTCGGGGTTCAGCTCAGGCGAATAGGGTGGCAGCAGGAACAGCGCCAGCTTCCCCGCGCTGGCTGCCACGAACCGAGCAACCGACTTTGCCCGATGCGTCGGGTGGCCATCGACGATCACGAAGATCGGCGTCGTTGCGTTGATCAGCAGCCGCTTGAGGAACTCGATAAACACCACAGCGGTGACACGTCCCTTTGTGAGCATGAAGCGCAGCTCTCCTTGCGCACTGACCGCCGAGATCAGATTGACACCGAACCGCGCGCCAGTGCTTGACACTACCGGCGTCCGACCGCGCCGGCCCCAGGTCGTGCCACTATGATAGTCGGATCGTACGCCGGCTTCGTCGGCAAAGAATATGAGTGCCCCTTCGCGTTTCGCTCTCCGTCCGATCACTGGATACTCCTTCTCCAACCAGCGTTTCACCGCATCGGGGTCCTGTTGGTACGCGCGCCAAAGCGGTCGCTGAGCGGTTAGGCCGAGTTGGATCGGCAGCCGGCGCACCGAGCCATGGCTCAGGCGCACATCGAACCGCTCGGCGATCAGCGATTGCACCATCGCCGCAGTCCACAGCGCAAACGGAAACTCGAATTGCGGCGGGTTCCTGTCGGCGATGGCTTTGTAGATCCATCGCAGAGCGGCACCATCCAGTTTGGGCGGGCGACCGCCACGCTTGTGCGCGGTCAACCGATCCCATCCGCCGCGTCGATACTCCGCCAGCCAACGGAACAGGCTGCGCAGGTTGACGCCAAGTGCCGCTGCTACGAGCGTTGGGCTTTGGCCGGATTGTACTGCCGCCACACCACGCTTGCGAAGTCCGGTCAAACCGGAATGATCCCGGGCGCGAGCATCGGTCTTCATAGGTACGAAGATCAGCATATCTCGATTTGAATGGCGACTATTCTGGGAAGGTTAATAATTGCTTGATCTTAAGAAACGCCGAACCCCGAGGACCAAACGGCACCCCCCCCGACCCAACCGAGCGCCGGAGTCGGTCTTGCGCGGGTGCCGACGGTGACATCTATCCAGCGGGCAGCCTGCAGAATCAACGACGCAGGGCACCAGAGGCATCATGATCGCGCCACCGCCGCCACCACCACCACCATCCACGCCGCTGCGGCGGAGCGGACCCTTCCTATGTCCTCCGGCGACCTGCCGCATTCCGTTCGTGGCGGGCCACGCGGCTTCTGGTTTCTTCCCAGCCCCCCTTCACGGGAAAGACGGGCTGGCAAGAAGGCAATTCCCCGCTATCCGACCCGGTTGTCCACCAACTCCGTCACCACCGCCGGATCCGCCAGGGTGGACGTATCCCCCAGGCTGTCGGTTTCGTTCGCCGCGATCTTGCGCAGGATGCGGCGCATGATCTTGCCGCTGCGGGTCTTCGGCAGCGCCGGCGCCCACTGGATCGCGTCCGGAGAGGCGATCGGCCCGATCTCCTTGCGCACCCAGGCCACCAGCTCCTTGCGAAGTTCGTCGGTCGGTTCCTCGCCCAGCTTCAGCGTCACGTAGGCGTAGATACCCTGGCCTTTGATGTCGTGCGGGAAGCCGACCACGGCGGCCTCGGCCACCTTGGGGTGGGAGACCAGCGCGCTTTCCACTTCCGCGGTGCCCATGCGATGGCCGGCGACGTTGATCACGTCATCGACGCGGCCGGTGATCCAGTAATAGCCGTCGGCGTCGCGCCGCGCGCCGTCACCGGTGAAGTACAGCCCCTTGTAGGTGGAGAAATAGGTCTGCACGAAACGCGCGTGGTCGCCGTACACGGTGCGCATCATGCCGGGCCAGGCATCCGCGAGGCAAAGGTTCCCTTCGCACTCGCCGTGCAGCTCGTGGCCGTCCGCATCGACGATCATCGGCTTCACCCCCGGCAAGGGCAGCGTGGCCGAGCCGGGTTTCAGCGCCGTCGCGCCGGACAGCGGCGAAATCAGGATGCCGCCGGTTTCGGTCTGCCACCAGGTATCGACGATCGGGAAGCGATGCTCGCCCACCACGCGGTGATACCACAGCCAGGCTTCCGGAAATTTCACTCTTCTCCGGTGTCAGGTGCGGCCGAACGTCACCGGTGAGGGTCGGGCGGGGCGTGTAAGGTGGTTTCCACAGTTATGTGACAGTACGCTAGACCGGAACGTACACAATGTCTCCATGCAGGAATGGTTCCACGTCAAAGCTAATTCCTATTTCGCGATCCTTGTATGCCGTGATCGAGGAGACAAGCTTGTCATCCTCCATTAGGCTGGTTATAGCTGCCCTATAGCAGCATCTTTCTTGTTTTATATATACCGCATCTCCAACCGATATTGTTACTGCTCCGATTATCGCGCGGACGCGATTGTTGCTGTATTTGTGCCTGATCGTCCCAATTTCGTCTGCTTTGCGCAGTGTGACTAACTTGCTTACGCCCTCATGACAAATACGCTCGTGAATCACAATGCAAACCATAGCAATGAAGTCAGCAAATTCGACAAGAACTTCGGAACCATAGACATTATCAACCTCTAAGCCTCCGTGCGCCGCATCATTCCGAGCCTCAACGATCTGCCTTAGCTCCGCGTCCACAGTGTCAGATTGTCTACTCTGCTCTCTAAAGAAGGCCCTCGCGGTCCGATGGCGTGACATCCAATCTGCCATATCCCCCACGTCGCAACGTGAGAAGAGTTCTGAAAGCTCGGGCATACGAAGATTCTGATCGTGCGTAAGTAGTGCATCGGGTAATATTCGATACGAGGCGCTACCAGACAAACAATCTTGGAAGTCTTTGATGACAGACTCAAGCGGTAGATGACCATAACGAGATTTGTCCAAATCAGCCAATATATTTCCTAGAAACCTACGGTGATCTCTCCGCAGTCGATCGTTGAGTTCCGCGTATTTGAAGTTTGATTCGAGGAAAGCCAAGTGAGCACCCAAGATGTCCGCGACGAAGCGCTCGTATACGGCATATAGGCGCGTGACTGCAGCGCAGTGATCGATGATTCGCCACTCTGTTGGGTCTAGTGCCTCAGAATAAAACGAACCAACGTCAAAGCACGCGCGCGCGGCGTTCGTGCACAATATATCGCGCCGCATTATCAAATTGCGTATGCGCTCGGAGGTCCTGACATGTGCTCTGACCGTCCCAACCTGTCGCAACAATCCGTCAAGAGTCGACGAATACATCAGTTCCTGAGGACCTCCGCGATCATATCGGCGAAGAAGCCGATCCGCTCTTGCACATCGCTTTTGCTGTTACCACGGCCAGTGAATGTCCCGTCTGGCTTGTCGAAGAAAAGCTGCTTCGTTCGTTCGCGGACCATATCTCGGCGGCTAGTTAACGCTTCCCCGCAATCCACAAAGCGGGAAAGTCCCACCATAACCGCATCGGCGAATGCACGATGTGGCCGCGAGGCCCATTCCTTTGTTCTAGGATCGTACGGCCGAAATATCTGATCCTCGTAAAGCACTCCAGCTAAGGCCAACGTGTTTACGAATAGTGTGCGCAAGATATCCGCGTCCTGATCCGTAAATTTCGTGGCCTTGACCATGTACAGATCCAAAAACCCTTGCATGCCTCTTGTGTAGTGCTCAGCGTGACGGAGCGCAAAAAAGCGGAGGATGATTTCCAGGTCACCCATCGTGGAGAACATCGTATTCCGCAACAAATCAGGATTCGTATTCATCTCATTCTCGGTATATCTGGGGATCCCCCAAATCTCACGAAATGCATCCATACGCGAGAGCTCCAGAAGCAGGTCATTCACTCGCCCTTGATACATGGCGTTTCGGATCTCCTGTCGTTCAAGCTTCACGCCGCCGGTATTTAGGCGATCGAACACCGTCTCTCTTAACAGAGTTGCATCCTCTTCGTCAGCAGTCGACTCTTTCAGCAAGACAATCGATGTTATTGACCTCCTATCTATCCCGGCCTTCACCTTATCCGGGAGCGTATGATATTTTCTCCCGTTGAGTTCCCCCCACATCTCAAGTCCCGTCAACTCCAAAAGGTTCGCGTAGAAATCCTTCACCGCTGTGATCCGCTGCTGCCCATCCATGACCTCGTAGGAATTGTAATCGCGCTCGTAGAGAAAGACTGGAGGCACCGGTATATTCATCAAGAAAGACTCAATTAGCAGACTCTGCCGGCGAGCGTCCCAGCGCGGCCGTCTCTGATAGAATGGCCGAACGTCCAAGTAGCCTGGCTGCTTGATAAGAGACGCAAATGACGGGAGCTTCTCACGGTTTGTTTCAATGACGATCCGTCCTTCACCGCGAGCATACCGCTCGTTGATTTCTCGATCATCGGACTTCTGAGGTCCCTCGGGCCTCTTGTCGTCCCAAATTTTCGTCTCGGTCGGCGCGAATGTCATGTGATTCTCGTACTCGGGACACTTGTAAGCATCGATGATAGCCTTCTGCGCGGAACCTGTCGCTGACGCCAGAAACGACGCAAAGCACGTCGGTCGTCCTGGGTGCGCGGCCAGCGCCATGTCTAGTTAGGCCCCCGCACCTGCCGGCGCAAGCGTTCATGGGCCTTGACCAAGCCGCGTGCTGTCGTGACGGGGTGGGCCACCACCCAGCGCGGTACGGTTCGCGGCCTCGACATTAGTCTCCCGATCTTCGCGCCGCCCACCCGCCGAGGCGCCAGCGCAGGTTGCAGCACGGATTGGTGTATCCCTGGCCGGGCCTGATCGATCAGCGACCGCTATCCCACCCGATTGTCCACCAGCTCCGTCACCACCGCGGGATCCGCCAGGGTGGACGTATCCCCCAGGCTGTCCGTCTCGTTCGCCGCGATCTTGCGCAGGATGCGGCGCATGATCTTGCCACTGCGGGTCTTCGGCAGCGCCGGCGCCCACTGGATCGCGTCCGGGGAGGCGATCGGCCCGATCTCCTTGCGCACCCAGGCCACCAGCTCCTTGCGAAGTTCGTCGGTCGGTTCCTCGCCCAGCTTCAGCGTCACGTAGGCGTAGATACCCTGGCCTTTGATGTCGTGCGGGAAGCCGACTACGGCCGCCTCGGCCACCTTGGGGTGGGAGACCAGCGCGCTTTCCACTTCCGCGGTGCCCATGCGGTGGCCGGCGACGTTGATCACGTCATCGACGCGGCCGGTGATCCAGTAATAGCCGTCGGCGTCGCGCCGCGCGCCGTCACCGGTGAAATACAGCCCCTTGTAGGTGGAGAAATAGGTCTGCACGAAGCGCGCGTGGTCGCCGTACACGGTGCGCATCATGCCGGGCCAGGCATCCGCGAGGCACAGGTTCCCCTCGCACTCGCCGTGCAGCTCGTGGCCGTCCGCATCGACGATCATCGGCTTCACCCCCGGCAAGGGCAGCGTGGCCGAGCCGGGTTTCAGCGCCGTCGCGCCGGGCAGCGGCGAAATCAGGATGCCGCCGGTCTCGGTCTGCCACCAGGTATCGACGATCGGGCAGCGATGCTCGCCCACCACGCGATGGTACCACAGCCAGGCTTCCGGGTTGATCGGCTCGCCCACCGTGCCGAGCAGGCGGATCGACGCACGCGAGGTCCTTTCCACCGGCGCTTCCCCGTCGCGCATCAGCGCGCGGATCGCGGTGGGCGCGGTGTAGAAGATGTTCACCTTGTGCTTGTCCACCACTTGCCAGAACCGGGAACTGTCGGGGTAGTTCGGGATGCCCTCGAACATCACCGTGGTGGCGCCGTTGGCCAGCGGTCCGTACACGATGTAGGTGTGGCCGGTGACCCAGCCGACATCCGCGGTGCACCAGAAGACCTCGCCTGGCCGGTAGTCGAACACGATCTCATGGGTGAAGCTGGCCCACACCATGTAGCCGCCGGTGGTGTGCAGCACGCCTTTCGGTTTGCCGGTGCTGCCGGAGGTGTAGAGGATGAACAGCGGGTCCTCGGCGTTCATCGGCTCGGGCGCGCAGGTCGGCGCCGCGGCGGCGCACAGCGTGGCGTAGTCGTGGTCGCGCCCCGTTACGATGGGCACCTCGGCGCCGGTGACCTGCACCACCACGACGCTCTTCACCCCGGGGCAGGATTTCAGCGCCGCGTCGGCATTCGCCTTGAGCGGCACCTTGCGCCCGCCGCGGCGGCCCTCGTCGGCGGTGATCAGCAGCGTCGACTCGCAGTCTTGCAGGCGGTTCGCCAGGCTGTCCGGCGAGAACCCGCCGAACACCACGGAATGGACGGCGCCGATCCGCGCGCAAGCCAGCATCGCCACCGCCGCTTCCGGCACCATCGGCAGGTAGATCGTGATCCGGTCGGCCTTCTTCGCCCCCAACCCACGCAGCGCGTTGGCCAGCCGGCAGACCTGTTCGTGCAGCTCCCGATAGGTGATGGTGCGGGAGACGGCAGGATCGTCGCTTTCCCAGATGATCGCCACCCGGTCGGGGTGCGACGCGGCGTGGCGGTCGAGGCAGGAGACGGAGGCGTTCAGCACGCCGTCCTCGAACCACTTGATGGAAACGTCGCCGGAGAAGCTCGTGCGTTTGATCTTCGTCGGCGCCTGCATCCACGCCACGCGGCGGGATTGCTCCGCCCAGAACCCGTCCGGGTCGCGCTCGGCGTGTTCGTACATCTCGCGGTAACGCTGGGCGGTCACGTGGGTGTGGGCGGCGACCTCCGGCCGGACCGGGAAGATCTGGCCCTCGGCGTGGTGGGTATCGGGCATGTGCGGGTCCCTCCATTGCGTTCTTGCGTCGGGCGCCACCCGGGTGGGGAGAGCACCGGTCAGGGCAGGGCCGGCAGGCACACAGCACCCGCCGGCAATCAGCGCGAGGCAATCGTAGCGGCGGAGGCTACCGCCGGGTGGCGCGCGGCACCACCCGGACGGCGCGGTGACCGACCAAGGCGTGCTGGGGCCTAGGCATGTTGGGGCCTAGGCGTGTTGGGGCACGCCGCCGACCCGCTGGGCGGCCGGCGCGCCGATCGGCAGCACGACGTGGCCGTGCGTCTCGTTGATGACCTCCGCGGCGGCCAGGTAGAACGCCAGCGCCGCGGTGACCAGACCGCCGTAGCCGCCGGCCGTTTGCAGTCCCGGCATCCCGAACAGGTCGGCCGCGCCGAGCAGGAAGAAGGTGATCCACAGGGCGAGGAAGACCAACTGGACGGCGCGGTTCAATGCCAGCGAGGCGACCCACATGAAGCAGGTGAACACACCCCACATGACCAGCCACCAGCCGACGAACTCGGGCGGCACCTTGGCGGCGAAGAACTGCACGAACAGGGCGAAGCTCCACCAGAACGCACCAAAAGAACAGAAAGCGACGAAGCCGAAGGTGTTGCCGCGCGGCGCTTCCATCAGACCGGCGAAGAACTGGGCGGTGCCGCCGAAGGCGAATGCGCTGGCCAGCACCAAGGGCACGCCGGCCCCGGTGAACCAGCCGGCGTTCACCATGCTGAGCATCCAGGTGGTCAAGGCGAAGCCGCTCAGCCCGAGCGGCGCCGGATTGGCGAATTTCATGACAGGGTTCCTCCAAGGGGCCAGGGGCGACCCGGCCGTTTCAGGGCAACGTCGCGTGTGGCCGCGGTCCCCGGCCGCCGGGTGCGCGCCGCCTCCCCTCAAGCGGAGGAGGCGGGCTTTGACGCCTGGGCGGCGCATGTCGCGCCGGTTTGCCGCGATCAGTTGGCGTTGTCTGGTGTCCGCCACAAAGGCCGATCCTGTCTTTGATCTGGATCAAGCCCGATTCGCCGCCGGGCGCGAAGCGGTGCGGAGCCGCCATCCCCCAACGGACCGAAGCGCCTAAACCAGTCCACCCGTCGTGACGACTCACTCCTCCGTGATGCCACAGACGCGCATGATCGTGGTTTGCACGGTCGCCGGGCGGTGGCCACATGATCGCTCGGCAACATGATCCCCCGCCAACATGATCCATCGGGGCGTTGAAGGAGAAGTCTCATCGTTCAGTGGTTCGCGGCGGTCCCCGTCCAACGCGCGATCGTCATTGCGGCGCTCGTCCTGCCGGTCTGGTGCGCCGCGCGAGCGGCGGAACTCGACGGCGTGCCGCTGCCCGAGACGCTTCAGGTGGACGGACGAACCTTGCAATTGAACGGCTTCGGGCTACGCACCTATTCGCTGCTGCGCCTCCACGTCTATGTCGCCGCGCTCTACCTGCGGCATCCGAGCAGCGACCCGGAGCAGATCCTTGAATCTCGGGAAACCAAGCTGCTGACAGTCAGGTTCGTGCGCAGCGTCAGTGCCGGCGAAGCGCGCAACGCGTGGCGCAAAGGCCTCAGGAACAATTGCCAGGCGCCGTGCCAACTCGATCCGGGCGATGTCGCGCGGTTCCTTGCGGCGGTTCCCGCGATGCACGCGGGCGACGACTATTCCCTGCTGTTCACGCGACGCGGCGCGACCGTGCGGGTCAACGGCCATCTGATGGGCATCATCTCGCAACCGCAATTCGCGGAAGCGATGCTGGCCACGTTCCTCGGGCCCAGGCCGGGGTCGGAGACATTGAAACGCGGCCTGCTGGCCGCCATGCATAAACGACAGGTCGGCCATGCCGGCTCCGTCATGCATGCCGGCTCCGCCATCACGGCCCCAGACCGATCCGGCGGCTTCGCTTCGAGCGCGCGCCAATAGTCCCGGATGCCGGCCCCCGGGCTCCGGCGTTCGCCGGGGCAGGTTTCGGCAGGGCATACTTCGCCGGCACGATGCAGAGCCTGTGTGGCAGAGGCCGGCGGAGCGATCCGCGCCGGCCGGCCGGACCCGGGTTGCGCAACCGCGCCGGTTCGGCCAAATCAACGCCGGCCGCCGAACCACGGGAGCGGCGGCCGGGTTGCGCCGCCCGAAAACCAACAAGCCGGAGCCGCCATGTCCGCCACCAGGCCGCGTACGCTATTCGACAAGATCTGGGACAGCCACGTCGTCGAGCGGCTCCCGGACGGCACCTGCATCCTCTACATCGACCGTCACCTCGTGCATGAGGTGACCAGCCCGCAGGCCTTCGAGGGCCTGCGCCTGGCCGGCCGCAAGCTGCGCCGCCCGGACTGCACGATCGCCGTCGCCGACCACAATATTCCAACGGTCGGTTCGCGCGTGCCGCGCGACATCAAGGAAGTTGACAGCCGTATCCAGGTCGAGACGCTGGAGAAGAACGTCGCCGAGTTCGGCGTGCCGTACATCCCGATCCTCGACGTGCGCCAGGGCATCGTGCACATCATCGGCCCGGAGCTGGGCCTCTCGCTGCCGGGCATGACCATCGTCTGTGGCGATTCGCATACCTCGACGCATGGCGCGCTCGGCGCGCTGGCGTTCGGCATCGGCACCTCCGAGGTCGAGCATGTCATGGCGACGCAGACCCTGCTGCAGTCGCCGGCGAAGAACCTGCGGATCGAAGTGACCGGCACGCTCGGCTTCGGGTGTTCCGGCAAGGACGTCGTGCTGGCGATCATCGGCCGGATCACCACCGCGGGCGGCACCGGGCACGTCATCGAATATACCGGCGAGGCGATCCGCGCGCTCGACATGGCGGGGCGGATGACGGTGTCCAACATGTCGATCGAGGCCGGTGCCCGCGCCGGGCTGATCGCGCCGGACGACACCACGTTCGACTGGATCAAGGGCCGCGACTTCGCCCCCAAGGGCGCGGCATGGGAGCAGGCGGTGGCGTATTGGCGGACGCTGCCGTCGGATCCGGGGGCAACGTATGAAAAATCGGTCACGCTGAGCGCGGACGACATCGCGCCGATGGTCACCTGGGGCACCACGCCGGGCGCGGTGGTGCCGGTGACCGGCGTGGTGCCGGACCCCTCGCTGGTGGCCGACGAGGGCCTGCGCACGCAGATGCAGCGCATGCTGGAATACATGGCGCTGACGCCGGGGCAGAAGCTGGCCGACGTGCCGATCGACGTGGTGTTCATCGGCTCCTGCACCAACGGCCGCATCGAGGACATCCGCGCCGCTGCCGCCGTCGCCAAGGGCCGCAAGGTGGCGCCGGGTGTGCAGGCGCTGGTGGTGCCGGGTTCCGGCCTGGTGAAGCGGCAGGCCGAGCAGGAGGGGCTGGATCGCATCCTGCTGGAGGCCGGCTTCGAGTGGCGCGAGCCGTGTTGCTCGATGTGTTTGGGGATGAACCCGGACAAGCTCACGCCGGGTCAGCGCTGCGCCAGCACGTCGAACCGCAACTTCGAGGGCCGGCAGGGGCCGGGCGGTCGCACCCACCTGCTGTCGCCGGCGATGGCCGCCGCCGCCGCGGTGACCGGGCGGCTGGCGGACGTGCGGCAATTGGGGTGAGGCCGCGGCGATAGTGACCGGCGCGATGATGAACCATCGGACGTAAAGCCTGTGGGAACCGCGCCGGACGGCCGGGATGCGCTGGTGAGTGATCGCCGGGCGGCTGCGTAATGGTGGCGCAGGCTGCGACCGAGGCACTGATATCCTTCGCGCATGCTGTTCGGCTCGATCGGCGGGCAAACCCGGGCAACGATGGTGGCGGTACGGCCCTGGAACTGCTGCTGGCCCCGCGCTTCCAGGCGCTGGTCGAGACATTGCTTGCGCAGCGCATTGGTATTCCGCCACGTGTGCTGCCGGAATACCGAAGACCCGGCATCGGCCGGCCCGATCTGGCCTTTGCTCAGCCAGCGCAACCCGCGCGGTCGTTCATTGAACTGAAGGAACCGGGAAAGCAGCTCGATCCAAAGCGCCTGCGTGGTCACGACGCCGACCAGTTCCGCCGGTTTCGTGAGTTGCCGCTGTGGGGTTTCTGCAACTTCCACTCCATCCACCTTTATCAGCGTGGGGAGATAAGGTCACAGGCGGTACTCCTGCCTGTGATTGCGCTCGACCCCGGGACATCGGACGCGACCGCGGATCGGTTAATTCGCCGGCATGACTCTTCCGGCTTCCTGGACATTCTCGAAATGCTGGCATTGGCGCAGCCAACGCCAGCGCGAAATGCCAAGGAGTTCGCGCAGACCCTCGCTCATGCGGCTCGGTTGCTGCGCCGTATCGTTGCCGACCAGTGTGCCGAGGGTGCGCCTCCCGCGCTTGATGCGGTGCGGGAGATTTTCCGCGAGACGCTGTTCGCCCATGCCGTTGCAGGCGGCTACGAAGCGGAGAATGAAAACGAGCTGTTCGCCAACGCTTTCGCTCAGACGCTGTCTTTCGGCCTGCTGCTTGCCCGCGAGGCAAGCGGCCGCGATGTGGACCGTGACGCCTTTCGGCAACTCTCCGAGGGCACCTATCCGCTGTTGCGCGCGACCTTGCAGGCGCTGACACTGGATCAGGTGCTCGACACGTTAGGCGTCGGATTTGATGTCATTCGCGACACGGTGAACCAGTTTGCACCGGAAATGTTGACAAGCCGCCGCGGCTACGATCCGATCCTCTATTTCTACGAGGATTTTCTTGCGGTCTTCGATGAGGCCGCGCGGATAAAGTATGGTGTGTTCTTCACGCCGGCCAATGTCGTGCGATATATCGTGACGGCCACCGATCGGGCGCTGCGCGAGGGTCTGCGCAGCGATGGCCTGTTGGACCACAACGTCGTACTGCTCGATCCCGCGTGTGGCACTGGCACGTTTCCGGTCGCCACGGTCAACCAGGTCGCGCTGCTGGCCGAGGCGCGGTACGGCGAGGGTATGGTGCCGGCCGAGGTGCTGGCGCTGTCCCGCCGCATGCTTGCGTTCGAACTGTTGGTTGGGCCATACACGATCGCCCATTACCGGATGTTGCGCGAGATAACTTCGCATCGTGTGATCCCACTCGAACGGCTACCGATCTATCTCACGGATACGCTGTCACCCTCGGTTGGGCAGCCGCATGTTCCCAATCGGCTGGATTTCATCGGTGCGCCGATCGAGGAGGAACGGCGGGCCGCGGATGCCGTTAAGTCCGACCGCCCGATCCTGGCGATCTTCGGAAACCCGCCCTACCGGCGCCTCAAGCGTGGGGAAATCGAGACGTTGGTGGGAAGCTGGATGAACACTCTGTGGGAGGATTTGAAGCAACCGGTGCGGGATGCCGGTTTCGGCCGGTCGCTTAATCCTTTCCCTGACCTGTATGTTGCCTTCTGGCGGTGGGCGTTGTGGCGATTGTTCGAGGCGCCGGGGGCGGCGGGGCGTGGCGTTGTCTCTTTTGTTACCAACAGAGGGTTTCTGGCCGGTCGCGCGTTTGGCGGACTGCGCCAGATGCTGCGCCAGCGCTTTGACGTCATCGAAATCGTTGACCTCCGCGGCGACAATCGCGGGGCGTTGCCGGTGGGCGCCGGCGCCGATGAGAATGTGTTTGATATCGAGACAGGGGTTTGCATTACCACCGCATGGGCAACCGGCAGGAAGACGGCTGGTGCTGAGGCTTCGGTACGCTACGCTGACTGTTGGCATGGCGGCGCCTATCGTCGGGCAGAGAAATTTGCCTTGCTTGACGCGGCGGCTGCGGATGCTGCCAACCTCCCGTTTCGCGACCTCCCCGGCGGCGGGATGGACCGATTAAAGCCGGTTGGTTTTGCCGGACGCGATTGGCCGGCGCTGGACGAGCTCCTGGCGTTCCGGTCGAACGGCATTGTCACCTACCGGGACGACTTTGCCTACGCTTTGACGCGCGAGACAATGGAGGATCGGATCAGGCATTTCCTGAACCTTCCCCCTGACAGAGCAGCCGGACTATTCAAAGAATCGGCTGCATCCAAAGTTGGGCCAGCGCTGTCCATCCCATACGATCCGGCCGCCGTCCAGCCGATCGCCTACCGGCCACTCGATCGTCGTTGGCTCTATAATAAGACGGCCTATATCGACCGACTGCGTCCGGACTTGCAATCTGCGTGGGGTGCCGAAAATATCTGCCTCATCGCGCCGGAGGACGGTGCGGGACGTGGCCCGGCGGTATGGTGCCATGGGGCCATACCGGACCAACACGCGTTCCGAGGCAGCTACGGCGGCTGGGTGTTTCCGTTACACCGCCATGCCGGTGGGCGGGCTGCGAGCTTCTTGCACCCGAACCTGCTCACCGGCCTTACTGCCGCTTATGGAGCGCCCCCGCCGCCGCAGACGGTGTTCGACGCGATCCTTGCACTGCTCTCGGCCGCTTCGTACACGACACGCTTCGCTGCCGATCTGGAAGACGATTTTCCGCATGTGCCACTGCCGGCATCTCCGGAGGTGTTCGCCGACGCCGCGGCGCTTGGTGCTGCCATTCGCGGAATCGAAAGCTTCTCCGCTGATCCGTTACCGCAGCACCGATTGGCGCGGCTCACTGGCACCGCATCCGGGGTAACGCTCAGCGTTCCGACGCCGGCTCGCGCCTTCCTCGCCGGCGGTGCCGGCACAGGATCGGTATTGCTGCAAACTGACGGCTCGCTTCGCGTCTCTGCGGTACCCGAACGCGCCTGGATGCTGGAGGTAAGCGGCTATCGGGTGCTCTACCGCTGGCTTGCCGCAAGGAACGGTGAGGCGCTGGACGCGGGATTGCTTCGGGCGATCCTTGATCTGGTCTGGCGGATCGCCGAACTTGCTCATCTGTTCGACGCCGCCGATGCCGTTTCGGAACGGGCAGTGGCGTCGGTCTTGACCCGGACCGATCTTGGCTTGCCGCACCCTTCACCTGGCAGCAGGATTGATGACGCACTCTTTACCGTGACGGAGGACGGAATTGAACCGCCAGCCTGACCTGTTCGCGACCACCGCGGACATTAACGCGCCGCCCGCAACGGACCCGGAGAGCATGGCAAGATATGTCCGTCCCCGGCTTGCCGCCCTGCTGTCCCAAGCGCAGAATGCGGTCCATATGCCGTGGAACGAACAGCGGACGCGCGTTAACGCCCTGTTGTTTCACAATATGGCGAATTGGTTGCCGGAGGCGGAGCGCGATACACTGCGCGCTCAGTTCGTGCGGGAGTTGCAGCGACTGGGTAGCGCCCCTAGCCCCGCTCCCGCCGACGGAGCAGCACCCTTGACGGACGCCGCGCCGAGCGGGTCCGCCCCCGCCTGAGAGAGGAGAGAACCGATGGACCCGTTCACCACGCTGACCGCCATCGCCGCGCCGATGCCGATGCAGAACATCGACACCGACAAGGTGATCCCGGCGCGCTTCCTCAAGACTATCAAGCGTTCAGGCCTCGGCGTGCACCTGTTCGATTCGCTGCGCTACGACAAGGACGGCAAGGAGCGGCCGGAGTTCGTGCTGAACCAGGAGCCGTACCGCCGCGCGCAGGTGATCGTCGCCCACGAGAATTTCGGCTGCGGTTCGTCGCGCGAGCATGCCCCCTGGGCGCTGCTGGATTTCGGCATACGCTGCATCATCGCGCCGGACTTCGCCGACATCTTCTACAACAACAGCTTCAAGAACGGCATCCTGCCGGTGCGGTTGCCGCGGGCGGTGTGCGACGAACTGATCGAGGATGCGAAGCTGGGCGGCAACGCGCGCATCACCATCGACCTCGCACGCCAGGTTGTGGTGCGGCCGAACGGGGAAGAACTCCACTTCGACATCGACCCGTTCCGCAAGCATTTGCTGCTGAACGGGCTGGACGATATCGGCCAGACCCTGCAGCACGTGCGGGAGATCGACACCTATGAGGCGGCACGACGGCATGGCCAGCCGTGGATTCCGTCCACCACCGCCGCGTGATCCCCGCATCGGCAACCGGCTGACCATAACGCTGTCATTGCGAGGCGCGTCGCGACGAAGTAATCTCCCGCCCGCTAATCCGCAACCGTTCCCCTGGCGGGGGATTGCTTCGGCACTTCGCAATGACAACCGGCTTGCGCCTCGCAACGACACCTAAGAGGATGTTCACTCATGCCGGCCAACAAGAAGCTGCTGATCCTGCCCGGCGACGGCGTCGGCCCGGAGGTGATGCGCGAAGTCCGCCGCCTCATCGAGTGGATGAGCCGCCGCCGCATCGTCACCTTCGACGTTGCCGAGGACCTGGTCGGCGGCGCCTCGATCGACGCGCGCGGAACGCCGCTGGACGACGATACGATGGCCAAGGCAAAGGAAGCCGACGCCATCCTGTTCGGATCGGTCGGCGGGCCGAAATGGGACTCGCTCGGCTTCCAGCTTCGCCCGGAGCTGGCGATCCTGCGGCTGCGCAAGGAGCTCGATCTGTTCGCCAATATGCGCCCGGCGGTCGTGCTGGATCCACTGGTCGATGCCTCGACGCTGAAGCCGGACGTGATCCGCGGGCTGGACCTGATGATCGTGCGCGAGAGCACCGGCGGCGTGTATTTCGGCGAGCCGCGCGGCATCGAGACGCTGCCGTCCGGCGAGAAGCGCGGCTTCGACACCGAGAGCTACACCACCAGCGAGATCGAGCGCGTCGCCCGCCTCGCCTTCGAGCTGGCGCGCAAGCGGCAGAACCGCCTGACCAGCGTGGAAAAGGCCAACGTGATGCAGTCGGGCCTGTTCTGGCGGCAGACCGTCACCGCATTGCACGCGCGCGAGTTCGCCGACGTGGAATTGTCGCACATGTATGCCGACAATTGCGCCATGCAGTTGGTGCGGGCGCCGAAGCAGTTCGACGTGATCGTCACCTCCAACATCTTCGGCGACCTGCTGTCGGACCTGGCGTCGATGCTCACCGGCAGCCTGGGCATGCTGCCCTCGGCGACGCTCGGTGCGGTGCAGGAGAGCGGCAAGCGGCACGCGCTGTATGAGCCGATCCATGGCAGCGCGCCGGACATCGCCGGCAAGGGCATCGCCAATCCGCTGGCGCAGATCCTCAGCTTCGCCATGCTGCTGCGCTATTCGTTCGGCATGGAGGATGAGGCGGCAATGATCGAGCGCGCCTGCACCAACGTGCTGGCCAGCGGGCTGCGCACCGCCGACATCATGGCGAAGGGCACCGCCAAGGTGGGCACCAGCGTGATGGGCGAATCGATCCTGCGGGAGATGGAGAAGCTGCACGCGGCGGGGTGAGGGTTTCCCCGTAGAGTCCCTGGCGTTGCGAGGCGTGCGACGACACCGATCGCCGGTGCGATCTGCGATCGATTCCCGGACGCCGCGCTTGCGGGACGCGGGCCGGCCGTGGCTTCTCCCGCGGGTGAGTGCCGCGGCGCCGCGATGCTCGCAATGACAAGGGGGCGGCATTTCCGGAGTCGCTGGAGGTGACCACGCGAACGCAAGCCACACCTACGCGAAGCTGGCCCGATGACGCGCTGCTGCTGGTCGCGCATGGTGCCGTGCGCTTCGCCGATGCGGGGCGCTTGTTGCATGCCCACGCCGCGGTGCTGCGCGCGCAGGGGCGTTTCGCCGAAGTGGCGGTTGGGTTGCTGAACGGCAGGCCGGCGGCGGTCGAGGCGTTGGCGGGACTGGCTCCCAATATGGTTCATGTGGTGCCGTTCTTCATGGAGCAGGGCTGGTTCGTGCGGGAGGCGATTCCGCGGGCGCTGGGCGACGGGCAGGGCCACGCGCTGCGTTACCACCAGCCGGTCGGCTTGCATCCGGGGATGGCGGACCTGGCAGCGGCGCGGGTGCGACATGCCTGCGGCACTGACGCCGCGCGGATAGCGGTGCTGCTGGTCGGGCACGGTTCGGCCCGCGCGCCGGGCCGGCCGATGGCGCTGCACCGGCACGTCGCGGCACTGTCCGCCGCGGGGCATTTCTCTCAGGTGCGCGCGGCGTTTCTCGCGGAACCGCCCATGGTGGTGGACGCTTTGCGTGACTGGCGCGGGTTGCCGGTCGCCGTGGTGGGCTGGTTCGCCGGCGAGGGCGGCCATGTGCGCGAGGATCTGCCGGCATTGCTTGCCGCGGAGCAAGCGGCGCGCAGCGATGCAGGTGCGTCCTTGCTCGATCTGGGGGTGATTTCCGACGATCGGGGGATGCCGTGCATCATGCTCGACCAGGTCGCCGGCGGCATTCCTTCTCCCGCCGCGGCGGGAGAGGGTTTGGGGTGAGGGTGACCGCGCCGCCCGGTCTCTACGCCGAGACCGCACAGCCAGCGCCGCGCACGCCCCTGCTCGATGGCGACAAGCGCGTGTCCGTTGCGGTCATCGGCGGCGGCTTCACCGGCCTGTCCGCGGCCTTGCACCTGGCGGAACGCGGGGTCGATGTCGCGGTGCTGGAGGCGCGCGAGCCGGGCTGGGGCGCATCGGGACGCAACGGCGGACAGGTCAATCCAGGGTTGAAACACGATCCCGACGTGGTGACGCGGGATTTCGGCAACGATCTCGGAAGTCGCATGGTGACGTTGTCCGGCAACGCGCCGAACGTTGTATTCGACCTGATCCGGCGCCACCGGATCGACTGCGAGGCATTGCAAGCCGGCACGTTGCGTGCCGCCACATCGGCGCGTGACGCCGCCGGCATCCGGGGGACCGCCGCACAATGGGCGCGGCGCGACGCGCCCGTCGTGTTGCTGGGCGCGGCGGAGATGCGGCAGGCGACCGGCAGCACGGGTTATGTCAGTGCATTGCTCGACCGGCGCGGCGGACAGGTGAACCCGCTGGGCTATGCGCGCGGCCTGGCGCGGGCAGCGATGCAGGCGGGCGCGGCGGTGTTCGGTGGCACGCCGGCGCAGCGCGTGCATCGCAACGGCGCCTTGTGGCACGTGGCGACGCCCACCGGCACCGTGCGCGCCGACAAACTGGTGCTGGCGACCAACGGCTACAGCGACGATCTGTGGTCCGGGCTGCGGCGCAGCATCGTGCCGGTGTTCAGCGCCATCGTTGCCTCCGAAAAGCTGCCCGACGCACTGGCGCGCGCCATCATGCCGACGCGCTCGGTGTTGTACGAAATGGGCCGCGTCACGGTGTATTATCGGCTGGATCGCGACAACCGGTTGCTGATGGGCGGACGCTGCGTGCAACGGGACATCGCCGCGCCGCGCGAGCTGCGCTACTTGGTTGACTACGCTCAACGCCTGTGGCCGGCGCTACGCGGCATCGGCTGGACGCATGCCTGGAGCGGGCAGCTCGCGGTGACGTGGGACCACTATCCGCATCTGCACGAACCGCGCGACGACGTGCTGGCGTGCCTGGGCTACAACGGACGCGGCGTGGCGATGAGCACGGCGATGGGGCCGCAATTGGCGCTGCGCATCATCGGCGGACGCGCCGCCGCGCTCGACATGCCGATCACCACCATGCGGGAAATCCCCTTCCACCGGCTGTGGCGTTCCGCGGTGGCCGCGCGCATGATGCATGGCCGCATCCGCGATTGGCTTGGGATTTGACGGGGAGGGAGAGACAATGTTCGCTTTTGTGGGCGGGTACACGACGGCCGACCGCGACGGCCGAGGCGACGGCATCCATGTCTATCGCATCGACGCGCAAGACGGCGCGTGGACGCAGGTGCAGCACGTGGGCGGGCTGGCGAACCCGTCGTTGTTCACGCTGCGCAACGATCGCCGCGTGCTGTATTCCGTGCATGGTGGCCGCGACCATTTGAGCGCGTTCAGCATCGATTCGCTGTCGGGCCACCTGACGCTGCTGAGCCAGATGCCGTGCCAGGGGAACAATCCGGTTGATGCGGCGCTTGATTCGACGGCACGGCATCTGGTCGTCGCCAATTACGGCAGCGGCAGCGTGGCGGTGTTGCCGCTGGAGCCGGACGGACGGCTGCTGCCGGTGCACCAGCTTTACCAACTGCCGGGCAAGCCGGGGCCGGATCCGGTGCAGCAGGCGGCGTCGCATCCGCACTCGGCGGTTTTCGATCCGACCGGTGGATACGTCGTCGTGCCCGACAAGGGCTTCGACTGCACCTTCGTGTTTCGCTTCGATGCGGTAACCGGACGCATCGAGCCTACCGCGCAGGGGCCGGTGGCGTCGCGTCCCGGCGCTGCGCCGCGGCATTGCGCATTCCATCCGTCGCTGCCGGTTCTGTATGTCAACAACGAGCTGGACTCCAGCGTCACCGTCTATGGCTGGGACCGCGCGACCGGCGCGTTGGCGGACGCGCAGGTGATTTCCTCGCTGCCGCCGGAGCATGCGGGCAAGAACACCACGGCGGAGATCGCAGTCGCGCCGGATGGGCGGTTTCTGTACGTCTCCAATCGCGGCCGCGACGATATTGCGCTGTTTTCGATTGCCGGCGACGGACGGCTGAGCTTGCTGGGCAACACGCCCACCGGCGGCACGCGCCCGCGCTTTTTCACACTGGATCCGACGGGCGATTTCCTGTTCGCCGCCAACCAGGAGAGCGACGACATCACGGCGTTCCGGGTGAACAAGGCGACCGGGCAGATCACGCCGACCGGACGGCGCATCGGTGTGGGCAGCCCGTCGGCGATCACGCTGATTCCGGGATAGCCGGTGCCCTCGATCTGCCTGTGGGCGTGATTCGACGGCATGACCGGAGCAAGCCATGACCGATGACGACCTGCCGATCGTCGATGCCCACCACCATCTATGGGACCTGGAAGGGCGCATTCGTTATCCGTGGCTGACCGACAACAGCCATATGTTCCTGGGCGACTATTCGCGCTTCCGCCGCACCTATTTGCCCGACGAGTATCGCCGCGACTCGGCGCTGCACAACGTCGTCGCAACCGTGCATGTGGAAGCCGAGTGCGACCGCGGCCGGCAGGTGGCCGAGACCGAGTGGCTGACAGCGATGCACGCGCAACACGGCATGCCGAACGCGATCGTCGCGCATGCCTGGGTGGACACGCCGGATGCCGAGGAAATCATTGCGGCGCACTGCGCGTTTCCGCTGGTGCACGGCGTGCGCACCAAGCCGGTGATTGCCGACGGGCCGAACGGCAGCGTGCGCGGCCAGAAGCGCAGCCTGCAGGATCCGAAGTGGCGGCGCGGGCTGGGGTTGCTGGAGAAATACGGGCTGTCCTGGGATCTGCGCGTGCCCTGGTATCATTTGGAGGAAGCTGCGGAGGTCTGCCGCGAGCATCCGACGATGCGCATCGCGCTGAACCACACCGGCTACCCGCTGGACCGCTCGCCGGAGGCGGTTGCGGTGTGGCGGCGCGGCATGCAGGCGCTGGCGGCCTGTCCGAATGTGTGGTGCAAGATCTCCGGGTTCACCGTGCCCGGGCAACCCTGGACCGTGGCGCTGCACGGACCGATCATCCGCGAGACGATCGCCCTGTTCGGCGTCGATCGCTGCATGTTCGCGTCCAACTATCCGGTGGACGGGGTGAAGGCGAGCTGGGACTGGATTTTTCGGTGTTTCAAGCAGATCACCGCCGATCTGCCGGACGCCGGACGCCGCAAGTTGTTCGCCGGGAATGCGGCGGCGTTCTATCGCATTGAACCGCCGTCAGGGAGGAGCTGACTCATGGACCTGCATTTGCGCGGCAAGACGGCGCTGGTGACCGGCGCCTCGAAGGGCATCGGCTACGCCGCGGCCGAGGCGCTGGCGGAAGAGGGCGTGAACGTCATCCTGGTGTCGCGCACGCAGGCCGATCTGGATGCGGCGCGCGAGCAGATCGCGGCGCGACACAATGTGCGTGCCGAGGTGCACGCGTTCGATATTTCCGACAGCCGCAACGTGGATCGGCTGGCGGCGCAGCATCCGGATATCGATATCCTGGTGAACAATGCGGGCGCGATTCCGGGTGGGAATTTGCAGGAGATCACCGAGGACCGGTGGCGCGCGGCGTGGGACCTGAAAGTGTACGGCTACATCAATATGTGCCGCCGCTTCTATGCACTGATGCGGCAGCGCGGGCGCGGCGTGATCGTCAATGTGCTCGGCATGGCGGGCGAGCGGATGGATTCCAGCTACATTGCCGGGTCCACCGGCAATGCCGGGCTGATGGCGTTCACCAAGGCGTTGGGTGGCGCCGCGTCCGCCGACAAGCTGCGCGTGGTGGGCATCAATCCCGGCGCGGTCGCCACCGACCGTCTGGTGACGATCATGAAGAAGCGCGCGCTGGACCGGCTGGGTGACGAAAACCGCTGGGAAGAACTGATGAAGCCGCTGCCCTATGGCCGCGCCGGCACGCCGGAGGAGATCGGCTGGATGGTGGCGTTTCTCGCTTCCGACCGCTCGGCCTATACCAGCGGCACGATCATCACGATCGATGGCGGCGCCGCCAATCGCGTGCCGATGTTCTGATGGTAGCTGTGCCGTCTCCCGCCGAAGGCGGGGAAGGTACACTTAATCCGCGATCGCCTTCTCCGCGCGCAGCCCGGCGATCTCCTCCGCCGAATACCCATGCTCGCGCAGGATCGTTTCGCTGTGCTCGCCCAGCGTTGGCGCGATGCCGCGCGGCGACCCGTCCGCGAACGCGGGCAACCCGATCAGGTTCGGCATCGGCATCGCCTGCGGCACCCGCGGATGTTGCAGCCACGCGACCGCGCCGCTCTCCGCCACCTGCTTCTGCTGCAAAAATTCCGTATAGCTATTGAGTTGCTCATGCATCACACGCTGCGCCGCCAGCCGCGACGCCACCTCGGCGCCAGGCAGCGCCTCAAGCAGCGGACGGATCACGGCGCCGATTTCCGCCGCATGCTCTCGCCGGCCTTCCATGCTCTGCAGCAGCGGATCCGCCGCGAAGCGCGGCAAGTCCATCGCGGTGCAATACGCCACCCACTCGAATGGCCGCACCACCGTGACGGAAATCCATCCGTCGGCGGTACGGTGCACGCCGTTCGGCGGCACCACCGGCGTGACGACGCCGCCTTCCAGGTAGGACGACATCAGCCGCACCACCTGCAAACTCGCACCGCCCTGCATCAGGCTGGCCTCGATATGCCGACCATGCGCCATGTCGCGCCGCGCGTGCAGCGCCGCCGCGACGGCGGCGAACGCGTACAACGCCGTGCTCATGTCGATCGAGATGATCGGGATGCGATGCGGAACGCCGTCCTCGCCCTTGTTCTCCGCCATCAGCCCGGTATAGGCCTGCAACACCGGGTCCATCGCCGGCCGTTCCGCCAGCGGCCCGGTCTGGCCAAATCCCGAGATCGACAGATAAAGGATGCGCGGCTCGCGTTGCGCGACCTCGGCATAGCCGAAGCCCAGCCGTTCGATCACGCCGGGCCGGAAGCCTTGCAGGAACACATCGGCGCCGGCGATCAGCCGCCACAGCGCGGCGCGCCCGGCTGCCTGTTTCAGGTCGAGCGCGATGGAGCGCTTGCCCAGATTGGAAGGAATCGAAAATGCGGTGTTGTCGCCGTAACGCACGCCGAGGCCGCGGCTCCAGTCGCCGCTTTCCGCGGGTTCCACCTTGATGACATTGGCGCCGTGCTGCGCCAGCAGCATCGCGCAATAGGGGCCGGCCACGCCCTGGCTGAGATCGACCACCTTCAGGCCCGCATAGGGTGCCTCGTAAGTCATGCCGCACATCCTCCCCCGGTTGCCGCCGCATCGCAGTGCGGGCAAGCTTGCCCGCCACAAGCAGCCTTGAACAGGAGGAGACCGAGGTGATCCACGTCCTTGCCATCATTACGACCAAGCCAGGGATGCGCGACCAGGTGCTGGAAGCGTTCCGGGCCAACATGCCGGCGGTGCACGCCGAGGCTGGCTGCATCGAATACGGACCGGTGATCGATGCCGACTCCCCGGGGGCGAAGTTCGGTCCCGATGCATTCGTGGTGGTCGAGAAATGGGAAAGCCCCGATCACCTGAAGGCGCACGCCGCATCGCCGCACATGGCCGCCTACGGCGCGAAGACCCGCGAGATGCTCGCCAATCGGGAGATCCACGTGATGGCGCCGGCCGGGTAGGCGCCGCGGCGTATCCCCCCTCTCCCGCCGCGCGGGAGAGGAAGGGGTGAGGGGCCAGCACGCAGGAGGCAACCATGGATCTCAGCCTGTCCGACAAGCATCGAGAATTGCAGTCGCAAGTCCGCAGCTTCATCCGGCAGCACGGCGGCGAATCTCCGAAAGTCGGCGGCGGGCGCAAGCGGCCGGACCGGAAGACGCTGGATTGGCAGCGACTGCTGGTCGAGCATGGCTATGTCGGCCGCACCATTCCGCGCGACTACGGCGGCTTCGGCGCGCCGCCCGACGTGATGGAGTCGGCGGTGATCGCCGCCGAGTTCGCCCATGCGAACATCTATGCCGGCCTGACCAACCAAGGCATTTCCATGCTGGTGCCGACATTGCTGGAGGTCGGCACAGACGAGCAGCGGCGGCAATGGATCGGCCCGACCATCCGCGGCGAGGTCATCTGGTGCCAGGGCTATTCCGAGCCCGGCTCCGGCAGCGACCTTGCCAATGCGCAGACCAAGGCGACGCTGCAGGACGGCAACTGGATCGTCAACGGCCAGAAGATCTGGACCAGCTCCGCGCACTACGCCGACTGGATGTTTCTGCTCTGCCGCACCGAACCGGACAAGCCGAAGCACGAGGGCCTGTCCTACCTGTTGCTGTCGATGCAGTCGCCCGGCCTGGAGGTGCGGCCACTGAAGACCATGACCGGCCGCAGCGAGTTCAACGAAACGTTTTTCACCGACGTGAAGGTGCCGGCGGAGCAGATCGTGGTGGGCCGCGGCAAGGGCTGGTACGTTGCCAATGTCACGCTGAAGCACGAGCGGCTGATGATCGGCGACGCCGGCAAGATGACCCACCGGCTCGAACAGCTTATTCACCTGTTGCGGAACACCGAGATCGATGGTCGCTCGCTGATCGGCGTTGCCGAATTCCGTGATCGGCTGCTGAAACTACAAGGCGAGGTGCTGGCCTGGAAGGCGCACAACCTGCGGCTGCTGACCGAGGCCGCGCAGGGCGTCGATTCCGGCGTCAGGCGCATGATCGTCAAATACGGCGGCACCATGCTGGGGTTCCGCCTGGCGTCGCTGGCGGTGGACGCGCTGGGCGCCGCCGGACTGCCGTATGAGCCGCAGGGCGAAGACGCGGAGGATGACGATGCCACCACCTGGAACATCGACTACATCTACGATGTGGGGCTGATGATCGGCGGCGGCTCGAACAACATCCAGAAGAACATCATCGGCGAGCGTGGCCTGGACCTGCCGCGCGAGCCGAAAGTGCAGAACGCCGCGGCGATCGGGAGAGGTTGATGGAATTCGCCCTCAGCCAGGAGCAGCGCCTGTTCGATGATTCGTTGCGCGGCTACCTGGCGGACCGGTTGCCGATGGAGCGGCTGCGCGCGCTGGCGGAACCCGGCGACGGATTCGATGCCGCGCTGTGGCAGGGCCTGAACGAACTCGGCCTGCACGGTTTGCTGGTGCCGGAACGTTTTGGCGGTGCGGGGCTTGGCATGCTGGATGCGGCGGTGGCCGCCGAGGCACTGGGCAACGCCGCCGCGCCGCTGCCGTTCGCCGGCACGGTGATGGCGACGCTGGCCTTCATGTCGGGCGCGACGGAAGCGCAGCAAGACAACTACCTGCCGTCCATCGCAGCCGGCGAATCACGTTTCGCCGTCGGCTTCGCGGGCCTCGCCGGCCAGACCGGTACCGCAAGCGTGACGCTGGACGGCGATCGCCTCTCCGGCCACCTGACCGCGGTGATGGATGCCGGCGCGCCGACCCACCTGTTGGTGTTTCTCCGCGACGGTACCGCCGCGGTGACGGAAGCCAGCGCCGCAACGTTGACCCTGCGCCGCAGCGTCGATCGCACAAGGCCGCTGACCGACATCGTGTTCGGCAACGTCCGCGCCGAACGTCTGGACGCGGCGAACGACAAGCTCGCGGCGGCGCGGCGCGTGCTGGATGCCGGGCGCGTCGTGCTGGCGGCGGACACACTCGGCGCGGCACAGCGCATGCTGGATGGCGCGGTGGCCTATGCCAAGGAGCGCGTGCAGTTCGGCCGCGTCATCGGCAGCTTCCAGGGTGTGAAATACATGCTGGCGGATTGCGTGACGATGCTGGAACCGTGCCGCGCCCTGGTGTGGTATGCCGCGCATGCGCAGGACGCGATGCCGGGCGAGGCACGACTGACCGCGCTGCACGCCAAGGCGCAGCTCGGCGATGTCGGCCGCGACGTCGCCCGAATTACCACGGAAGCGCATGGCGGCATGGGATTCACGGATCTGCTCGGTCTGCACTACTGGTTCAAGCGCATCAGCTTCAACCGGCAGGTGCTCGGCGGACCGGAACGCTGCCGCGAGGAAGCCGCCGAACTGCAAGGCTGGACATTGCAGGCCTGACATTCAAATCGCGAAGCTAGCCCATCTTATTCACCGCATAGCAGGGATTCGCTGACGGGCATGGTACAAGTGTCTGGAATCGCCTAGAGATTGGGTGCTGACACCAACCCAGGCACCCGGACAGAATCTGCCATGCCCGCC
>Ga0307372_10000434_pt1 | contig 74615 bp, 62 predicted proteins | sample OX1MG_FD_202533 | JGI IMG/M metagenome (GOLD analysis project Ga0307372, IMG submission 202533) | Soil microbial communities from Risofladan, Vaasa, Finland - OX-1 | ecosystem: Environmental > Terrestrial > Soil > Coastal area > Acid sulfate soil | place: Finland: Risofladan, Vaasa | collected... | reverse complement strand
CCGCTGCCTCTCATTGAGATGTTCAAACAAAACTGCGTATTTTTGTTTCAAACGAGCGTTGTCTTGCACGCTCCCAGGATAAGGAGGCTTTTATCAGTTGTCCAGGTTATTTATTAACGGAATCTAAATCCGCGATTCCTGGATTTCGATCACCCCGTCGAAAACCGCTTTCCCCCTTCAACGCTTACCGCTGACCGGCTAAGCACACGTCTGCGCCGGCGAGGCGGCTTGGGCGATCACGGCCGGTAATCCCACACGGGCCGCGAAGGATCAAAAGGCAGCGGCTCGACGTTGCGGATGGGCAGCCAGGTTCGATAGTGGTTGCCGTAGGCCCCGGCGGTCGGGAAATCGCAGAGCGTGACCTCCGTGCCGTCGATGGCCTTGAAACGCAGCAGCTCAAGCGGCTGGATGGGAAGCTCGGTCCGCACAAACTCCAAGCTCATGTGGCGGGCATCCATTTCCGGAACAGTCCCGATATCGACTTTGTTATACGCCGGGTCAAAAGCCAGCAGTATGGGGCCGCGGTAAACCGACGTCTTGCCCTCTTCCTCCCGCTCTCCCGCCCAGAAGTGGAGCGACATGTCGAAGTCGATCTCCACCGAGTCCCCGTTCCGCCAAGGGCGCTCCAGACTCAAGTAAGATCCGGCCTCCACTCCGCGGACCTCCTTGCCGTTCACCAAGATGCGCGTGGAGCGCGACCAGCCCGGAATCCGCAACTTCAAATCAAAGTGTTCCGGCTTCTCCAGCCCTACTTGCAACAAAACCTTGCCGCTCACAGGATATTCGGTTTCCTGGCGAAGTGTCAGGGGATTGCCGCCGGGGGTTTGAGTCTTGATGGTTCATGGTCCGTAATAATTCAGGACCGCGGCATCACGGGATTTCAAGACGGCCCACTCCGCCAGCAGTCCCAATCCGCGCGGGCCGTTCACCGAGCAGCAATTCAGGTCCGGGCTTCCCGGGCGGCACTGGAAGCCGATGCTTTGCACAGACGCTTCCTTCACTCCATCCATCGGCGTGGTATAGGTCCACCAGCCGCCCGAGGGCGATTGTCCGCCCAGATTGCCGTTGTAAGTGGAAAGCTCGATTTCGTCCGCCACCCGGGAGTTCCCCGTCAGCTTGAGCATATCGATGCTGAGGTCGATCCAGGCTACCGTCGCGCAGGTTTCAATGGTTCCCAGGTTGTAAGGATCGCCCGTCGTGTGCTCGCCGGAGGTGGCGCCGCCGGTGTTGTGCCGGTCGCCTTTCAGGATGCTGGTCCAGATGTGCGTGAAGGCTTGGCGATACTTGGCTTCACCGGTGAGCAGGTAAAGTTCATACAGCCCCATGAAGTCCTGCAGGCTTTCCCAGCGGTTGCCTGGAAATTCGTACATCTCCTTCCCGGCCAGCGCCAGCTTCAGGTAGAGGCCGGCACCCGGCTTGTCCCATTGCCGGACGATCCAGTTAGCCATCGCCAGGTATTGGGGTTTTCCGGTTATCCGATAGAGCAGGGTGAACGCATGGATGACGGCGTAGTTCATCTGCCCGAAGCTGCCATCGTTGGTGAGAGGAATCCCCTTGTTGAGAAAGGTTTGCACCAGCAAGTCTGCGGCGCGTTCCGCGGACTCGAGCGCGCGCGTGGACCCGAACTCATGGTAATCCATGATGAGAGCACGCATCACCCAGTAATGGCCCCAAACGTCCCAGTTGTTTCCCGTCAGGCGCTCGGCGCGGTCGAAGGGTCCCAGATAACCGTCCTTCCCCTGCGCCGCGATCAGGGCGTCCACTGTGCGCTCGATCAAGGCTTTCTGGCGGGGGTCTCTCAGCAGGCGGTAGCTCAGAATGGAAGCGCAAAGGTACTTTCCCGCGAATTCTCCCGACCAGGGAAGCAGGTTGCGGCCCGGCTTGCGGTCGCGGTCCCGGAACATCTGGAGCATGGCCGGATTGGCGGCGGGCACACGGAGTTCCCACTCGCTCAGATTGGCGTGCAGGCGCTCGCCGACGAATCCGCCCAGATTGAATGTCACACCCGGCGGAGTGGCCAGGGCCGGATCGACTTTGTTTCGAACCGCCGCCCGCGCGGAAGCCAAAAGCAGCAACGTCCCGCCCACCGCCGCAAAGATGAACCGCGCCGGCCCGGGAACTCTCCGGCGCCGGCGTGGCGCCGGCGTGCGCGGTCCCTGCATCCCGAAGTCCATAACTTTCTCCTTTCCCTTCTCGCCGCCGCGACGCGCGGAGCTTGCTGTTCCATCAAATGCGATGTCCTGATTATAGTCGACCGGGCAAAGGCCGGCCGGCAACACGCGACCTCGGCGGCTCTCCCCCGCTCCCCTTTCCGCCAGATCTTCCATTATCGGCCACCAGTCCGACCTGCGGCACATCTCGGACCGCGGTGGCGGATTCAGGTCCTCTTCGGGAACTGTCGCGTTGAATCCCCCCGGGGGAACCCGGATGACTTTAATTTATGCGACCAACAGAATCTGTCCCGATACACACAAAAAGCCAAAAAACCTTGAAAAATGCCCTTGCGCGAGGTACTATCATCATCGCCAAAGCAGATCCCCGCGACTTGCGACCTGTGCGAAAGTACAAAGTTCATAGCTGACCCTAAACTGTCCTAGAGATCAGTTGTGTCCCAAGGAGCGAAGAACTAAAGTCTCTGTTGCGCCATTAGGCAGTAGCAAAAGCGTTAAGGGGTTCCTAAGCCGGCCAAACCTGGGAGGGGGAAGGCATGGTCAAGAATGCGGTCTTTCTCTCGGATCTTCCAGGGTGATCGGAAGGCTTACGCTTCTCTTGGCCGCGAGGAACTCCATTTCCAGGCTAACCCGGCCTCTCTCTCAACACTCACAAACAAAAATTTAGAAGTTAAGGCAGGGGGAAAATGAACTCACCACTCTCTTTAGTCCAAGAACTTCGCGGTATCCGAGGCGGGCCCAAACAAATGAACTCCGACCTTGAGGGCATGCTATCGCAGATCGAAGAAGCCCGCCGGGAATGGCAGGCGGAAATGGATCAAGCACAGCAAATTTTCCGGGATCTGCTGGCGACCATTTCCGAATTGTCGGGGGTCGAACTCCCTGCCATGGCCATCGACGATCAAAGGCCCGGCAGCGCCTCGCTGCGAATTGGCTTCAAGACGTTGAAGGATCGAATCCGGAATGACCTGGAAGCCTTCTCCTCCTCCGCCGCCGTCGAAGTGGGCAAGAAGGCCCACGAAAAGGGCCAAACCATTCTGGAGCCGCTCCAGAAGGAGATGGGTGAGCGCCTGGACACTCTGGCTGAGGAGTTCCGCGTCAAATTGCAGGAACGGCTGGCATCAGGCCAAGATGAAGTTGCTGAGATGGCAAAAGGCCAAGTCGAGCAGATCGTGCAGGACAAAATGGGAGAGTTTGCCGAATGGATCAATTTGATGAGTGAAGGCGCGGTGGCTTCGGTGCCGCAGAAAGTCGAGAGGGCGGTTGAGCCTCACGTCCTGGAGGTCACCGACAGGCTCAAAGCGTCCTTCCAGCAGCAACTCCACTTTATCCTTCACGACCAGGAAAAGGCCAGCCAGGAAAAGGTGCGCGAGTTACAGGGTGAAATCCAGGCGCAAATCGGCAAACTCGCCGAGGAGGTTCGCCACTCGAGCCAGCAAGGTGCGGATCTGGCCATCAAGTCCTTCACTGAACGTCTGGAGGGCGTGACGGATGATGCCTTTAAGAACCTCGAATCGAGAGTTGAGGCAGGCGTTGAAAGGAACCTCAACCATTTCCGGCAGCGTCTTGGCGAATTATCCACATCCGCCGGAGATGGATTGCGCGCCTTCACCGACCAGCAGACGGAAACCCTTCGGCAGAACCTCCAGAAGGTAGCGCAGGAGTTGCAGGAAAAGGGCGCGGCAGGCATCTCGGAAAATATAGATAAAATTACGAAAGACGCTTTGGAGTCGTCACTCCAAAACCTCCGCGGACAACTGGACGGCGCCCTGGAGGCTTCCAAGGGCGAACTTAAGAATTCCATGCAGGCTCTGATGGAGAACGTGCAGAAGCAAATGAGCGATCTGGGACAGGCCGCTCACGAGACGCTTTCGCAGGATGTGGCAGGGCTCGCCGACAACCTTAGGAATATGGGCGAAGCGCTCAAGACTGCCGAAAATGAGCGCCTAGCGGCTGCCCAAGAGAACCTGGCCTCCCTGACGCACGGGGCCCTTGAATCCGTTGCGGCCAATATGAAACAGATTGTCGACACCCAAATCGCAGAAGTTCAAAAAACGCTCCAGGAGTTCCAAGCCGGGTTGACCTCCCAGCACGAAGTTCGTTTCCGGGAGACGGTGAACGCCCAACAGAACGATGCTTTCGGGCGGCTCCGGACAAAGACCGAAGAAGCGGCGGCACAAGCAGTGACCCGGATTACGACCACCTCAGATCAGATTGTGCAGGGATTGTCGGAGAAGGTTAGCAAGGAAGTGAACACGGCCACCTCCCTCTTGAAGGACTGGGCCCACCAGACAACCGCCTGGGCGGAATCGACCATTAAGAATTCCCTGGAAACCTATCGGGGCGAGGTCGCTCAATTGACCGACACCGTCCTGGAGCGCCAGCGTAAAACCGTTAACGAGAGCCTTGGTGAGCTTCAAAACCGTTTGGAACAAGCCGCCGGTCTGCTGCGAGGTCTTAACAACGGACATCGACCCGCCGGCACCAACGACGAAGCCGCGTAAGCAGGCTCTTACGGCGAAAGCTAACGGGCTCATCGCCGCCCGCGTAAGCATCATCCCAGGGGAACCCTCCGGTTCCCCTGGCGATTCCAGAACAATTTCCTTATTTACTGGTTCATTCGAGCATAATCCCAGCGTACAATATCGCCTGCCGTTGAAGGCACCGGTGGGAAGGCGCACGTTCCCGCCGGAAGCGTTCGGCGCTTAGCGAGATTTCTGTGTTCCGTTCATCTCGATCTTGGGACTCGGCGGAACCAGGGACAATATGGGAGAATCCCGTAACGGCCAAATTCCGCGAATCGGCAAGCTGATGAAGCATCGTTTTGAGGTTCAACAGCAGGGAGGCAAGTAAACTATGAAAAGCGTGGATCGGCGAGACTTTTTAGCTGTGTTGGGAGCGGGTCTCGGGGTAACAGCGCTGCCCCGCGACCTTGCTGCGTCCGCCCAGCCAAACGAAGTTCTGGACGCGGTGTCTGAAGGCATTGCCGCCGAAGCGCAGGACCAACTTACGGTAATCGATTTTCGGTATTCGCCGCTATCATGGCAAACTGCATACTGTTTCCCCGATGATCACGATAAGAGCCTGATCGGTGAACTCGGCGAACTGCGTTACGGCCACCCCGGTCGAGGCAAGCCCATCGACTATTTCCCGGAAGTGGTGGAGTTTTCTCTGCTCGGTATGGAAGCCGACAAGGTGGCCAGCCAGCAATTGGAGGCTCCCGGCGTACCGATTGTCCACACACGAATCGACCGTCCGGAGGCCTATATCGAGCTGACCACGTTTGCAACCAACGAACCCGCGGAAGGGCGCGTCGATAACGTGATCATGGAGGTCTGGCCTCGGACCCAGAAGGAACTCCACGCAACCCCGGTGCTGAAAATAAGGACCGGGCGCGAGTTGAAAATCACGAGCGCGGCAAATACCACGGCGGTTTATTTTGGCGAAGAGCCTGGATCGCTGTTCCTCGCCATAAATTCTCCATCCGGCAATGGACAAACCGGCGCGGGACGCAGGCTGGTATTGAAGACCGGAGTTTCAAGCGGCGATCGTCCGTTGACGTGCTTTTTCCGCTTCCCTCAGCAGGGCCAGGGCCTTGAAAAACTTGCGGAAGGATTGCAAAGACCGGAACAGCTATTAGCCTCCGCTCGTGGCTACTGGCAAGCCTGGAGCCCTTATGGCGGCAATGTTTCCTGGCACATGCCCGATCGTTACGGGCAATTTCTGGTGGCTTGCGCGCGCAATATCCAGCAAGCGCGCGAAGTTCGCGATGGAAAACTGACATTCCAGGTGGGGCCTACGGTTTATCGCGGCCTTTGGATCGTCGATGGCAATTTTATTTTGGAGGCGGCCCGATACCTCGGTTACGATGCCGACGCACAGCAGGGTTTAGAAACCGAGTGGTCCCATCAGGAGCCGGAAGGTGGAATCTTTGCCAGCGCCGGACGCGAGCACTGGAAGGACACCGGCATCGCCATGTTTACACTGGTCCGGCAGGCCGAACTCAGCCAGGACTGGAGTTACTTCCGCAAAATGAAGCCCAATGTTCTGCGGGCGGTTAATTTCCTGAAGAACCTGCGTGACCAGGGGAAGAACGGGGACAGCGCCAACGGAAAGTATGGGCTGCTGCCGCCCGGGTTTGGCGACGGCGGACTGGGAGGCATTCAGGACGAGTTTACGAACACTATCTGGGTGCTGGCAGGATTAAGAGCGGTGACACAGGCCGCCGATCGGCTGAAGCTCTCGGGGTTTGAGTCCACCGCGGAGTTTTACCGGGAGTTGCGAAGTTCCTTTTTTGCCGCCGCGCAAAAAGAAATGCGGCGTTACAAGACGGGTTTTCGATACCTGCCGATGCTCATGAAGGAAGATCCGGCGTGGTCGCTGCCGAATAAATGGGACCGGCCCCGGCCCCAGGCGGGCCAGTGGGCGCTTTCCCATGCCATTTACCCTGGCTTGGTTTTCGACAAGCAAGATCCCATCGTGCAAGGCCACATTGCGCTCATGCAAGCGTGCACGAAGGAAGATGTTCCGGCGGAAACGGGCTGGCTTCACCACGAAGGTTTGTGGACATACAATGCTCCTTTTGTCGCTCACGTTTATCTGTGGGCGGGTTTGACGGATTGGGGGCGCATCGCGTTCAACGGCTTTCTAAACCATGCCAGCCCGCTTTGCTGCTGGCGCGAAGAACAGCCTTTGCGCGGCTCCCTGGTGGCCGGTTATGTCGGCGACATGCCTCACAACTGGGCCAGCGCTGAATGCGTGCTGTACTTGCGCCACATGCTGGCGCTCGAAGATGACAAAGACTTGCGGCTGCTGGCCGGCATCGGAGAATTCGACTTGATCGGGCAAGCCCCTTACACCCTCGAGGAATCACCCACGAGATTCGGCCGAGTTGGCATGACCCTCGAACCCCTGGATCGCAGCCGGGGATGGCAGCTAAAATTTGAACGCGGAACGGGACCAACGCCTGCCAGCATACAATTGCCGCTGAACCTGGGACGGCGTTTTCATTTCGCGGGTGTCGAAAACGCCAAAGTAAGCCGCAAGGGGAACACGGTCCTGGTGGCTCCAGAAGTAACTTCCTGGACTGCAACCTGGAAGGCGTGAGAGGCGCGCGCGCGCCTCCAGTTAAAGACCCGAACGATGCCCCTGGGCCGCACGCACTTAGGGTTCGTCCCGGTTGCCTTCACGTCAGAAGATCCCGCCGAGATTGAGGACCATCACTGAAAGGAGCGTAAAAACCACCGCGGCAGTCAGGACACGTTTCGTCCTTGTCGAAGTCGACTTCCACTCGCCAGACAGAATACCCAGCGTATTTGCGGACAGAATCTGGGCAGCAATAAAAAGCGTGAAGCCGATTGAAGTGCCGTACTTCCCCACGAAAGTGGCGCCGATGCCATAGCCGATAATTCCTGGAAACCAAAGCAAGGCCATCGCCAAGCTGAGCCATAATTCTTTCCCCCAGCCCGCGCAGCCGAACAATGACCACGTTCCATTCCGTGAAAGAAGGTAAATACAATAAAGCAAGTTGGGGATGAACCCGGCGCCAAGAATCAACGCCCAAACAGCGTACGGAGCGGTCAGGGACGCCGCGCCCAGCTCCGTGCTCCGCCGGATCAGGGGACCGCTAAAGGCAAAACCCAGGTTCCAGGCTGAGCCTACGATGCCCGTGAAGATGCAGATTCCGAGTCCGGCTGCAAAGCTGTAACGGATTCCGCTTTGTTCAGACGGGCGGGAAGGCTGTTCGCGCTCTCGACGGTGCCCTGCCTTGCCGTAAAAAAAGAGCCCAAGAAAAAGGATAGGAATACCGATGAGCAGCAGGATTCCTCGCGGCTGAAAAAGTTCCGCCGGATTGAGCGCCAGGAGCGGAACGAGCGAACCCGAAAGGCAAGCCAAGCCGGATACCACTGCGAAGGCAAGAGCCATCCCCACGGCGCTGATCCCTATTCCAAAAGTTGTTTGAGCGATGCCCCAAAAGAAGCCGAAGACCAACGGATAGATCAGGACTTGGCGGGGAGTATGCCGGTAAAGCTCACCCAGATGGGGAACAAAGCCAGCAGCCAGCAACCACGGTAGAACGGCGAGGGCGACGATCGCGAAAACCAGCCAGGTATTCTCCCATCGCCAGTGCCTGGCGTACTTCATGGGCAACGCGAAGCTGCCGTTCAGCGCGCCACTCAGAAAAATAATGGCCATGCCAAGCCAGAAATGCTCGATCACAGATTGCTCCAATCGGCGGCGGGTATTACTGATGTTTACAAAATATAGTGACGCCGTTCTTTGTAGCGCCGCTCGGCGGCAAGCACTGCTTGCCTGAGCGGCGAAAGACGCGGGTCATAGACCCGCGCTACAGTAAGAGTTGTCACTATATTTTGTAACTCTCAATAGCACAATGGGTTCTGTTCGAACCTGATGATGTTCATTTCAACATAAGCAGCACGACGCCGTGGCGTGGGACATTGGCAGTGTAATGGTCGTGGAAAACACCCAGATCCTTTCGCTCCCAAAGATCGCGGACGTGGACGTTATTTTTCATCCCGATCTCGTTGAATCTTACGGTCATCGGCAGCGGCGACTCGCTTCGATTAAACAAACCTACGGCCATGCGATGGTCTCGAAGCGGCTTGACCCAAACTTCGAGCGGCCCTTCCTGCCAGGCGCGATGCCCCTCAACCCCTTTGGGGTCCTGATCCACCGCAATCACTTCCGGATTGGTCAGGATTTTCAGCGTGGCATCACTCATGTGGGTCAAGTTGTTCCCGGCAAGAAGAGGAGCGGCAAGCACACACCATAAACTCATCTGCGTAAGCTCTTCATCGTGATTGAGCTTTCCGAGGCCGATCTGCAGGATGTCCGGGTCGTTCCAGTGTCCTGGCCCCGCATATTTGCCGAGCCCATTCTGCATAAACCCGAATAGGGACACCCGGTTGAAATCGCCTCCAATGTCGTCGGTTGTGCGCCACATATTGCCTCCTACCGACGCTCCCCAACTCCACACACCTTTCAGCCCATACTGACAAAGGCTATAGACAATCGGACGGCCCGTGCTCTTGAGCGCTTCGTACATTTTTCTATAAGCGGCCTGCATCTGGTCCGGCCGGTACACCTTCCCCGCGCTGCACCAATCGTACTTAAGGAAATCCACGCCCCACTGGGCGTAGGTTTGGGCATCCTGCTTCTCATGTCGATAACTGCCTTCGTAGCCGCCGCAAGTCGTCGGCCCCGGTGAAGAGTAAAGGCCAAATTTCAAACCCTTGCTGTGAATGTAATCGGCGAGCGCTTTCATGTCCGGGAAACGGCTGTTCGAGTGAATGATTCCCTTCTCATCGCGTTTTCCCTGCCAGCAGGCGTCAATGTTGACGTACTTATAGCCTGCGTCTCTCATTCCGCTGCTCACCAGCACATCAACGTTCGCCCGAACGATGGCGTCACTCACGGTGCATTGATACTGATACCAGTCGTTCCAACCCATAGGCGGCGTCGAAGCCAGCCGCGGCGTCTGGGCAAAAGATTGCGCAGCGGGCCACGCGCACATGAACACGGCCATGATGGAGATGGTAATCCAAAGCTGTCTGGTTCGAGTCATCACTTAACCTCCGTCTGGATTGAGCCTTCCGGTCTCTGAAGGCCCCCATGGGCTCGCCCGTAAGGCTCCCTCGGCAGAGCCGGGGAAACTCCCAAATACATTATTGAGAGATACAAAATATAGTGACAACTATTACTGTAGCGCGGGTCTATGACCCGCGTCTTTCGCCGCTCAGACAAGCAGTGCTTGCCGCCGAGCGGCGCTACAAAGAACGGCGTCACTATATTTTGTAAACATCAGTAAGTCGCGCTAGAACTTGATGATGGGTGCGAGAGCAACACAGATAAGTCCCGCTATAAAAAAGAAGAACATCATGGCCAGCAGGCGTTTGGCGCTGCGATCGGCCTGGGCAAACTCCTTCCACACAAAGACTCCCCAAACGGCCGACACCATGGTCGCTCCCTGGCCCAGCGAGTAGGAAATGGCCGGACCCACCATTTGCACATAGGAAGCGACAAAATTCGAAATCGTCCCAATAACCCAGATCATTCCTCCCAGTATTCCCCACAAGTGCAAGGACTTCGTCCCCCGCAGGTAGTCAACCATCGAGACGGGAGCGCCGGAAATAGGTTTTCGCATCATGAAGTAGTTGAGCGGAACCGTGCAGACCAGCGCTCCAATCGCAAAGGCGTAGGCCACCGTGTAAGGTCCCAGATGATTTGTGCCCGTCATCCCCTTGACAACAAGAGGATAACAAAGTCCAATCCCTACTCCGCTAAAGAGGCTCAACACGATTCCTTTGGTACTCACTTTGAGATCCGGCGAAATCTTGCGATAGGCCAGAGCATCCAGAAAGATTGCCACGCACACCAGGAAGATTCCGCCAAACAGCAGCAGCGGGTTCCCTGCCGGCGCAAGAATGTAATTGAGGACCGACCCGATCACCAGAGCCAGGCCGATGCCTATGGGGAAAGCCACTGCCATACCGGCCAGAGCGATCGCCGCAACGAGAAGGATGTTCCCAATATTGAATACGACCCCGCCGAGACCGGCCATCAGGAGATGATAACCATCCGCCGTGCCAAGATTCGCCATAAAGCTGTCCGGGCTTGCGGGATTCGTTCGTCCCAGCGTGAACCCCACCAACACGGTGGCCAGCAGAATGCCCCACATGTAGTCCCAGTAATAGAGCTCGAAGCGCCAGTTTTTACAGAGCTTCTGAGTATTGGCCCAGCTTCCCCAGCAGACCATGCTGAGGATCATCATCAAAAGAGCAACACCATAAGCAGTGGGAACAAACATTGTCGACGCCCCTTACCCATAAGGATTTCGTCCAGCTTCCGCACGGCGGCGTGATCCCCCCGTCAACCCGCGGATCGTTTCGCCCGTCCGTACCCTGCGCAGCGCACTGCCATTCCCCCTCATGCGGCAAGCGCTTGCCGGCTCACGCAGCATACGCGTGCGCGTCTTCAATTGCAACTCACGTTACCGGTTTGTTGCCCCACCTCACAGGGTACGTCCCGTTCTTCCAATCTTTTACTGATGTTTACAAAATATAGTGACGCCGTTCTTTGTAGCGCCGCTCGGCGGCAAGCACTGCTTGCCTGAGCGGCGAAAGACGCGGGTCATCGACCCGCGCTACAGTAAGAGTTGTCACTATATTTTGTAACTCTCAATAGAGCGTTGTCATCCCGGAAGTTCATCCCTTGATGCGGGCGGCGAGCCAGCCACTTTCGCTGTTCCTCGCCGGGGCACCCGTTCGCAGACATCGCCGGAAACGACGGGTGACAGGATCCATCGCGTCGCGGCTTCCGTCCGGTTAAATCTTTGCGAAGACTTTTACGATAGAATGAGGAGTAGGAGAAAATAGATGAATGAAGAGATATTAAAGGAACTGGCAGAGGTCAATTCCAATTTGAGAAAACTTCGCGAAGATATTCAGAAGCTGGCTTCCATCCTCGAGCGGATGATCACGCAGCAAGGCCACGCCGCAGGTCCGGCTTTCGAAAAGCGAAGTTGATTTTCTGCGTTTCTCCTTCTTTGACCTCGGCCGTCACCGCTAGGGATCTTACGGTGGCGAGTTCCGCCCACCCATGCCGTTGAGCCGGCTCAACCATCAGCTTATAACGCCGCGGATCGCCCGAGGCGCAGACAGTGTTCTTGGCCTTCGCGTCGGCGGCGGATTCGAGAAACATCCCATGGTTTCCGCCTTCGTGAGTTGCCGCATACAGGGTCGTTTGGTACAGTGGTAAAACCCAAAAAGCAGGCTGGCGGGCACTCCCCTGGATGAAGAAATTTCCCATCGTACGCCATAGTTGCACTGAGACTATGGAAACGGCAACATTCTGAAGCCGATAACCAATTGAATATACAAGCCTTAGCAAGCGCTACTTTGGCAGCCCGCTTGCTAGACTAAGCGGCAGGCGGCTGCTCATTGACTTCGACCCGGTGGGGGATGACAGGAGGACACGCAGTTTCCAGTGAACGTTAGGACGGTTGCCAGGGTGATCTGGGGGGACATAATCCAAGGAACGTTGGTGCGCACTTCAGAACTACGCACAGGTTCCCGCAGTAGTTCCTTTCACCCCGACAAAACTGGACATCAGCCCTCACGGAAAAGAACATTTGCCGGACGGCGATGTTGTCTTTCACCCAAAAGCCTTCTCCGGCGGCAATAAATGCTCGGCTATCGTTTCAGGAAACCTGGGGAGCTATGGAAAAGATACTACTTGCATTCGCAATTGGCTTCATGGTGAGTCATGCCTTGTCCGTGATTCGCATCGGCCTGTTTAAGAGCAAGATCAAACTATACGAGTCTTACGTCCATGATCGCCTGGATAAGGCCGCCGAGCAGCTACGGAGCGGTTTGATCTCCCGCTGACAAACGGGTATACTGCCCTCACCTTGAAGCCGGAAACGAGCACGCCAAAGAAGGGAGACACCTGTCCTTACTGTGGCAAAGCTCTGCTCTGGATATCGCCCAGCGGCATGAACTTGATGTGCTGGAAATGTGGCAAGCTGGTGCTGCAGGGAAACCCACCGCCCACCAAGGCAAGTTAGTGCTTCCAATCGGCGCCCAATCCGCTATACCGGACCGTGTGCCGAAAACGGACTCGCGAAGTATCGGCCGCCGCCGCAGAAGTTGCCCGGAGCGGCCGGGCGATTTCCCCCTGGAAATACCCGCTGGCTGCGGAGGAATCGCAGCGACTGGCGGGAGTTTAGCTTCACCAGTTACAACACGCTATTACTGATGTTTGCAAAATATGTGACAACCGCCGCTGGTGCGCGGGTCTCGGACCCGCGCCTTTCACCGCTCAGGCAAGCAGCGCTTGCCGGCGAGCGGCGCTACAAAAAAAGCCGTCACTATATTTTGCAACTCTCAATAGTGGAGATAGGTTCCGGCCCACAAGAGGCCCGGACCCACGGCCGCAACAAAGATCAGCGGCCTGCCCGCGCCGGGCGCCTTCGCAAGGCGGTCGAGCGCAGCGCACAATCCTACCCCACAAGTTGCCGAACCGAGATTCCCAAACGTGCGGGAGACGAGAGCGATCTTGTCGAGAGGCACATGCGCGTTCTGCGCGAAGATATCGACAAGCCGGGGATTCGGTTCATGGATCGCGAAAGCGGCGGCTTCCGAGCGCGACCGCCCACTCAAGCGCTCCAGTTGCTCGACGACTCGCACCAGCCGCTCCACCGCCGCGAGCGGACAGATCACGTGCTAACTCAACCGGACATTTGATGTGCTAACGACAGACGGCAACTTCCCCCTTGACATTCTATAGGAAGGGCGTTACCGTCTTGTTGTCGAATGTCTAGGGAAACGTCGCTTGGGCGCTTCGACCCGGCCTAAACCGCTCATGCCCCCTGGCACGACCGGCCGTAACAATGGACATCCCGCGCAAAGTCGATCTTCGCAAGCGGCGGCTGCGGCGCATTGGCCTTACGGTGGCCGTTGTAGCAGGCATTCTGGCCACGACGCTGGGGCTTTCGCGCCTGAAGCCGGCCGCGCCGGAAGTTGACCGCTCGACGGTGTGGATTGACACGGTCAAGCGCGGCGCCATGGACATCCAGGTTCGCGGCCTCGGCAAGCTGGTTCCGGAAAAGATTCTGTGGATCCCGGCGCCGGTGGAGGGCCGGGTCGAGCAAGAGACGCTCCTGCCGGGCATGGCCGTCAAGCCCCAGACTGTGCTGCTGGTTCTAACCAACCCGCAGATCGAGCAGGCCGCGCTCGACGCCCAATGGCAACTGAAAGCCGGCGAGGCGGATTACAACAGCTTGAAATCACAACTCTCGAGCCAGCTTCTCGACCAGCGCGCCGCGGCCGCCACGGCCAAGTCCGACGATCTCCAGGCCAAGCTGCAGGCGGAGTCCGACGCGCAACTCGCCCGGCAGGGCCTCGGGCCGAAAATCAACGCGGAGCTTTCGCGGGCCAAAGCGGAAGCCACCGCCACTCGGGCCGATATCGCCGATCAACAAGTAAAGGTGCTGGCCGATTCCATCCAGGCGCAACTGGCGGCGCAGAAGGCCAAGATCGAGCAGCTTCGGGCGCTCTCGAACCTGAAGCAGAGCCAGCTCGATTCGCTCACCGTGCGGGCCGGCGCCGAAGGAGTGCTCCAGGAATTGCCCGTGGAAGTGGGGCAGCAGGTGACCGCCGGCACCACGCTTGCCAAGGTGGCGCAGCCCAATCACCTGAAAGCTCAGCTCCAGATCGCCGAAACGCAGGCAAAAGATATCCAGCTCGGCCAGCAGGCGGAAATCGACACGCACAACGGCGTCATCCCGGGACACGTCATTCGCATCGATCCCGCCGTCCAGGACGGCACGCGCACCGTGGACGTCAAGCTGGACGGCACGCTGCCTGCGGGCGCCGTGCCGGACCTGAGCGTGGACGGAACGGTTGAAATCGAGCACTTGAGCGATGTGGTCTACGTGGGGCGTCCGGCGTTTGGGCAGTCGGACAGCACCGTGAGCCTGTTCAAACTGGTCGACGGCAGCAAGCAAGCGGTGCGCCTGAAGGTGAAGCTCGGTCTGGCGTCGGTGAATACGGTTCAGATTCTCACCGGGCTCGATGTGGGCGACCAGGTGATTCTGTCCGACATGTCGCGCTGGGACAGCTTCGACCGCATCCGGCTGGAATGAGTTTTGAATTATGCGATCTGCAATCTTCAATCTCAAATTATGAATTGCTATTCAGAAGTACGAATTACGAGTTACGAATTCCAATGATGCAACTCGAACGCGGGAAGTCGAGGTGTAGCGGTGTCGGTTGTAGGGGCGGTGTCCTCACCGCCCGATTTGGTACCCGCGGCACTGCATTTTGTGCCGCGGGTTCTTGATTGGGTGGCAACCCCGCGACGGGAACGACACCGTCGCGGCTACCCGTGCCGTAGCGCGGATCTTTAGATCCGCGGCTTTTGGGTGGCGTAGGGGCGGGTTTCAAACCCGCCCCGTGAGAATTCGCCGGCAAACATGGGCGGGTCAGAGACCCGCCCCTACAAAGCGGAGATAACCATGTTCAACCTGCGGGTGTTGTTTCGCAAAAATCGAGTGGAGCAAGAACTCGACGAAGAACTGCGTTTCCATCTCGAAAAGCAGATCGAGCAGAACATTGCGCAAGGAATGAGCGCGGAAGATGCCCGCTACGCGGCTCTGCGGCAGTTCGGCAATGTTGGAGTGGTCAAGGAAGAATGCCGCGAAGCCTGGGGCGTGCGCTTGATCGAGGAGCTCGTGCAGGACATCCGCTACGGCCTCCGCCAACTCCGCCGCAACCCCGGCTTTACAATTGTCGCTGTCCTCACCCTCGCCCTTGGTATCGGCGCCAACACGACGATTTTTTCGGTGATCGACTCCGTCCTCCTGCGTCCGCTGGCGTTCCCGCACCCGAATCAACTTGTTGTTCTGGGGAACGGTCCAGGCTGGCCATTGTCAGGCCCCGATTTTCTCGATTGGCAGCGCGAAAACCAGACGTTCTCCAGCATGGCGCTTTACACCTTCATGCAAAGTTACAACCTAACCGGCGGCGGCCAACCGAGCTATGTCAGCGGCGTGGCGACGGAGGGGAACTTCTTTTCCATCCTGGGCGCGAGTCCGCTTCTTGGCCGAACGTGGGTCAAGGGCGAAGACAAAGGGGGAGCAAATCGGGAAGTCGTGCTGAGTTACGGATTGTGGAACGGGCAGTTCTCCGCAGACAAAGGCCTCGTTGGCCGTCAAATCGAGCTCAACGACCAGGCGTATACGGTGGTTGGAGTCATGCCGCGCAGGTTCGATTTTCCACCGGAAACTGACCTTTGGGTGCCCATGGACATGAGCCAGAAGGCCCTGGGCGGTCGCGGCGAACATCAGTATTTAGCCGTCGGACGCATGAAGCCAGGCCTTACCCTCCATCAAGCCCAGGCTGACCTCAGCCTCATCGCCAAACATCTAAAGAAGCTCTATCCAGGTACCAATACGAAAGTGGGCGCGTGGGTTTACGGCCTGCATGACTGGCTCATCGGCGGAACGGGGCGTGAGCTGTGGTTCATGCTTTCGGCAGTGGCTCTGGTTCTGCTGATTACATGCGTTAACGTCGCAAACCTGTTGCTGGCGCGTTTGGCGGCGCGACAGAAAGAGATGGCGGTGCGTGGCGCGCTGGGGGCTTCCCGCGGGCGATTGCTGCGGCAGGCGCTGTCGGAAAGCGTCCTCTTGGCTCTCCTGGGCGGTGTCGCGGGCCTACTTTTCGGCTGGGCCGGGATCCACATCTTGCCGCTCCTGAACGGCGTCGTGCCTGCTGGAACCCCACCCATTGCGCTCAACGGTTCCGTCTTCGCCTTCACGCTCTTGTTGGCGCTCGGCACCGGCGTTCTTTTTGGCTTGGCGCCGGCCTGGGAATCTTCGCGTCCGGCAGTGCTGGACGAACTTAAGGGCGGTGCTGGAGCCGCAGTGAGCGCAGGGCGACGCCGGCGATTGATCGGCAATGGCTTAGTGGTCGCAGAGATTGCCCTTTCATTGACGTTGCTGGTTGCAGCAGGCCTGTTGCTGAAGAGCTTTGTAAGGCTGCGGTCCACGGATTTCGGGGTGCGCCGAACCGGTATTCTGACGGCGCGGCTGAATCTCCCGCACACAAAATACGGCAGCGAGGCCAAGATTCTGGCCTTCACCCGAGCACTGCTCGCGCGCGTGCGGGGCCTGCCGGGAGTGCGCTCGGCGGCGGTGACCGACCATCTGCCGCTTTACGGCGGCACGAACAGCACGATAACGCTCTATGGGCAGCCGACGAATACCGACAGTAGCAGTGCCGTTTGGGTTGAGCGGCACGGAGTCACGCCGGGCTACTTCAAAACCATGGACATCCCTCTCATTGCTGGCCGCAAGCTCAAGGAGGAAGACATCGACCGCGCGCTCGCTCTGGACACAGAACTCTCCGGGCATCCGACACCTTCCCAAACCCAGGACGCCATCTACCCGGTTGACATTGATCAGGCCATGGCATGGATGTTTTGGCCGGGCAAGAACCCCATCGGTCAGCGTTTTTCGGTCGACGGTGACGCTGGCCCGTGGATGGAAGTGGTTGGTGTGGTAGGCGACACACGCCAGTGGGGCTTGAGTGTCCCGCCTCGCCCCGAGGCATATCAGCCTTACTACGGCGAATTGTGGGGCGGCACAATCCTTGTCTTGCATACATCACTGCCACCGCTGTCGTTGGTCCCGGCGGTGAGGCAGCAGGTCACAGCGCTCGATCCCGACCTGCCGCTTTTCGCTATTCGTACCATGGAGCAGTTGATCGCGCAGCGGACCGCCAGCGCCCGCACCGAGGGCTTTCTGATCGGGCTCTTTGCCGGGCTCGCAGTTCTGCTGGCCGCGGTGGGTATCTACGGCGTAATGGCGTATCTGGTTGCCCAGCGTACGCACGAAATCGGTATTCGCATGGCGCTGGGGGCGCAAAAAAGTGACGTTCTCAAGATGGTTGTGGGACAGGGACTCAGGCTGGCGGTGATCGGCGTTGCCCTCGGCATTGTGGGAGCGCTCGCGCTCACGCGGTTCCTCGCGAGCCTGCTTTATGGCGTGAAGCCTACCGACCCGCTCACGTTCATCGCGGTCTCGCTGATCCTAATCGCCGTGGCGCTACTGGCGTGTTACATCCCCGCCCGTCGCGCGGCCAAAGTTGATCCCATGGTGGCGCTGAGGTACGAGTGAATACATTGAGTGATTGAATGATTTGTGATTGGTGATTGAGGGAGACTCAAATACAAATTACGAGTGATCGGTTCTGGGTTATGAGTTCGAAACAACGCCCAATGCCAGTGAACCCATCACTCTTAACCCATAACTCAGAACTCGTAACCTTTAAATATTAAGCTGGAAGCGCAAGCTGCGCGGCTTACCGAGGAGATGATGATGGAACAAGACGGAAACAGTCTCATTAAGCTGGAAGGCGTGAGCAAGGTCTTTACCACGGAAGAGGTTGAAACCCGCGCGCTCGACGAAATCGATCTCGATATTTGCCCGGGCGAATATCTTTCGGTCTCGGGGCCATCGGGCTGCGGCAAGTCCACGCTGCTCTCGCTGATCGGCCTGCTCGATTCGCCCACCGGCGGGCGCTACTGGCTGAAGTCGCGGCCCGTCGAGACGCTCGACTTCAACGAACGGGCGCGCATCCGCAACCGCGAAGTGGGCTTCATCTTCCAGAGCTTCAATTTGATCGGCGACCTGACCATCCAGGAAAACGTCGAGCTGCCGCTCACCTATCGCGGCATGATGGCCAGCGAGCGCAAGCGGCGCGTGGCCGAGGCGCTCGAAAAGGTCGGCATGACGCATCGCATCCGGCACTATCCCGCGCAACTCTCGGGCGGCGAGCAGCAGCGCGTGGCGGTGGCGCGCGCGCTTGCGGGCGAACCGGCCATCCTGCTGGCCGATGAGCCGACGGGGAATCTCGACTCCAAAAACGGCGAAGCGGTGATGCGGTTGCTCGATGAGCTGCACCGCCAGGGAGCCACCCTCTGCATTGTGACGCACGATCCGCGCTTTACCGCGCACGCCGAACGCGTGGTCAGGCTTCTCGACGGCCGCATTGTGAATGACAACGGCGGCGCGCCTGGAATGGAACCAACGGAAAAAGGAGAATCACACGATGGGCAAATCCATTGATCTGCTGCAGGGCACGCTGGACCTGCTGATCCTGAAAACGCTGGCGGCTGAGCCCATGCACGGCTGGGGCATCGCGCAACGCATCCAGCAAATCTCCAAAGACGTGCTTCAGGTGCAGCAGGGCTCGCTCTACCCGGCGCTCTACCGGCTGGAGCAACAGGGCTGGATTGCGGCGGAGTGGGGGGCCTCAGAAAACAACCGCCGGGCAAAATACTACCGGCTGACGCCGAGCGGCCGGAAGCAGCTCGAACGCGAAACCTCAAACTGGACGCGCCTGGCCGCCGCCATCACTCAGGTTCTCGAAGCAGCCTCATGAAGCCAACAGCCCCCGCTAGGCCCCGCGCGCTTCGCTAGGGTTCGAAATGAGGGGCAGCTTGTGAATGAGTAATCTCGCAATCGAGCATCTTGTATTGCAGGGCTCGCACGCTGATATTCAACATTCGCGCCGCGTCTTTCCGGCTGCCTCTTGTCATATCGAGCGCATGAACAATGGCTTCCCTTTCGGCTTCCTTTTTCAGCGAGCGCAATCGCGATTTGAGATCGCCCGGCAGAGCGCAGGCTTCACCCGGCTCTTCTCTAAGAGGGCGGCCTCCATCGCCGCTGGTGCGGTGCAACTGACTGACAACTTGAACTTCATTGCCACAAATGACGTACCGGGCCATGGAGTTTTCCAGTTCTCTGACGTTGCCGGGCCAGGGATGGCGCATACAGGCTGCAAGAAAAGCAGGTGAAACGGGAAGTTGCGGCCGGCCCAGGCGCTTGGCCCAACTCCGCATAAAATGTTCGACCAGCGGCTGAATATCCTCCCGCCGCGCACGGAGCGGCGGAATGTAGATCGAATAAGCGCTGACGCGGTAATACAAGTCCTCACGGAATTGTCTGGCCGCGATCGCCTGTTGGATATTGACGTTGGTGGCCGCAAGGATCCTCACGTCAACCCTTTTCGGAAACGGGCTTCCAAGCCTTGAAAACTCGCCGTCCTGGAGGACGTGCAAAAATTTAGCCTGGGGCGCGAAGGGCATTTCCGCGATTTCGTCCAGAAGGATCGTACCCTTTTGGCAGATTTCGAACTTGCCGGGTTTTGCGCGGGTCGCCCCTGTAAAGGCCCCGGCTTCGTGTCCGAAAAGCTCGCTCTCCAGCAATTCTGAAGGCAGCGCCGCACAGTTCACCTTCATGAAGGTCCGGTGGGCCCGGCACGAGGTGTTGTGAATCAGGCGGGCGACAACTTCCTTCCCTGTTCCGCTTTCCCCCAAAAGAAGAACGGGAATGTCAAGGTTCGCGATCTGGCGGACTTGTTCAAGAACTCTCTGCATGGCAGGGCTGGCCGCCACAACCGCCCCGCAGTCCTCCTGCACGCTGCCATCAGGTAAACCATCACTCGCCCTCGCGATAGGCTGCACTGAGGCATCCGGATATTGACCATACTCCTCGGCATGGGTTTGCTCCAGCCCGCTTGGCATTGCATTGGCGATAGCACTCATCATCTCCCCCCCCCTAAAAACCTAGATCATGCCGTTATATAAGGTGGATCGAGAGAACCCAATCGCCTCCAATAAGCTGCGTCCTCATTCCCATTTTGAGGATATGAGCAGCGCCAAGAATTTCTAACCTGCCGACCGCACGCGCGTTATAACACGAAGATGAATAATAGTCCCCGAGATGAGCCGCTCTGTCCGGTTCACCGTAAACGATCCTGGTGCAGGAATAGGTAGTCTTACGCGCGCACCTCCCGAATGATTGGCTAGAAGCCACAGACGCCATATTCCCCCCCACTATATTGCTCATTGTCTGCAATCTTATGATGCAAATTGCTGAAGCTCAATTAGGTGATTACAGGATTTATTCGGATCAAATACCGGAAACCCTTGCGGCAAAGGCTGTAGAGCACGAGCATTCGCGAACCGGTGAGAAACGCACTAGGGAGGGTTTCGGTGGCGGCCTAGTACTACCTGTTGTGGGGGATGCTACGCGTTGTGGGGATTCAGAGCCTTGTAGTCTATTCATTTCCAAGCAGATAGGCCTCTACAGGCTGGGAAGAAACAGCAGAACTCAGGTAAATACCTCCCTGTGAAACCTTTCGGATGGCTTGACCGAGGTCGGCGGCGGCTTTGGCTTTCAAGACGTACCCTCGAACTCCAGCCTCGAAAGCAGCCAGTGCATACTGGCTTTCAGCGTGCAAACTGAGAAAAATTATCTTGGCCTTTCGATTCCAAAGGAGAATTTCCCTGGCGGCTTTGAGACCGGATAAGAACTCGCCGGCAGCGTCCAGGATTGCAACGTCGGGCTTAACCTCTTTGACCAGGCGGACCGCATTCCAATTGTCAGTCACCTCAGCAACCATTTGAAATCCCTGGCTCGTGAGTAAATCACACAGTCCTCTTCGAGCCGTCGGATAGGTCTCCGTTAGAAGCACTTGGAGCGGCACCCCGCCTCCAAACCCGGACCGCTGTGCGCCGTTGTCTTCACTCATAGAGTCCTGCTCCACCCAATCCGCTTCCCAGCGGCAACCTGTCCGGAATCTGCAACGATTTTCAAAGATTCTAAAGCTTGCGGGTGCAGATTTCTTAGGAAGTTCCTCGGTCCTAGCATCGTCTTTTTGGCAGCCTGGCATTTAGGGCTTGCCGATCTGGCAGACTGCTATGCGAAGTCTAAGTTGCGGCCGTAGGGCTGTCAACCGAGTGAACACCTGATGTTCCAGCAGAAAAAACCTAGCAGGTTGCTGAAAAAGACCACCTGTCATGCTGAGTCCTTCGGCCTTGCTCAGGATACACTCCGCGAAGCATCTGCTGTAACTTCTCGAAAACAAACAAAGCAGATCCTTCGCTTCGCTCAGGGCCGTTCACGAGCGGAGGGCGAACGGGATCAGGATGACGGCAGGCGAGTGGTTTTTCAGCAGCCTGCACGGCTGGCAAATTCCCAGGCAGGTAACGATCAAGTTACTGTTTCTTCTTTATCTTCAGGCTTGAATGATGCCCTTGCGGATGGCATAGCGAACTAAGCCGGCAGTTTCATGGATTTCAAGTTTCTCCATGATCCTGGTGCGGTGTGATTCCGCTGTCTTGAAGCTCACGCCCAGCAAGGAAGCGACCTCCTTGGTGGTCTTTCCCTCGGCCACCAATTGCAGGACCTGAAGTTCCCTGGAAGTAAGGCTTTTTTGTGGGGCCAATTCGTCTTTGGTGAGATAAGCTTCAACCACTGCCTGGGAAATGCCCGAACTCAAGTACGTTAGTCCGCTGTTGACATCCGTAATGGCCTGGATAAGATCGGCGGCAGCGCGTGTTTTCAACACGTATCCCCGGATTCCCGCACGCATGGCCTGCAAAACATACTGGCGTTCGGTGTGGACCGTCAAAAGGACAATGCGAATTTTGTTTCCGGAGGACTTGCGGATCTCTTCGGCCGCCACAATGCCGTTTAGGATCGGCATCGAGAGATCCAGCACGGCGACGTCAGGTTCGCACTCCCGCGCCATGGCGATGGCTTCCTGACCGTTTGAAGCCTCACAAACAACTTTGAAACCTTCTTCTTCCAGAAGGGCCTTTAAGCCTTGGCGTACAATTTGATGGTCATCAGCCAGCAAGATTTTGAGCGGCATCTTCGCTTTCTAAAGGCACGGTAACCAGGACTTCAGTTCCCTGGTTGGGACTGGAAGTAATCACACAGGTCCCACCCACGAACTTAAGCCGTTCCCTCATATTAATCAAGCCGAATCCGCGCTCATTATTGCCGGCTAAGGCCGCGCGCAAATCAAAGCCGATTCCGTCGTCTCGAACCCGGCAGCTAAATTCCCTCGCTTCCTGCTGCAGGGTCACGTTGATGCAGGTCGATCTGGCGTGCTTGCTGGCGTTCGTAAGAGCTTCCTGGATAACCCGGTAGAGGGCTTCCTCAACGTGAGCCGGAAGGCGACCCACACCGCCAGCCTCGACCTCAATAGGAACTCCCGTCCGCGCGGAAATTCCCTGGCTCAGGAACTCGACAGCAGGCGCCAATCCTAAATCATCCAGGATTGTCGGGCGAAGCTCATGCGAGAGTCTCCGCAGTTGGTTCTCGATCTCGTCAAGAAGCCCCTGAATTCCCCGGACGCGCTGACCTTGTGCGGCAGGCAAGTCCCGGGCGACCGACTCCAAGGCAATATGGACGGAAGCAAGAAGCTGCCCCGCCTCATCATGAAGCGCGTGGGCGATTCGTTTGGCTTCCTGCTCCAGCGCCTCAGTCAGGTGCCGCAAGGACTCGCCGGCCCGCTTACGTTCCGTAATGTCGCGGGCGATCGCCTGGATGCCGAAGGGTTTCTCATCCCGGTTGACAATCTGGCAACTGATCTCCACGGGGATCCGCCGTCCATCCCTGGTCAATAATTCCAGTTCACAAGGAGCAGGCTCTTCCCCCATGACTCTACGGTCCAACATCCGAAAAGCAACATCCTGGCATTCCGGCGCACACACCTCGCCGATGTTCATGCGTCTTGCCTCATCTCGCGCATACCCCATCATGCGCTCGCCCGCTCGATTGATCGAAATGAAATTGCCTAACAGATCGGTTGTGAAGATGACGTCGTTGGCATTCTCGAACAGTTCGCGATAGCGCTCCTCGCTCGCACGCAGCGCCTCATTGGCTTCGACATAGCCGCTGTAAGTTATCTCAAAAGGCATGAGACATTCGTCGAGAAATACCTCGGCGGATTTTACCAAGCGTCTGCGGTCCTGCGGTTTTAGGACAGGCGACGATCTGCCCTCCACGACCCCGCGCTGCGCCATCAAGCTCCCGCTCTCTTCCTCCGGATCGAGTAAAGGAATCAGGACTTTCGATAAAGCGTCATGATGCATCGAGACCAATTCCGTAACGCATAGCCCGTTGGAAATAGCCTGTCGTCCTATCTCGTATGCATCTTGCAAAGCCTTTTCGCAGGACGCCTGCAAATATTCATCCAATGCCGCGCTATATTGGTCTGACAGTTCGTCTTTGATGGAGCGCTGATAAGGCTGTGGAACGGGCAGGCCCCTGGCGCTTCCCGTAACTTTGGTCGGCGTGCTGCGAGCCACGCGCATCCCCAATCCTCTGTTTTTACTTTTCGGCTCTATGCTCACATTAACCTCGGGCTCTCGTGTGATCCCACTCCCGATCATCGAGGGCCATTAGCGAACCTCGCTCCTGACCTGAGAGGGGCCTCTCGTTGATGCCCACGTACGGTTGAGACTTCCGTTGAAAGTCGAGACTTAACGCAACCACTTCTTCACCCTGACCGTTGTGCCCGCGTTCTCTTCGGAGACGATTTCAAACTCGTCCATCAGCCGTTTTACTCCGGGAAGACCCAACCCCAATCCTCCGGAAGTGGAATAACCGTCCTGCAGGGCCTCTGAGATGTCGGGAATGCCCGGCCCATCATCATGGGCCACAATAACAATGCCGCGCTTTGGACCTTCCTCGGCAGCAGCGATGACAATCTCTCCCTGGCCGGCGTACTGCATGATGTTGCGCGCCAATTCAGAAATTGCGGTGGCAACCAGAGTTGAATCCCCTGAGGAAAAGTTCAACTCCCGGGCCATTTCCCGCCCATTCTGACGTGCCTTTAGAATGTCCGAGTCAGAACTCACCGGAGTCCTGACCTCTCGGCGGTAAGTACTTACTGGCATGACGTTTGGTCGCAATCCTCCTGCCTAACACCGCCAGCCCTTCTTCCAAGTTTGTGGCCACGGTGGCGTGCTCCAGCTTCAGCCCGAAACGCTCCATCGATTCCTCAATTTCGGGGTGGATACCAATGATTGCCGTTTCTGTCCCTCGTGCCTTCATCATGCGGCTAATATCACTTAGAGCTCGGCACGCGAATGAGTCCATCACGTCCAGCCCGGTGACATCCATAACCACCGCCTGCGATCGAGAGGCTTGGACTTGCCCGTTCAGTTTGTTCCGGAGGTCCAGGAAATCTCCGTCCGCGAGGGGGGAGAGTATGCTCACAATAAGGTACATTGCAAGGTGGTGTATTCGGATCGTCATTATTTTCTCCCTGGGATGCAGCCCCTCTCGCCTCACTTCGTACACCTGAACGGCTACGTTTGCCCTGGAACGCATTCAGCACTCCAGACTGGAACTCGCCCTTAACTACAAACGCTCAATTGAACCTTTTGACTCCTCCAAATTACGGAAGTCATCCCAGGCCTTGTCGTCGGGTCCTTCGATAGAGACTCTCGTTGGAGCCACCTGGTGAAAACCACAGGAGCGACTTCTCCTCGCTCCAACGGGTTCTCTTTCCCCGCGGGAGTCCGGATTCCACCGCTTCACTCTATCAATTGTTTTTCTTGATAACTTGAGGTAGCTGGTAATGCTCTCAAGAGACCCCAGACCTCTCACTCCCCTTTCTGCGAGACGTCTTTCGGCTCTGGAACTCCCTCTCCTTACCGCAACCATAATTATGAAGAGGGCCAGTCCCGCCCTAACTCTAGCTTTGTCCACTCAAACTTATCGAATCTATTAGACCGGCGTTCACTCCTTGACGGCTTAGAAACGGCTTGAGCGTCCAGCCGGAGCATGGGCTTTCTCTTGGGTTCCAGTATTGAGGTATCCATCAGCGCCTCTCCCCTTTATGAACTGGGTGAGAATGGATAGGCACCGTGTGTCACCTCCCAACTTTTATATGGCTAGATGGTTGCACAAAACATCCGACTCGACAAGTAGTTTCCCAAGCACTATCCAACAAATAAACTTCCCTTTCCGTTGCCAGAAACCGCCCTCACTCCCCCTTTAGAAATGCACCATTTGCCCCATGAGTTTTGATCTCTCAAGCTGTCTTGAGGACCACGTTGCTCACACGCGTTCACCCTCAGCGATTAGCTGCCCACCGTCGCGGCGGGCGCAACAAATAGAGCCGGTCACGAAACTACATGAGCCGCTCCAACGAGGACTCTCATCGGCCAACACATCTACGCAGGGTATCTGCAACTGGTTCATCAAACGGTGCAGATAACTGCGCGCAACTCTTAGTGTCCGGGCAATCTCGGTTTTACGCCCTCCGCACTCGCGTAACGTCCGTAAAATTAAACGCCTCTTGAAATCCCGCACCGCCGCCTCCGTAATTGCCCGCGACTCCATTCACGAAGCTCGTTCACTTCCCTCCTCATAGCACTCGAAAGGCCAAATCGCTGCACTTTATAGTTTGGGGGACTGGAATGACATGCGGCGCCAACAACCGGCTATGTGTTTATTTTTCAATTTCCTGCCCCGATAGTTTTGGTCTTGCGAAGGCGTGTCAGGAGAGTGGCTCAAGGCGTTGAGAGGTGACGGCCGCAACGACGTGCAGAGTTTTTCATTGGTCGCGTCGAAATCGCTCAGCCAAGCGAGCGACGACAGTTGGGTTTCTAAAGGGCTTTTGAGGATTCGTAGGCTGCCTTGCCGTTAGGCGCCAGGATGCATGACAATTCATGCAGACGCACAACTTTGCGCGGACTTGAGATGCCACGTGCCCATGCGCCTCGAACGCCGCAATCAGGTTTTCGGGAAGCGAGTGCGAACGCCAAGTCATTGCAAAACGAGCACACTAGAGAATTCCTCTGGCCTACGCCCAAGCCTTTTTAGCATTGACAGGAAACCATAGGCGTTTTGGCGCTTGATGTGCAAATAGCAGAGTGTGCCGACGGGATTGCAAGCAAGTGTCGAAGTTGGCATTCGATGTGTTGGCTCCGAATTTCAGCCCAGGGGGGGCCGGACTACTCCAAAGAGCAAAGTCACCCGGAAATGCAGTGCAGGAAGGACTCGGGGCGCTGACAATAGGTGGACCCAAAGTTTTGCAGAAAGGGAGCACGGCATGGAATCAATGATAAACAAACTTGATGGTCGTTTAATTTCATGCCAGGATCCGCCATCCCGGGCCGTGGTCTTCGGGCAATCCGAGGGCATGAGGCGGGCACAGCATATCGTCGAAAAAGTTGCCGGGACGAGCGCACCCATACTGATCTTAGGAGAGAAGGGTACTGGGAAAGAAGTCCTCGCACGGTTTATTCATTGCCGGCATCCCGGACCTGATGCGCCCTTTTTCAGAGTAAGTCCGCCCATCCCCAAGGGCAACACTCTCGACGAGGTGGCATTACGGGTGGAGGAAGAAGAAGTCCTTGGAGAAGAGGGCGGTCTCGATCTAGGCCAAAAATCACTCCTCCGCTTGAGCACCTTGTTTGTCGAGGAAGTTGCCGATCTCAACCTGAACCTGCAGGCCCAATTATTCCAGTTGATTCAGGGATCGAGGTCCTTCGTTTTGGGTGGCACGAAAGATATCCCCATAACCCTCCGCGTGATCTGCGCAAGCAGTCACGACCTGGAGCATGAGGTTGCGATTGGAAGGCTTCGGGAGGATCTGCTTTCATCGCTCAGCGTTGTAAAGCTTTCTCTGCCGCCTCTGCGCGAACGCAAGGAGGATATTCCTCAACTCGCCCACTATTTTTGGGAGGTTTATAACAGGAAGTTCGGTTGCCAAGCAGATCCTCCTGCCCCGCATCTAATCGATCAATTTCAAAAGCATAATTGGCCGGGAAATATTCGAGAGCTGGAAAACGCGGTGAAGCGTTACGTTGTGTTGGGCACGGACGAAATCATCAGCAGCGAACGCCCTGCCGAGCGGGAACCGACCTTGACTCTCGAACCTTCTCCCCATCGACCTGTTTCATTGAAGCAGATAACTCGGGAGGCCGCCCACGAGTTAGAAGGCAAGATCATCCTCCAAACACTGCAGAGAACCCAATGGAACCGTAAGCAGGCGGCGCGCGCCCTAAGCATCAGCTACCGGGCGCTGCTTTACAAAATCAAGGAAGCGGGCTTGCCCCCCAAAAAACGTCGCAACGCCACGAATGAAGGGATGCCGGGAGAGGGACCGTACGAAAACAATGGTTCGAAACAAGACGCGGCATGACGACTTTTTACCTCAAGAGAGGTCCGGAAGGATGGCGGGAATGGGTCGTATCCTGACCGTGCTTGATTTCGGACATAGGACTTTAGAATGCCAAGCGCCCAACGTGTGCAGTGCCGATGTGAAAGATGTCAACAGGCTCCCAACTCGGCGGCACCCCTCAGACTCTGAGGCCGCCTCCGTGTTGAGACCCATCCCAATCTGAGGGGTAAGGGCATCGGCTCCGGGTCGCATGGATAGCCGTCAAAGGTTACGAAGGAATTGTCTCTCCCGCAACCGGGTTCGAAGTAAGGGCCAGAAAGGCGGCTATCGAGCGCCTCATTTGCCCACCGATGCGCGAGAGCAATAACAAACAGCCGGTTGTCGCTTTGAGCCGAACGCGGATGACTGGCGGCAAAAGTTTGTAAAGGGCCTCTATGTAGGCCACAGGGCGGAGCTTGATGCGCTTGACAGAATCTCGAATGGGAACCGGGGAAACAATGGAAGATCGCTACTGGTACGCCTTGTACACTCGACACCAACATGAGAAAACCGCAGCGGAGGTCCTCACGGCCAAAGGGTTCGAAGTGTTTCTGCCCTTATATCCCGCCGTTCGCCAATGGAAAGATCGCATCAAGAGGCTTTCCCTGCCTCTGTTCCCCTGCTACGTGTTTATTCAAGCGAGCCTCGACCGTCGGCTGCACGTCATGACGACGCCGGGAGTTCACGCGTATGTGGGCGTTGAAGGCCGTGCCGCCCGCATCCCCGAGGCTGAGATCGAAGGGATCCGCCGGACGATTGACAATCTTCTGCATGTCGAGCCGCACCCGTTCCTTCGGTCGGGCGACTGGGTGCGAGTGAAGTCTGGGCCGCTGGAGGGGATTGAAGGCATTTTGGTCCGCAAGACAAACCAATGCCGGCTGGTTCTTTCCGTGGAGATGCTTGAGAAGTCCGTCGCGGTGGAGGTTGACCCAGCGGTTGTCGAGCGCTCGGCTGCACGAGATGTTTCGCAGAACCGCCCAAGCCAAGGAGGAAAATCCCTTTCTTCCAGCCAACGATCCTTACAGGATTTTCCGCCGTGTGAAGGGAGTTGAAAGATGACCCGAATATGGTTACATCTAGGAATCTTCATAGCTCTGGCGCCCTTAACGATTATGGCCCAGTCTGCTGCTCCAGCCCAACAAACTGCCTTGCCCGCCAGCTTGAGCGCCTCAAACATGCAAACCACCGACGATTGGAACCGCCGCCTCCAGGAACTGGTCCATTCTACCCTCTCCAATACTCAGGACAGACCCTCGCCAGGCGACTACAGGATCGGGCCGAACGACTTGTTAGGCATTACCGTTCTTGATGCGCCTGAGATGAGCCATCCCGTCCGGGTTGCGGCAGATGGTGATATTTCGATCCCTCTCCTTGGAACAATCAAGACTGCAGGGCTGACACCGCGTGAGCTTGAGTTGGTCCTTCAGGCACTGCTTCGCCGCACCTACATAAAAGACCCGCATGTGGCTGTTACGGTCATCGAGATGCAGAGCCACAGCGTTTCAGTCCTTGGGGCCGTCACAAAGCCCGGGGTATTTCAGATTCGCGGCACCAAGACGCTCCTTGAAATGCTCACCATGGCCGAGGGTCTCGCACCTGACGCGGGAGATGCGGTCCTGGTGATGCGAGGCGCGAGTGCCGATGATGTTCCGAACCCGCGCGCGAAGACCGAAGCGGGAAGCCCCACTCAAACTGGCGCAGGAAAGGAAACCCTGATCTCAACCGTATCTTCCTCTTCACCCTCCTCCGGCAAGGTGGAAAATGGACACACGATTGAGATCAGTCTGAAGCGCCTGCTGGACTCTGGCGATCCCACGTACAACATCCCTGTCTATCCTGGGGATATTGTCAAAGTAAAAGCCGCAGGAATCGTTTATGTTGTGGGCGATGTCAAGCAGCCCGGGGGGTTCCCCGTAAAAGACAACGAACATATCACCGTCCTGCAGGCAATAGCTCTGGGACAGGGAATGGGTCCGTCCGCTGCCAAAGACAAAGCCATGATTATTCGAGTAGCGGACAATGGCGAACAAATCAAACTTCCAGTCCACCTGGACAAGATTCTGTCCGGGAAGGCCCCTGATCTTCCCCTTCGTCCCAAAGACATTCTGTTTGTTCCCAAGAGCGGCGCACAGTCGGCTGGCCGGGCTGCCCTGGATACGTTCACAAAGATGCTTATCTGGCGAGGAATACCATAAATTCTAACGAAGAGTTGTCAGGAATGTGGAGACCTTAATATGACAGAAGAAAACAGGATACAACCCTACAAACCGGGAGTGCCCAGTACCCTACGGAGATTTCCAGACCTAGGCGGCGGATCGAATTCCTTTCCGGCGGAGCAGGAGATAGATTTTCGTTCCTTCCTTAGGGTCCTTCGCAATCGCCGTCGCACGGTGATCACCGTTCTCGCCACAGTGGTGTTTGTCGCGTTCGTGCTCTCAATGCTGATGCATCCTGTTTATCGCTCCGAGTCGACCCTTGAGGTCGAAGGCGAGGCTCCGGATATCACAACCGTTGAGCAGCTCATGAAGCTGGACCCAGCTTCCAACATTGACGTTGAGACGCAGCACGGAATCCTCAAGACCGATACCCTGGCGCGGCGAGTGATTGACCAGCTCCACCTGACCGAATTGAGAGAATTCAACCCTAACGCCCCTAGAGCGCTGCAGAAGGGATGGGCGTATCTTCTGGGATGGTGGTATGGAAAACCCTACGCTGCGAGCACACAAGCAGCCACGAAAGCGGACCCGAAGGCTTATGAGAACGCAGTAGCGCGATTTGAGGAGCGGCTCAATGTTGAGCCTGTGAGGGATAGCAGGCTGGTCAAAGTGAGCTTTGAGAGCGGCGACCCCCAATTGTCCGCTCGCATTGTGAATTCGTTGGTTTCAAATTACCTGCAGCTCCACCAGGAAGCCACCCGCAAGCTTTCGAAAGAGCTAGCCAACCAGTTGACGACTACGAAGGCTGAACTGGAGAAGTCAGAACGCACGATGCTGCAATACGCGCGGCAGAAAGGACTGCTCTACCTGCAAACCGGCAACGGTACATCCCAAGACATCGTGGATCAGCGCCTTCAGCAAATCCAGGGGGAACTGACGAAGGTCCAAGCCGAGCGGTATCGGAAAGAGTCGGTTTACCAACTGGTTCAAAAGGGCGATTACGGGTCCCTCCCGGGTGTTTTTCAGGACAAGCTCCTCCAGGATCTCACGATACAAGTCGCCGGACTTAAGCGTCAGTATGCGGAGCTTTCGGCAACCTTTACGGATGATTATCCGAAGGTCAAACAGGTAAAAAGCCAGATTGCCGAAGTGGAGAAGGTCCTGGACCGGGAGCGCAGCCGCGCAGCTGAGAATATCACCAATGATTACCTTGCATCAGTCCGCCGTGAAGCCCTTCTGCTGGGAGAATTCGAGAGACAGAAAAACGCGGCTAGCGTAGTAGCGGAGAAGTCCAGCCAGTACAACATCCTCAAGAGAAATGCGGACACCGATAACCAGTTGTATGAAAACCTGCTGCAAAAGGTGAAAGAAGCCAGCCTAGTGGCTCGTATTAAGGCCAACAATGTCAGTGTGGTGGACGTAGCTGAGCCGCAGTATTTGCCCGTTCGGCCCAAGATTTGGCTCAACCTGACCCTCGCCTTGATCGTCGGCCTGGGCCTTGGAATCGGAGCTGCTTTCCTGCAGGAGCACCTCGATACAAGCTTAAAGACCGTCGATGAGGTGGACCGTTTCCTGAATGTCCCTGCCCTGGCAATAATTCCTTCCGTGGAATCGCTCTCAGGATTTTTTTTGGATGGGAATAATCACGGCGGAGATGGGCTCCTGTTATCGGCTGCATTCAATCCAGCAGCGCTTACAAAATCTGAAAGGCCCTGGTATCGGATCGACAAGTATGTTCACCAAGAGTATTCTCCGCTTGTGGAAGCGTTCAGAAATCTGGGAACGTCGGTGATGTTAGAAGCCGCAGGCCGAACCGAGCCGCTGCGGACTCTCCTTATCACGAGTTCCCAACCCGGCGAAGGCAAGACTACGGTATCTGTCAACTTGGCAATCACTCTTGCGCAACAGGGCCAGCGCGTTTTACTGATTGACGCAGACATGCGTCGCCCCTGTGTGCACAGGGCGCTTGGATTCAGAAACATTCGCGGATTGTCGGGATATCTGAGAGGGGTGACTGAATGGGCCCCTTGCGTTTTGCCAGGCTTGGTTCCCGGTCTTGACATCCTTCCGGCCGGCCAGCCGCCGACGAATCCGGTGGCGTTGCTTTCCACTTCCCGGATGAAAACTCTGATGAGCCGGGCCCTGGAGGAGTACGACCACGTGATCGTTGACTCTCCCGCACTGATGCTCAACTTAGCAGACGCCCGCATTCTTGCGGGAATGGTTGATGGAACGATCTTGGTGATCCGCAGCGGGTTGACCCCGCGGGATTTTGTCCGAAGAGTACGCGGACAGCTGGGTAATTTGGTGGGGGCTGTCTTGAATAGTATCAATTTGAAGTCGCTGGAATACGGCTACGGCCACTATTACGGATATGGCTCCGACAGCGCGGAAAAGGCGGTAGGGGATGAAGTCCCTACGCAAGCTCGGAGCTCCTAGTGACAGGACCAAGGTTCTCCCGCGGCTTGGCTAAATAACAGTTCAGGCAAGTGAAAAACAAAATTGCCCTCCTGTGGGCCTTGAGGCGCAACACCGAAGGCAGTTCAGCAGAGAGTGGGCAATGCGCTCAGAGCACAAAGCTACGATGGGAACCCAGACTTCCAATTCCAGCGGGCCAAGTTTACCTCCCTGCTGACCGGATCAGGCAGAAATAAACAGACTTATTACCTCGCCACCGACTTGAAACCGGGTTCATTTCATCTGCGTTGAATGCCACAAACATGGATGTGGGGCGGCACGATTGGTGAAAGCCTCTCTGGAGGCATCAGCCAAAGGAAAACCATAGCCGGATTAAGAGGGCTCCGATGGATCGAGAACAATTAACAAAGAGCAGCGAACCGAAAATCGAAATTGCAGTTCTGGGATTGGGCTATGTCGGGCTTCCTACTGCTTTGGGCCTCGCGGAACTTGGATGGCGAGTGACCGGGATCGTGCCAGGCCAGCACGAAGGCATCCAGCAAGTCATCCCGTACTTTGCGTCGAGATGCGAGGGCGTATGCGCACACTAAGCATTCCCCAGACATGGGTTAGGGGTCATGTTGTTCCTAACGGTAACGGGAGATGGGTCCGAACAGGGTGCGTCCTTGCGGATATCGTCTTTGTATGGCTGAATGCCGCCATTGTTTACAGCTTTCGTTACGGCCCGGAATGGCTGGCGGGCCTGCTTTGGGTTGACAACACGAGTTTGGCGATGCCGGCTTTTCACGTCCAGAAAGCCTATGTTGCCTTCTTGCTTGTCTACGTCACTTTGATTCTATTCGCGCTGGAGAGCCAGGATCTTTATCGTACAGGCCAAGCAAAAACGAAGCTGGATGAGACTCTCTCGGTGACAAGGGCTGTCGGTTTGGCGACGTTGCTCCTGACGGTCTTCATCTATGCTTCCGGCGTAAAGTCGATCTCCCGCTTAGTCGTGGTGTCCAGTGGACTGCTCAATGTTGTCAGCCTAGCGGCCTGGAGGATATGGAGACGTGACGTTATAGAGCGTCGTGTGGCTGGCGAGCATGGAGGAAGAAACGTCCTGATCATCGGCGCAGGCGAGGTCGGCCAGGACCTGGCAAGTTACTTGACGGCCCGAAAAGAGCTGGGGTTTGTCGTCAAGGGGTTTCTGGACGGCAACCATTCGGGCGATCCTCGCGTGCTGGGGCATACCGAGGACTTATCGCGCGTGGCCAGAGCGCAATTCGTCGACGAAATTTTTATAACGATTCCTTCCGAGCGGGAACTGGTGCGGACGGTGGCCATGGAGGCGCGCCGTAACCGTCTGGACGTGAAGCTGATCCCGGAACCCTACCCGGGACTTGGCATGCATGCTCCGCTCGAATATCTGGGCGATTTCCCGGTGATCGAGTTACACCGGCAACCCATCCCCACTCTGGGGCTGCTTGCAAAAAGGCTGGTCGATCTCAGCGCCTCAGCAGTGGGTTTGGCCTTGTTGTCGCCGCTGTTTGCCGTGATTGCGGTGGCCATCAAGCTGGATTCGCCCGGGCCGGTCTTTTACCGTGCTCCTCGCGTTGGCAAGAAGGGAAGAAAGTTCGTTTGCTTGAAGTTTCGCTCGATGGTGGCTGATGCCGATGCACGGAAGAACCAATTGCGTTGCTTGAACGAGCGGAGCGGACCTTTCTTCAAAATCTCCAACGATCCCCGGCTAACTCGTGTCGGGAAAATTCTGAGGAAAATCAGCTTGGACGAATTTCCGCAACTCTGGAATGTCCTTAAAGGCGATATGAGCCTGGTAGGTCCGAGACCTCACCCAACCGATGACTTTGAACAGTATCAACTCGAACACCTCCGGCGGTTGGACGTCACGCCGGGCATTACGGGCCTCTGGCAGGTCACCGCACGCCGGGATCCTTCGTTCGAAAAAAACATGCGCCTTGACCTGGAATATATCGAAAATTGGAACCTCTGGCTCGATGTCAAGATTCTTCTCAAGACGATTCCCTCCGTTCTGGGCGGCGCGGGAGAGTAGCTCCTGGATACCCTTCAATGATTGCAGGCGGGTCAAAAAGCCGTTCGCACGCTGCGCCGGTCGAGCATCCATCCCAGTACTCACCTTTCCCATCACGGGTGGGTATTGGAAATGCCGACGGAAACGGATTGCATGTGCCGGAACGGCAGCAGCAGGTCGATGAGTTTTTTGAGGGCACGGCCGCGTTCTGGAGGGATGTGTACCACCTCGATGGTTTGTGGGCAACCGTGTATCGACAGCGAAGAGTCGCGGTTCTTGCATTCGTGGAGAAGCTTGGCCTGCCGCCAGAAACGCATGCGCTGGACATTGGTTGCGGAGCGGGATGGATGTCAATTTCACTTGCCCGGCGAGGCTTCCGTGTGGAAGCGGTTGATACCGTTGAGACGATGCTGGCAGAGACGCGTGAACTGGCCCTCAAGACCGGCCTCGGCCGGCTCATAAAGACGAGTCGCTGTGATGTCCGCCGCCTTCCCTATTCGACCAATACGTTTGACTTGGCGACGATGATCGGAGTCGCCCCTTGGTTGGATCCGTTGCAAGACCCGTTACGGGAGGTGGCTCGTGTCCTTAAGCCAGACGGGCATTTGATCCTCTCGGTGGACAATCGGTGGCGACTCAATCACCTGCTTGACCCGTTACAATTCCCTCTGCTTCAACCTGTAAAGCAGAGGTTGAAAGGTATACTGGAGCGGACGCGTCTCCGTCGCCCGGTATCTCAAGCTTGCCACTATTTTCATTCCGCTAAACAAACCAACGAAGTTCTCTTGATGGCGGGGTTATCTAAGATCAAGGGAACAACAGCAGGATTCGGACCCTTCACGTTTATGCACTGCAGGCTATTTCCGCAGTCCGTCGAGATCGTTTTGAGCCACAAACTCCAGGATCTGACGAATCACGGACTACCCTTGCTCACGGCGATGGGCAGGGACTATATCGTTCTGGCCATAAAACCAGACCGTTCTGCCACAGCAGGTTAACTCGACATCCTTCCATGAGCACTGAGATGACATTCATCGCTGACACATCGACGCCCGTTGCCGTTCTCAGATCAGTGGGTTATGGAGGCTTGAACATCATGCGGAGTCTCGGACGTTTGGGGATTCCAGTCTATAACATCGATCCTGACATCTTCGCCCCCGCGTTTTTTTCCAGGTACTGCCGGGGAAGATTTTGGGGAGATGTTGAACAATGGCCTGCGGAGCGCGCGCTCGATTGCCTTCAGAACGTCAGGAAAAAGATCGGCCGGCCGTGCATTCTTATTCCAACGACGGATGATGCCTCCATGTTTGTCGCTGACAACAGCTCGATTTTAAAGGAGTGGTTTATCTTTCCGCGATTGCCCTCTTCCAAAATTTGTTCACTGTCGAACAAGAAGCAAATGTATCAAGTGGCCAAGGACTTTCATATCCCCACGCCTGGGACGATCTTTCCCCAGTCGAGAGAAGACGTGCTGGCATTTATCGGCAAGGCCACCTTTCCCGTTATGCTCAAAGCCATCGACGGCGCGCGCCTGTGGAGGCGTACGGGGCAAAAAATGTTGATCATCCGGTCAGAAAGTGAGTTGCTCAGGCAATACGAGGAGATGGAGGATCCCGGGAATCTCAATCTCATGCTCCAGGAGTATATTCCCGGGGGCGATGACACGATCTGGATGTTCAACGGCTACTTCAACGAAAAGTCAGAATGTCTGGTTGCATTCACGGGCAAGAAGATCCGCCAGTATCCTATCCATCGAGGGGTCACAAGCCTGGGCGAGTGCGTGGCCAATCCAGTTATCACAGAAAAGACGGTGGAGTTTCTAAAGGCGTTTGGCTACCGCGGGATTGTGGATCTTGGCTACCGTTTTGACCTGCGCGACGGAAGCTACAAGATCTTGGATATTAACCCTCGTATCGGCGCTACATTCCGACTTTTTGTTGACGGTAACGGGATGGACGTGGCGCGCGCCCTCTACATGGACTTGACCCGACAACCCGTTATCTGCGGCGTTCCGCGTAACGGCCGCAGGTGGCTGGTAGAGGACTTTGACTTTGTCTCATCTGTTCGCTATCGGCTGGAAGGGAAACTGAGCTTGAAAGAGTGGATGGCTTCCCTGCATGGAGTTGAGGAGGCGGCATATTTTGCGGCCGACGATATCCTTCCCGTGCTGCCCATGTTTCTTAGCGGGGTATGCAAGCTCCTGATGAAAACGCTCCAGCCAATGGTCGGAATGCTGGGGCTTCGCCGTCATATCTTTCGGCTCCAGAACATTAGTCGAATTTGCTCCGCCTATAGACTCCAGAAATAGATGATGCGTATGCACCGACCCCGGCAAACCAAAGGCCGTGTGACACCATGAGCATAAGTCTTTCCATTGGCACCAAGGACTTATCCATTTCCGAGACGGTCTCCTGGACGGCCAAGGGCGGTCTTGCCGTTCTGGATCAAGGGTTGTTCGCGGGCACCAACTTCATTACCAACCTTCTGCTGGCGCGCTGGCTTGATCCGGCCCAATACGGAGCATTTGCGGTGGCCTACTCAGTTTTTCTCCTGTTCGGAACTCTATACTCGGCGTTCTTGACGGAACCTATGCTGGTTTTCGGGCCCGGCAAATACTTCTCCCGTTTGCAACAGTATCTGGGACTTCTGCTGCGGGGGCATTTTTCGATCGCCGTTTCGCTTAGCATGATGCTATTCGCTGTGGCTTTGGCGGTAGGCAGGTTTTATTCCATGGTGGGCTGGGCGCTGGCAGGAGTGGCATTGGCTGCCCCTTGGATTCTTCTTGTCTGGTTCGCCCGCAGCGCGTTCTACGTAAGGTCCAAACCTGGATGGCCCGCGGCCGGCGGAGCAATATACTGTGCCGGACTCCTTGCCTTGATCGCGCTGCTGCACAACATGGGGCGACTGACTCCCTTTTCTGCACTCGCTGCTATGGGGGGATTAGCCCTTGCCGTCGGCACTCTGCTCCTCTTTCGTTTACATGTACGCTGGCGCCTATTGCCGGGTGTCCCGGGTGCCCGAGGCGTTGCCGCCGACCACTGGAGTTACGGTCGGTGGGTCGCCCCTTCGCGCGCAGCAGGCTGGGTTCCAACCAACGTCTATTTCGCCGTTCTGCCACTTTGGTTCGGCCTTTCTGACGCGGGGGCGCTAAAGGCGCTCCTGAATTTCTCGATGCCCGTCATCCATACCTTGACCGCTTTGGGGGTTCTCCTTTTGCCGAGTCTCGTCCGCGGTCGGTCCAAAGGTGGCACACGTGGGGTGGACCTTACAGTCCGCTGGTTTTTCGCGCTGGCCTTTTTGGGAACTGTCCTGTATGCGACTTTGCTTTGGATATTTCGTTATCAGGCGCTTTATCTGCTCTATGGTGAAAAGTACGAGCATTACGCCTCACTACCATTCCTGCTTGCGTGTTTAGTACCCTTCGGAGCGTGTGTCGCCGAGCCATTCAGCCGTGCCCTCGTTGCCATTGAGCGGCCTGACCTTATGTTCAAGAGCTCCGCCATAGGGGGTGCTGTTGCCCTAGGTCTGGGGGTGCCGCTGGTTGCGGCCTTTGGGCTCACTGGCGCCTTGGCCGGCACGATGCTTTCGGGTGTTGTTTCCGGCCTCATGAGCTATTTTTATTACCAAAAGGAATGTGCAGCAAATACGAGTGCGTTGTCGGCCGACATTCTGACCTGAGCAATGTCGCCGACAAGGGGACATTCTCACTTGCGAGGCCGTTCAATGCCTCCTTCTTGAATGCTTGGGCAAAGGCAGTTTATGCTTAATCGATGTTTTGCCAAGGTGATTGCGCGAAGTGCCTGGCTGATCCGGGCAATCGGCGCGTGCGACTTCTTTTCGTTGGTTTTAGGGGGAGCCTGTGGTCTCTTTCTCATGCGTGCTTCGGGATGGCGAATCCAGTTGCTGCAAACCATTCAACAGTTCCTCGGTCTCGAGGACAAAGCGCTGCTGGTTAATGAGCTGGAGGGTGGAAGCCTGAGCGCGAAGGCCGTAGTCTCTGTAGCGCCTTCCAATCGGGCCAAACGGCGCCTGACTCATTTGGGGTATACGCGCCAGCATTCCTTCGTTTTCTTTAATCAAGAGCGGCGTCCCTTTTTGCTTCTTCCTGCCGACAGTCCCGAGTTGTTCTTAGCGGGTCTTCGAATTTACGTGCCTCACAAGGCACGGGGGAAAGTGCTGAAGGCTCTTGCTTCCATGCTTCCGTGGGTCGGCGGGCCAAGATGGTTACCGATAAGGCTGACGATAGCTTCGAGAGAAGCGTTGCCATTAGAGGCTCTCGTTACCGAACTCACCGGAGAGAGACTTCCCATTTTTGCTTGGCTTATAAATTCCCGTGGTCATTCGAGCAAGATCAACTTACAGGTTATGCGGCCGGATGGGGGGATTTTGGGATATATCAAGTTGTCTCTTAATAAAACGGCATCACAGTGTGTCCGGCACGAGGCATCGGTTTTAAGTCAACTGTGGAATTACCTGGAGTTGCGCCCTTGCATCCCGCGGGTTCTTTATCAAGGGTGCTGGTTGGACGGTTACCTCCTTTTTGTGTCCGCTCTATCAGGAAAGCCTGGCCCCTTGGCGTATACGAGTTCTCATGCAAGCTTTTTGCGGACGCTATCGGCCATTCGGCCCGTCGAACGGCCTGGAGGATTGCTCGTCAAAGAGACCCGAGAGCGATGGGAACAATCTCCGCTCTTCTTAGGTCCTGATCGGATGGAGATCGGGCAAAGGGTTCTAGAGAAGGCAAACCAACTTCTGGAGGGCCAATCAGTGCCCTGCGGCGTCATCCACGGAGATTTTGTCCCCGAAAACACCAAGATGATGAATGACCGACTTCTTGTCTTCGACTGGGAGCGGTCTGCGGCGGACGGGCCCATCGGATGGGATATTTTTCACTTCCAACTGGAAGTTGCCTATCTCTTGGGAAAGAAGGTTGATGATGTTTTCTCGATCCCGAAGTCTCCCATTGATCATGCATGCCGGTTGCTTTATCTCTTGGATTCCGTGTGCCGACTATCTGAAGTTGAGCTAACACGAAGCAGAGCCATAAGAATCCGTTATCGTCATCAATTACTTTCTCAAGAAGCTTCCCTCCGATTGAGCTGACAATGTCTTCCACCACTTTCCAAAGAGCTGGCGAATGGGTTTCCGGTCAGATCACTGCCTGCCGGCCACACACGCGCTTTTGGCTGACCAAAGGGGGGCTCGCAGTCCTTGATGAGGGTATGGTAGCAGGCTCGAACTTTCTCATCGGTATCCTGCTGGCGAGGTGGCTTGTTCCAGACCAGTACGGAGCATATGCCTTATCCTATTCAATTTATCTGGCTTTGGCTGCATTCTACCGTGCCTTGATTCTCGAACCCATTGCAGTGTTTGGCCCCACATTCCACCCGGCCAGCCGGAAGAAGTACCTTGGCAGTCTATTGAGAATTCAAGGGGTGGCAGTCTTGCCCGTCGTGGTTGTCCTGGGGCTTTCGTCCTATCTCGCAAGCGACCTTTGGGCCACGCAATCTGTTGCTTCGGCATTAAAAGGATTGACCCTCGCGGCGCCCTTCCTGCTCATCTTTTCGTTTACACGTTTCTCCTTCTACCTGGACTTCAAACCAGGTGGGGCACTCTCCGGGGCAGTATTCTATTGCGTTCTGATTGCCGGCGGATTGGTGCTCCTGCATCGGCACGGGCTCCTTTCGCCGTTTACGGCCTTCCTTCTGATGAGCGTTGGGGCGCTAGTGAGCAGCACGATCCAGTTGGCGCGTCTGAAGCCCTCTCTGCAAGGGAAGTTTTTCGATGAACATTTAGCCGACGTTTGGCAGAAACACTGGAGCTACGGGCGCTGGTCCCTTCCGACCTCGCTTCTGGTATGGTTACCGGCCAACATCTTTTTCTTCCTGGCAGGGGGTTTCTGGGGCCTCGCACAAGCGGGGGCTCTCAAAGCGCTCACCAATTTTATCGCTCCCGTAGGACATTTGACCGCGGCCTTCTCACTTCTTTTAACGCCCTACGTTTCTGTGCTATACGGCGAGAAGGGTGTGCTGGGGGCGAATTTGCCGGTCCAGAGGATTAACACCCTGTACCTAATAGCAGGGATTTCCTACTGTGTGTTAGTTAGTGCTTTTAGCGGCCTGATATTTCATGCCCTGTACGGACACCAATATAGCGAATTCATATATCTTGTCCCGTGGGCTGCCGTCGTAGCCGCCTTGAACATGGCCGGAAGTGGATATCGTATCGGCTTGCGCGCCACGCAGTCCCCTTCTTCTCTTTTCGTCGCTTACTGCGCCGCAGGTGTTACGTCTGTGGTCTTGGGCATTCCGCTGGTCTGGATCTACGGGGTGCCGGGCGCATTGGGCGCGTCCATTATTTCAGGTCTTGTCATGTTCGCAAGTGTCGTCTTGCTATTTCGCAAAAAGGTATCAACTTCCACGGCGATTGCAAGATAAGACGAAGCTGCCTGCGGCTCAACCAAAATCACAGTCAATGGAGCCGAGATTCGTTTTGACTCACCAACAATATTTTCGTCTTGAACTCCGGCAAGGAAAGAGGAGGTGTGTATGTTCGAGGTAAAAAGGACAGTCCCAAAAGGCAGTCTGCATACGCTTGATTATCTCCATATGATCGGGGTTCCTGATTTGCCCGCTTTAACAAGTCCCTTCGATCCGGGTTATGATCCGGCGACTCTTGAAAGCCACCTGGAACAGAGTTCCCACTTGATGTCGATCCTCAAGATTTCAATGGCCTGCTGGATGGTGGCCAAGGAGGGCGCCACACGTGCCAAGATCGCTGCCGCCCAAAAGCATAACATTCCTACGGTTACGGGAGGAGGGCCTTTTGAGGTCGCAGTAGCACAAGGCCAACTCCCGGCTTATCTCGACCTGTGCTCTGACATTGGTGTTACTCGAATCGAATGTGGGGAAGGCTTCACCGAAATGCCCCTCGAGGCCCACGATGTTCTCAGAATGGCCCGCGAGCGGGGGCTCGACGTTCAGTTTGAACTTGGGGAAAAGCATACCGGAGCTTTTACTGAAAAAGCGGTGATTGAGCTGATTGAGCAAGGGAAACGGTGGCTTGATGCAGGCGCACTTCAATTAGTTGTTGAAGCGCGGGAGAGCGCGAATGGAGTGGGGTTGTTTAACGACCACGGGGAATTCAACGCGCCGTTTGCCGATCGTTTCGCTACGGCTTTCGGACACAGGATCGTGATGTTTGAGGCTCCGAATAAACCCAGCCAGTTTACGCTGTTGAACCATTTCGGCCGCGAGGTACACCTTTGCAATGTGAGGCTGGAAGAGCTTCTGCGGGTTGAGATTTATCGACGTGGACTTCACTCCGATGCCTTTGCCAAAGACAATCTGCGGCCACACATTGTGGATAGCCAGCCTGCGTTATTAACTGGAACTTAAAGGAGAATGCAAGGTGATCAAATCCGTAGCCATTGGTTGCTATATCGACGACACAGAACACTACCCCGACTCTTATGCGATTGTTGCAGTGGATGTTATCCGTGCAACGACGACCGCGGTAACCGCTGTTTCAATGGGCCGGGCCTGCTTTCCGGTACCTTCGCTCGAAGCAGCCACCTCCTGCGCCGCTGGCCTAGAGAATCCCCTCCTCGTCGGAGAACTTGGCGGGAACATGCCCTACGGATTCGACATGACCAACAGTCCTGCCGAGTTGGCTGCCCGCACCGACACATTCCGCCCCATGGTTCTGCTATCCAGCTCAGGCACCAGGCTCATGTGCGCCGCCAACGGAGCTCCGGCTGTCTATGCCGCGTGTCTTAGAAACTACGTGGCTACGGCTCGTCACCTTGCGGCGTATCACTCGAAAATTGCCCTTCTTGGCGCAGGCACCCGCGGTGAATTTAGGGAAGAAGACCAGATGTGCTGTGCCTGGATTGCCCAGGAACTCATCGAGGCGGGCTACATCCCTGAAGACGCCACAACGATATCAATTGTGGAACGTTGGGGCGAAGCACCCCCCTCCGCCTGCATGACCAGCAAGAGCGTCGACTATCTGCGAAGGACGGGTCAACTGAAAGACTTGGAGTTTATCCTTAAACACGTCAGCGACCTTGACTCCGCCTTCATGCTTGAAGACGGCCAAATCGTTGAGAAGCGCCTTTCGACGCGTCTCGCAGTTGCGTGAAACATCCGGTTGACAAACCCAGCGAGGGGAAGAGAAACGGGAAAGCGTCTTCGAAGGCGGCCCTAACCCGTTGTTGTCGATGTCGTGTTTTCGCCAGCAACTCGTGGAGTCAAGTGAAAGGGATTTTTTGTGAACCTGCGAAAGATTAGCTGCGCCTATAGACCCGCGCAGAGTCTAGTCCACACGTTCAAGGGGATCCAATGCGGATACTAGAACCGAGCGTTAATTTCCGCGCCATCCAAACCGACGGAACCAAGGTGTGCCTCTACCTCGCAGCCATCGGCGTGGCGGTGTTCCTAGCCTTATATCCTTTGCCAACCTTTGGCGTGCTGGTGGGAGGAACAGTCCTTATTCTCTCAACACTCGCGCTCAGGCGATCAACTAAGCTGGATCTCTGGCAAGTCCTCATGCTGATTGCTCTCGCTGGCTTCATGATCCTGAATTACGGGTTCGCAAATCTCGCGTTCCACGTGGGAGGAATACCAATCATTGTTGGCCACTCCCTGGTGTTGACAGCTTTCGTCCTGGCGCTCTTCAAGAGCCGCGGCAGGCTTTTCGGTGTTCTGCGGGATCCTGCGGCATTATGTCTGTTAGCTTTGCTTCCTTTGGCGCTTCTCCATCTGATGGTCGACGTCCCTCGCTACGGATTGTACGCAATTCGTGACGCGTCGATGTTTCTGGAAACTATTTTTATTCTTTTGGGCTTGTTCTGGTCCACCCGCCAGCAAGATGCTCGCCCGTTGCTGAAGGGGCTTTTTTACATTTTTATAGTGAGCTTAGTCTACGGATTGACTTTCCCCTGGGGCGATGCCATCCGGAATTGGTCCCCTGTCTCGGGCATCTTTCTCAAGATTCCTGTTATGGGGTATTACTGGGGATCGGACGTTCAAATGTTGGCCGGAGCATTGTTTGTCATCTGCTTAAGTTGGTACGTGGTGAAATGGCCAGCCTGGGTCCTTCTTCTCCTGGCAGGCGCCCAGATCTTCGGGCTTGCGATTCAGCAGGCCAGGGCCATGTACCTGGGGCTTATTCTTGCTCTGATTTTATTTGTCGTGTTGGGAGAGATCAAGAAATTCGCCACGCTGGCAACGATTCTTGGGATGGGTTTGGTTGCCGTCTTACTTATAACGTCGGTGGCGGGCGTGAGGATTGAAGGCCGCGTCGGACCCGTAAACGATAAGTTCCTTGAAGAGCATTTCCTCAGCCTTCTGGGCCGCCGCAATACTCCCGCGGTGGGTAGCATTTACGACCGAGAAGACTGGTACGTGCAGACCAAAAACCGGATTGAGCGCCACAGCCCATTGGCGCTCCTCATAGGAGAAGGGTTCGGTTTTCCTTTGATTAACTTTGAGACTCCGCAGGGTGTTCCAGTTCGGCAACCTCATAATTCTAACCTCACCGTCCTTCTGAGGCTTGGTTTGGTAGGGTTGGCATTCTGGATTGCGTTTAACCTGATCCTCCTGACGAGATTCATTCGCGCCCTCAAGAACAGGCACTCCATGGACCGATTATCGGCTGACATCGTTGTGTGGTTCTTTCTCTTCTATTTGCTTTGCTTCATTGAATGGAGCGTGCAGCCCGGCCTCGAGTTTTCCGCCGGTGCTATTACGTTCTACTTCCTGGCAGGGTTTGGGTTGGGAACGATGCGCCGGCAAAGCCAGAAGCAGCCCGTCGATCAGCCCTTGCGAGCAAGCATTTACAGGGAGGATCGCAGCCCGGAGGAGGCTGTACCCCAGCTGGCCGACTAATTCGCGGCTTTCGCCGGTTCTCTGAGTCTTTGGTGATTAGGACGGATCCTGCGGAGCAAATCAAAATGAAGAAACTCAGAATCGTAACGACAAGCTGGGACGATGGATATCCTAAAGACCTCAAGGTGGCGGAAATGCTGAGTTCAAGAGGCCTGATGGGGACTTTCTATATTCCCATCCACGGGGTCAACGGCAAGAGTGTTCTTGACAGGACCGCGATCCGGAATCTGGCGACGCATGGCTTCGAGATTGGCGGGCATGGATACTCACATCGTAACTTTCCGGACCTTCCACCCGATGAGCTTTATCAAGATGTCAAGCTGTCGGTGCAAATCCTTCAGGACATTCTCGACGATAGCGTCCACATGTTCTGTTATCCCAACGGGCGCTGCGACAAGAGCGTGATCCGGGTTTTGAAAGAAGCCGGATTGCAAGGATGCCGCACAACGCGGATGCTGCACACCAACATTGATTTCAGTCCTTTTGAGATGCCCGTCACCTTGCAGGCCTATCCCCATCCGGCAATTGCTTATTTCAAAAATTTGGCAAAAGATCAAAATGTTCACGCATTGTGGCGATATATACCCAGTGTTTGCTCTTCCGCCAACTGGATCGATTTGGGACGAACACTCTTTGACATTGTCATGCGCGAAGGCGGGATATGGCACCTTTACGGACACTCCTGGGAAATCGAAGAGTTGGGGTTGTGGTCGGCTCTGGAGGAAATGCTGGACTACATCTCTAATTGCCAAGAAGTCCTTTATCTCCCTAATCACGCTTTATTGGATATCCTCTCTTCCCCTTCGAGTACGACGCAACCCTTTGAGGATATAGCACCTTACAAATCATGAAAATCCTATTGATCCACAGCTCTTATATGCAGCGAGGCGGCGAAGACTCAGTTCTAGCGGCCGAAGGGCAGCTCCTCAGAGCGGCCGGACACACGGTGATTGAATATTTGCGGGACAACAACGAGATATCCGGTTACAGCACCCTAGCAAAAGCGGTACTTGCACCACGGTCGATTTGGGCATGGGACATCTGCCGGGCAATCAAGCACCTCATGGAAAAGGAAAAGCCTGATCTCGCCCACTTCCACAACACATTTCCGCTAATTTCTCCCGCTGCATATTACGCGTGCCGCAAAGCAGGAGTTCCGGTGATTCAGACACTCCACAACTATCGCCTGCTGTGTCCGGCAGCGACCCTGTTCCGCAACGGACGTCTATGCGAGGCTTGCCTGGGGAAAGCATTTCCGTGGGATGGAATCGCCCATGCCTGCTATCGAAGAAGCCATGCTGCCAGTGCAGCAGTTGCTATGCTTCTGGGAGTTCATCATACTTTGCAAACTTGGACGACGAAAGTAAATGCCTTTATTGCACCGTCCGAATTTGCCAAGGAGAAGTTCGTTCAAGGCGGGTTGCCGGCCGGGAAAATCTTTGTTAAACCCAACTTCGTTTTTCCCAATCCTTGTCCAAACCGTTGCGGAAACCCGGCGTCGCACGGCAAGTATGCGGTGTTCGTCGGCCGGCTTGCAGAGGAAAAAGGGTTGCGCACGCTGCTCGCGGCATGGAAGCTCCTGGACGGCCAGGTTCCTTTGCGGATCGCGGGTGACGGCCCTTTGCGCAAGGAACTGGAAGCTTCTGCCAGCAAGCTGCCAGCGATCTCTTTTGATGGTGGCCTGGCTCGAGAAAAAGTGTTCGATGCGCTTGAGCACGCACGCTTTCTGGTTTTTCCCAGCGAGTGGTATGAACCCTTCGGTTGCGTCATAACGGAATCATTCGCGTTTGGCGTGCCGGTGATTGCCTCGCGACTTGGGGGCATTCAACAAATTGTTCAGAATCATGTTTCGGGACTCCTCTTCAATCCCGGTGACGCTGAAGACTTGGCCGCCAAGGTTGAGCGGGCGTGGACTCACCCGAAAGAAATGGAAGTCATGGGCCGGTACGCCCGGACTGAGTATGAAACAAAATACTCCGCTGCGCGCAATTATGAGTTGCTGATGGATATTTACCGCCGTGTCTTGAAAGACAACTCCCGACTTCCAGAAGGCACCCATCACAATGGAGGCCATCTGGAAGTTGAGACCGGAGTCACAATTAACCCACCTTAAGCTCCGGGCTTTACTTAACGTGCTCCAGCGATGCATTTCGACTCTTCAAACTCTTAAGCAATATCAAGCCAGTAAAAGAAAATGAGGTTCAACGACCCTTCCCGTGTGAAGAATCTGACCAAGCTTTGCGGACGTGCCCTTGTGATTCCTGTCCCATTAAAAGGGGATCGGCAAGCTGTGGCGTCTGATCTTGCCCGCGAGAGATTCAAGCTATGAAAGTTTTGTTGGTCCATAATTCCTACCAGCAGTTAGGTGGAGAGGACGTGGTCTTTGAGCAGGAACGCCAGTTGCTCGAATCCGCGGGCCATGAGGTCTTCACCTACTGTCGGAGCAATCTGGAAATTCATGATTATAATGTCGCCCAGCGAATTGCCCTGGTAAAGCAGGTCGTCTGGGCGTCCCCATCGCGCAATGGGTTTCAAAAGCTGCTTCTAGAGAAACGGCCCGATATCGTTCATGTCCACAACACGTTTCCACTGGTCTCACCATCAATCTATTGGACGTGTAAACAGGCAGGAATTGCAGTCGTGCAAACCCTTCACAACTACAGACTCGTGTGCCCCGCGGCTGCCTTGTATCGAGACGGCCATATTTGTGAGGAATGCATCGACCATAGCCTGTGGCGCAGTCTGCGTTACGGCTGCTATCACAACTCCCGGCTTGCGACTGCTCCTGTCACCTTAATGCTTGCCGTGCACCGTCAGCAGCAGACCTGGGCCAAGATGGTCGATTGTTACATTGCCCTTACTCAATTCGCCAAAAACAAGTACGTCAAGAGCGGGATCCCGTCCCACAAAATCCATGTCAAGCCCAATTTCTTATACGCTGACCCTGGAACACGCAACGGGGGAGGCCTTTATGCATTATATGTAGGCAGGATTACTCCTGAGAAAGGTCTGCCCCTTGTGATCGACGCTTGGTTGCGCCTCAAAATCCGTATTCCCCTGCAAATTATCGGGAATGGCCCTTTGCTTGATGTCATGCAGCGCAAGGTATCGAATGATGGAAGTCCGGACATTCACTTCAAGGGATCGATGCGTCATGAAGAGGTGCTTTCGGCTATGAAAGGCGCGCGGTTTGTCCTTTTTCCCAGTCAATATTACGAAAACTTCCCCATGACGCTCGTCGAGTCTTTTGCCTGTGGTGTTCCCGTGATCGCCTCGCGACTAGGATCCATGAAAGAGATCGTCCAACACGGCTCTAACGGGCTTCAATTTACGCCCGAGGCTCCTGAGGATTTAGCCGCCAAAGTCGAATGGGCATGGACGCATCCGCGCGAAATGTCCGCAATGGGCCGCGCCGCCCGCTCCGAATATGAAGCCAAGTACACTGCTGAGCGCAATTACGGCATTCTTATGGATCTATACGCAGGTGCTCTGCGGTCGACACCATAAAGAAGTTCCTACCCGCCGGTCATAACGCACTCTTCGTAGACAAAGAAAAATTGTCAGGAGGCACCTTTATGCCGGATGTTTACCTCCCCGATGGTCCCCCGGTTAAGCTGGGCGGCCCCGCGTCTTATGGATCCTACGCCGTTACGAAACGCATATCAAAGTTGGACCAGACAATCTCTCTGACAGGTTTAAAGGTTCTCGACTTAGGGTGCGGCAATGGATGTTATACAACGGAGCTCGAAAGGCGGGGGAAGTGGACATGTGGGCTCGATATTCAGATGTCGAATCTTCGCGCTTTCCGCGATCCAATTCCACGAGTCTGTGGTGTCGCTGAGAGCCTGCCGTTTGCCTCAGAAAGCTTCGACGCAGTCACGATGATTGAGGTGCTTGAGCACACCGAGCGCGATACGGATGCGCTCAAGGAATGCTATCGGGTTCTCAAAACCGGAGGGCTGCTGGTCTTATTCGTTCCGAATAGGCTTTATCCGATGGAAAGTCATCCTTGCCACATCGGCCCAATTCCGATCGGTTACAATATCCCTTTCGTGTCTTGGCTCCCGCCCGTTCTTCGCAGGCGCATCTGTCACGCCCGGATATACAGATCAAGCCAACTCGCTTCAATGGCCCGGGTGGCCCGATTTCAGGTTGTGTCGGTCGGATATATCTTTCCGCCTTTGGATTCCTTTCCTCTGCCCTTCAAGCGCCTTTACAGGAACGTTTCTGGCTGGGTTGAGAGGACACCGCTTCGTGTCTTCGGGGTTTCAATCTTCACCATTTTCAGGAAAGAGGGTACATCAACATGAGACGATCACTCACAGCGGCAGCGCGAGCTGCCCCCATAAACCGGTTCAAAGTCCTTGGTGTCCGCGTTGACGCCGTCCAGATCCCGGATGTTGTAGCGAGAATGGAGTACTGGATTCAGCGGGAGGCGCAAGGCCACTTTATTGCCGTGACCGGCATGCACGGCGTAACAGAAGCTCAACATGACAACGAATTCAAGACGATATTGAACTCTGCGCATCTCGTGGTTCCAGACGGAATGCCTCTTGTATGGCTCGGTAGTCACGCTGGATTCCCGTTGAAGCGGCGAGTCTACGGCCCCGAACTTATGGAAACCTTTTGTCGCGAGACGCGCGCAAGGTACAAGCACTTCTTCTACGGAGGTGCATCGGGAGTTCCCGAGCAGCTAGCGGGGATGCTTCGCCGGCGATATGACATCCAGATCGCAGGCACTTATTCACCCCCGTTCCGCCCGCTCACCCAAGAAGAGGAGAAGCAGATTACCAGCCTGATTATGGAAAGCGGCGCGGATGTTCTGTGGGTAGGCTTGAGCACGCCCAAGCAGGAACGGTGGATGCATCAGTACTGCCGCCGGCTGAATGTGCCGGTTTTGGCCGGAGTGGGAGCTGCTTTCGACCTCGTCACGCGGCGAGTCAAGCAGGCTCCTGCTTGGATGCAGGAGAACGGCCTTGAATGGCTGTTCCGCCTGTCTCAAGAGCCCAAAAGGCTTTGGCGGCGCTACCTCGTTTACGGCTCAGAGTTCGCTTGGAACGTAACCCTTGAGTTGTCAAGGGTGAAGAAGTTTGATTAACACTCAAAAACGGAGGACAAACAATGGATTGGACAAAGCGTAACGTATTGGTCACGGGCGGAGCATCTTTTATCGGCTCCAACCTCTGTGATGCTCTGATCAAACGCGGGGCCAAGGTTCGGGTGGCGGACGACCTGAGCAGTGGGCGCCTGCAGAACATACAGGAGCACATCGATGCCGGACGAATCGAGTTCACACAGATTGACTTGCGTGAACCCGGTGCGGCGGCTTCTGTTGTCGCCGGTTCAGAGATAGTTTTTCACCTTGCAGCCGACCACGGCGGTCGTGGCTACGTCGACCTCCACCAAGCTGCCTGTTCAACCAATCTAATGCTCGATGGAACGGTCTTTGCGGCCTGTTACAAGGCTGGCGTGAAGAAGGTGGTCTACGCATCATCCGGATGCGTCTATCCCAATCTCCTGCAGACCGACCCCCATGAGATCCTGTACCTTACCGAAGACATGGTCGGGCCACCCTACGATGCCGATAACATGTACGGGTGGGCCAAACTGATGGCCGAAATGACCCTTCGTGCCTATTATCGTGACTGGGGGATGAAATCAGCGTGCTGCCGTTATTTCACAGTGTACGGGCCACGCGGCGTGGAGAACCATGCGGTCATTGCGATGATTGCACGGGCGTTTGTGGGTCAGGACCCATTTGTGGTGTGGGGAACTGGAGAACAGATCCGAAACTGGACCTACATCAGCGACATCGTACAAGGAACCATCTTGGCGGCCGAAAAGATTGACGACGGAAGCGGGATAAACCTGGGAACGATGGAGCGGATCAAGGTCATCGACGCGGCCGGCGAGGTCCTACGCTACACGGGGCGGCAAGCCCGGCTGGAGCCGCATCCCGAGATGCCCACAGGACCCTACAATCGAGTAGCCGACAACAGCCTGGCGAAGAAACTATTGGAGTGGGAACCTGAAGTGATGTTTTACAATGGGCTACATCGCACAATCGATTGGTACTTTGAAACTCACAAAGAGCCTCAGGTTACTCACGCGATTGATTTGATGTTAACCGAACGCTAGCAAGGTACGGCGTTCAGAACACTACAAGTGTCCCTGGAATTCTCACCGGCCGGTTGCCCCCATTAAGAGTTGAGTCAATCCTTTGCATCACTCATAAGGGAGGTCAGCGTGATGAGCGACTGACCTCCACAGGGGTGCGCCAGCGCAGAATTCCATAACGCAACGAGGGCAGATGTCGGTACTGAAAGAAAGCGCGTTCGCCTGCGGCGTGCCTTTTACGAAACTCCGCGGCGCTGCGCAGGATTCTTAACGTGTCGCAGATGAAAATAACATGGTCAAGAGGCCCCGATATTTAAAGGGCACGGCGAGCCACGCTTTCGGGTCAAAAGTTCTCGTCGGGGCCCTCTTGGTCTTGACGGTGGCCGCGGCGTATGCCCTTTTGGGTATCGCTGGCCAAGACGGTACTCCAGCCAAAGCAAAGCACAATCCGTCAAACGGCTCCGGGGCCATCGTTATTAAAGGTAAGCAAGGAACAGTCATTGATCACCTTAAGATCTCATCCTCGACGGGCGATTGCGTAACGATTCTCGATTCGGCCATCGTCACCGTGAAAAACTCTGAGATCGGGCCGTGTCTCGGCTCGGGAATCCGAATTGCCGGTGGGGCCGCAATCAACATTTATGACAACTATATCCATCCGGAAGCTCCTCTTTCTCCCTGTTGTGACAAGTCGGACGGAATCTTTGCAACGGGCACAACCAATTTAACCATCCGGGGAAATGTTATTGCATACGGAGAAACGAACATCGAAGTTGGTAACGTCACCACCGTCAAAGTGATCGGCAATTTCTTGCTCAACCCGCGCAATACACTGACAGGCTCGCGGGGCCAAAACTTCCAATCCTGGAATGAAAGCCGTGACATCCTCGTGGAAAATAATTATGCCCTGGCCAGCGTCGACACAAGGCTGTACAAATTTCCAGAGAATCAAGAAGACTCGATGAATTTTGGCGAAACGGATGGAGTCATCGCCCGAAACAACTATATTTCGGGAGGGCACAGTCATTCAGGGTGCGGGCTTCTGGCGGACATCCGAGCGAACAATGTGAAGTTCCTGAACAATATTTTAGTAAATACGGGCCAATGCGGGATCGGCATTGGCGACGGGATCAACCAGATTGTCGAGGGAAACCGCGTCGTTAACAGGACCCCAGTCAGAGGGGGAGGAAACACGGCGATCTACGTCTGGAAGCAGTACGCGCCTCCTTGCGGTCCGGTTACGGTCGTCAATAATATCGCCACCCAAATCAAGATGAATGGCGCCGAGTCCAGTTTTTGGGATGGCGGCGGTTGCGGTTCCGTGAGACTTTCAAATAATATCTGGGGGGCCAAGGCAGCCTCGCAACTCACGCCGGTTCATAAGCGGCTTCCTCCCCCTCCCATCCCGCCGCAACCTTACATCTTTCCGGCCTCCTCACCTTTCACGAATCGAGCCAGTTTCGAGGGTTCGAGCAACGGAAGTCTTGTCCGGCAAGGACTATTTCCCCGCCTTGAAAATGTTGTAAATGCTTTTTGCCCCTCAGCTCTCGCATTTCAGAAGAACAGGTGAGAGTTCGGGTTCACTGATTTGAGTCTAACGGAGCAAGCCCAGGAATCTTGCTCCGTTAGACTTTTGTGTTTACATCCCACATCCATGCTGGGTGGTGTACGGTGACGGAGCCGGACAAGCATAAGGTTGCGGAGGAATTGCTGGTGGTGCCGGAGCGGGTGTGAGCGCATTCACAGCCGCCTGTCCCCACGTATTATTGGAAAGACTGACGGGATCGCAGCCCCCGCCATTCCAGAAGGATGAGATTGTCCCATCCGAACGCACCTCTGCCGCGATGTTGTTATCGACCGACACCGGGCCACAGGGTGCGGAGTACTGGTTCCATACATAGATCGCCGTGTTTCCGCCGCCCGATACCGGGGTCTTGTTAATCACCTGGTTGCCGCTGACGACTTGGTTTGTCCCGGAGCCAACCCCAATACCGCATTCGCCGGTATTGACCAAGATGTTGGATGAAAAAGTCATGCTGTTTGCCGAGTCGTCAGCGATGATTCCGCAACCAGAAGGACTCTGACCACCCTCCACGTAGTTATTGTCAACTAAGGCCGTTGTTATATAGCCAAGGTTAATCGAATCCTCCTGGTTCGCAGCGAACGTATAGAGAGTTGTGTCTTCGCTTGCCAGCGTATAATTGTTCTCAACGGTCACATTCGACATCCCATACCAGGACTGGAAGTTTTCCCCCCTAGACCCGGTGCTGGTATTGCGGGGATTAAGCAGGAAGTTTCCAACAACTTTCACCGTGTCGGCGTATTGGACTTCGATATTGGCCTCCCCATAGGCGATGACGTTGCCCCAGATGGTCAGGCCATTGGCCCCACTGGAAAAAATCCCATCCGAAACGTCACAGCAGGGATATAACGGAGCATCGGGATGGATGTAGTTGTCATAAATGTTGATTGTGTTGCCACCGCTAATCTTGATCCCATTCCCGGCGCAAGGCCCGATTTCGGATTGCTGGATCGTTATGTTGGAAGAGTTGGTGAGGGTCACGCAGTCACCAGTTGTTGACGTGATGTGAAGCCCGCTAAGCGTCACATTGGATTGGCCATTCAGGTTAATAGGGCCGGAACTCTTGAGGGTTGTAGAACTGGATACAGTGAAGCTAGCGGAACTGGTCGCCGTGCCGGCTGACGTAGTGACAGAGATCGCTCCTGTTGTCGCCCCAGTTGGCACGGAAGTGCCAATCTGAGAATCCGACGTCACCGTAAATGTCGCCGTGGTGCCGTTAAAAGTGACACTCGTTGCCCCGGTGAAACCCGAGCCTGAGATCGTCACCGAAGTTCCGGCAGAACCGCTGGTGGGTGTGAAGGAAGAAATCTGCGGTGCCGTCGCAGATTGAGTCACGGTGAAGGCCGTTGTACTAACCGCTGTCCCGCCTGTGTCCGTCACGCCGATATCGCCCGTCGTGGCCCCGCTTGGCACCGTCGCAGCAATCTGTGAATCCGAGGTCGCCTTGAACGAGGCCGAGCTCCCGTTGAAGTTTACGCTGGACGCAGTGGAGAAGCCTGATCCATTGATTGTCACCGACGTTCCTGGCGCCCCGCCGGTCGGACTAAAAGAACTAATTTGCGGAGGCGACGTTGTCTGGTCCACGGTGAAGGTATTAGTAGTGGAAGCCGTACTATGAATTGTCGTCACGCTAATGGGCCCCGTGGTGGCATTTGCAGGGACGGTGGCGTTGATTTGTGTATCCGAAACCACTGAGAAAGAAGCGGTTGTCGCTCCATTGAAGGCTACATCTCGTATATGGAGAAATCCCGTCCCCACAATTGTCACGGTAGTGCTTACGGACCCACTGGCGGGGCTGAAGGACGTTATAACTAAGGAGTTATTTCCATTTCCATTGTTGCTCGTACTTCCAGCCCGGGTAGCAGCACCGGCACATCCTGCTAAAAGTGTACAAACCATAAGAATCGACAAGCGATACATTCCTTTGTAAACCATTTCCCCTCCGATACAAAATTTAAGAAGAATCATGTTTTGCCCGTGATTTCCACCCGTGTGCTCGGAATCGATAGCTGCGTTTTGTGTCAGGCACATGTCGGTTTTGCGTCTTCGGCTGGGGATTACTCCTCACAGAAGTTCCTAACTTCCGTTGAAGGGAACCTTCTTTGCTCACCGAAGAGTTTTGCCGTGTACTCTATCGCCTAATGTCGGTATATGGGTGGGCCTGCTTTAAGACTTCAAGTTCCATGGGAGAGCCGTCTTTCATCGCTTGTCCAGTGGCAATGAGCGCCGGAAATCAGCAGGGTGTGGTGTGACTTGAGCCGTTGGAGTGTGTAGGACTTTCAACGAGCGACTTCCCACTTTCGCGTAATAAACTTGATCACAACGTGCACGACGCTTTCACAAAAGCGCAGGTGGTTGGTTCTATCAAACAAGATGCCAAAGTTCCTTCATTTTTAACTTATTGATAACTTGATGGGTGGCTCTGTAAGTTTGGCCGAGAACCAGGAACTTTTTACATGGCAGTGAAAATATTCCCCGGTATTTACCTGAAAAGACCTCAGTCTATCACCTGAGCACAATATAGCGTTATGAAATTTTTCCCTCATGGGGATGACCTGCCCCCGTTCTCTGTACCAACTTCGTCAGGGGTACAGTTACATTAAGCACATTCACGTCTCTGCGCTGCTACTGCCAACTCGCAACGCCGGGCAACTATTGAACAACGAGCTTCAACAGACCCATCAAGCGTGGATCGAGGCTGCCGGACGTAATTTCCTTGTGCGGAGACCGTAATTCAAGTACTATCCAGAACTTTCAGATGGTAACAAGTGAACGGGCGGGCGTTTCCTACTTTTATTGACGGTGAATTCATCTTAAACCAAGGAGTTAGAAGAATGAGCACAACCAGGCGGAATTTCATTCGCAATACTTTCCTGGGAGTTGGATTGCTCTCAGGCGGAAAGGCATGGGCAGGCACTAATCCAAGTTTCGCTTACCAGGATACTTCCAACGAGCCACATCAAGTGGCGCATGGGCGGCCGATGCCGCCCCACAGGCAGGATGCGCGCTTTCCCGACCAGCCGCTTGGCCGGGGTAGAATCGAGCCGACGCTCGTCAAATTGCAGCCCGGCGCGGAGCAGCAGTTTAAAGCCATTATTGCAGCCCCGATGTTCAGTTACGCTCACTTGGCCGAGAAGGTTACCTGGACGGTGAACGACGTCGAGGGAGGCAACGCCCAAGTGGGTACGATCGACGCCAGAGGATTGTACCGGGCGCCCGCCCATGCTCCCGTGCCCCACGAAGTACACATTTGCGCGAAGGTCGAAGGCGTAATGAACCCCTTCCTCTTCGCCACCGTGTTGGTGGGCGTGGCCGAGGCTGCTTATACCATGAAAAGTTCCTGGACCGACGAGGCCCATCGCATGGAGTATCCACACAGTATTTCCCTTGACCCTCAGGGCAACTTGCTGATTGCCGATTCCGTTGGCAGCCGGGTCTTTCGATTTTCCCCGGACGGCAAGCTTCTCACCGCAATCGGCGCAGGTTCCCGTGTCACGAAAGGGTCTCACCGGAAGCCCGCATCTGCAAGCTCGGGATTCACGCACCCGAGCGTCACGGTGGGATATTTTGGCGGAACGCGGCCGGGATATTTTTCCGCACCCCGGGTGGCGCTCTCCGATTCATCAGGAATGGTCTATGTGGTCGATACCGAAGAGCGACGACCGCAAATTCAAGTTTTTGACAGCGCGGGCCACTTCCAATACGCCTTTGGCCAGCATGGTACGCTGCCGGGCTACCTGATCAGAGTCCATGGCATGGCCTTTGATAGCAAGGGACGGTTGCACGCCGAGGACGTCGAGAACTGCCGGATCAACACCTACGAGCGCGACGGCAAGTTCGTGTCAAGTTGGGGCCACGAAGGGGCCTTGCCCGGCGATTTGAACGCTCCCCATGGGCTCTACATCGACCCCAATGACGAGATTTTTGTCATCGGATACTACGGGCCCACTCAGAAGTTTACCGCTGACGGTCACTTTCTATTGGCCTTCGCCCATGCCGATCCTCCTGACCACCCGATCAGCTTCCAGAGCGTCTGCGGCGACCGTTGGGGCAACGTGTACGTTCCCATGCGCGAGGAAGGTCTTGCCAAGTTCAACAACACCGGCGATTTTATCGGCTGGGTGACGAAAGGGGTCGCTGTGCAGTGGGGCACGGTCGCTCACGACGGCACCATTTATTTGCTGCCGACTGCTGATTCCAAGCGCGAGAAGGAGCAGTTGCCGACGGTAGCAGTTTATTCTGAACAATAGTGTACTGAAGACGAAATCCACTTTAGAAGACGGTCGCTCAGAACTGGTAGCGTGAAGTGCGGTTTTCGTCTTCCAGTTGCCGCAACCGCCGCGCTTCACTCACCTCCATGCCTGCGTACTTCGACTTCCAGCGGTCATACGTCTGCTCGCAGGTTCCGGCGGTCTGGAACCCCGCTTCCCCCCTTCAAAATCCCGATGGTCTGATCCTCGCTAAATCGGCTCCTCTTCATGGTAAGTTCTCCTCCGGGCTTTTATATCCCGGAAAACTCACATTCCAACTGGCCCGGTTTTCGGGGGGCAGGTCACTTTCATCCGATGTCCGCCAGGGTTCGATACCGCAACGAACTTGTCTTCGCTCCGATTCTTCCGCCGCTCAGCAATGTCGACCTTTGCCTTAGGGCTTTCAGTCGGTCTGAATTGTTAACCCATTTTCGGGATGTTCGCACCACGGTGTGGTAGACTGTGCCCGCAGAGATAACGTGTGATGGGTGCTATGCCTGAAGCCATTAATTCCAAACAGAAGCTGCGAGAGATTTGCCGGATTGCCGCACGGGTATTTTATGAAAAGGGCTACGATGGAGCCTCCATGCAGGACATTGCCAAGGCGGTTGGCCTCACCAAAGCTGGACTCTACCACCATGTCGGCAGCAAAGACCGCCTCCTGTTCGAAATTATGAACTATGGCATGGACATTCTTGATGAGACCGTTCTTGAGAAAGTCAAGGGAATCGGGGATCCGTACGAGAGACTGCGGCAAACTGTTATCGGCCACATTGATTTGGTCATTCGTGCACGGGATCTGGAAATTACAGTGATCCTGCATGAGAACCGTTCGCTGAAAGGAGCGCTGCGCAAAAAGATCAACGCGCGCAAAAAGTCTTACATTCATTATCTTGAGGATCTGATTGCACAGGTCCAGGAACAATCCGGCCGCGAACCCCTGCTCTCCCCAAGTCTCGCGGCCTTCAACCTTTTGGGGATTATCAATTGGCTTTATCAGTGGTACCGCCCTGAAGGGGCCATCAGCCAAGGTGAACTGACCCAGGGCTGCGTTGACTTCTTTTTTAGAGGTTTGCTGGGAGGCGCCGCGCTGCCCTCTCCTCAAGTCGGCGCTTAACCATCGCGGCATTGTTCCTTCTCACCCGGCATGATAGCATCGCTTACCTCCGAAACTTGAACGAGGAGATTGAGTTTCTCTATGCGCAAGGAAACGGTTGCCTTTCAAGGTGAGCGGGGTGCTTTCAGCGAAGAAGCCGCATACAAGTTGCTCGGCCGCGACATCCAAGTGCTGCCTTGCGAGACTTTCGAAGCGGCCTTCCAAAGCGTCGTAAAGAGGAAAGCCTCCCTTTGCCTGGTGCCGATCGAAAACACCCTGGCCGGGTCGATTTATGAGAACTACGATCTTCTGCTCCGGAACGATCTTCATATCGTTTGCGAAGTCAACCTTCGGATCGTCCATCATTTAATCGCCTTCCCTGGGACCACGCTGCAGAATCTTCGCCGCGTCTATTCGCACCCCGTAGCGCTCGCCCAATGCAGCCGGTTCTTCTCGCGCCATCCAAGGTTTGAGAAAATTCCCTTCTACGACACAGCCGGCAGCGTCAAGATGCTGGCGGAGGAACGACCCGCCAACACGGCTGCCATCGCCAGCCGGATTGCCGCCGCGGTGTACGGCGCGCGCATTCTTCAAAGGCATCTCGAAGACCACCACGAAAATTTCACGCGTTTTCTTTTGCTTTCAAAGAAGTCCTATGTTTCACCTCGAGCCAATAAGGTTTCCATTGTTTTCTCAACCCCCAACGCTCCCGGCGCTCTTTATAAATGCTTGAGCGTGTTTGCGCTGCGGGACATCGACTTGACGAAAATGGAATCAAGGCCCTTGCGCGGCCGGCCCTGGGAGTATTTCTTTTACCTGGATTTTGTCGGCAACGTGAAAAAACAACCGTGTCGAAAGGCTTTGGAACATTTGGAAGAAGTCACGACCTTCCTGCGTGTGCTCGGCTGCTATGAAAGCGGCAAGCGGTAGCATGCTGATGGTGTGCAAAATATAGTGACAACGGCCACTGTAGCGCGGGTCTATGACCCGCGTCTTTCGCCGCTCAAACAAGCAGTGCTTGCCGCCGAGCGGCGCTACAAAAAACGCCGTCACTATATTTTGCATCTCTCACTAGGTGCACGATATCGGCCACTTCATAAGAACCGGATAACACACCCAGTCTCGCGGCTCAACCTTCACGAGCATCCTTGAAGGATGGCAACACTTGCCCCCGGAGCTTGGCGAGAATAAACTGTTCTGTGCAAGCAAGATGTGTGTGAAAGGATTCCACGCAAGCTGGAAACTTGAGTTCAGGATCGTTCAGGAAAAATAGGGAAGCAACAAAATGACATGCGCGCGCCGAAAAATTCGGGTGAATGGGAAGCAAACCCCAACGGGATTCCTGGTGAGCAATCTGTGGGTTCTCACGGTCACGCTCAGCCTGATAGCCGTCGGCGGTTTAAGGGCGCAAACGTCTCCGGGCACGATCCAAGACATTACAGGAGATTATTATTTTCTCGGACCCAATGACACACTCGCCTTGCTGCAAGAAGAGGACATGGTTAAGGGTTATATCGATGTCCTACAAGGGCAGTCGGAATCCGATGTGGTTTTGAGTTACCCGATCACCATCGGCTCGCGCAAAGGCGATCATGTGGAATTCCGGACCCGCAGAATTCATGAGATGTATTATCGGTTCTCGGGGACGGTGCAACACGGGACGGGACACAAAAAAAGCGATCCCGACTACCTTCAACTTGCCGGTGAGCTGCAAACGTTCACGCGCCAGCAGGCGACAGACAAAGAAGTGATTGACCGCCGGCAGGTGGTCTTCAAATCCAAGGGAGAATCCCAATAACAACCTTGAGCGGGGCGACAAAAAGCGGCGGGAGCTTGCCGGAGCCGATCTTGGGTCTATTCCCTTCTGAGGCTTCTTTATGAACTCTCGCAATGGCAGTTTCAAAGACCAAGTTGTTGTCGTCACCGGGGCCGGCTCCGGGATCGGAAAGACGATCGCGCTTGATTTTCTAAGATCAGGCGCCCGCGTTGCAGGCGTGGGACGCCGAGCTTCCGGGGGCAGTGCTTTCGACGATTTCCATAAATCCCATCAACAATTCATCTGGATTCGAGCCGATATTTCCCGGGAGCCTGACGTTCGCCGCATGGTCCGGCAGGTTCTCAAAACATTTGGCAGGGTCGACATCTTGATCAATAACGCGGGCGTGCGGGGCCCCACCACACCTGTCACGACCCTCAGCGCAAAAGACTGGCGCGAAGTTCTTGAAACGAATCTGACCGGCGCCTTCTTGTGTGCACGTGAGTGTGTCAAAGACATGATCAAGCGACGCCGTGGTCGCATCATCAATATTTCTTCCATGGCGGGACGTATGGCCTATCCGTTGCGAGCTTCTTACGCGGCATCCAAGTGGGGACTGATCGGGTTCACCGTAACCCTGGCCCAGGAGGCGGGCGCCCACAACATCCAGGTCAACGCGGTTTGCCCCGGCCCTGTGGAAGGCGACGCCATCGAAGAGGTCATCGCGGCCAGGTCGCGAACGCTGGAGGTCCCGGCCGATAAGGTCCTCCAGCAGTTTCTTCGCCGGGCCGCGCTCAACCGAATGGTGGCTCCGGACGACGTAAGCCGCACCGTTCTTTTCCTGTGCTCAGAAGCCGCTCGAAACATCACGGGACAGGCAATCGACGTGAGCGCGGGGTATCGGCTTTAGCAAATGGCTCAACCCCCATGGCCCGACGAAAAACCGGACATGAGAAACATTTGATTTCACCGTCGCGAGGAGACCCGCATGAATGAAAAAGGTCTTGATATGCTGCGCCGCCTGCTGGGCAACGAAAGGGCTGATGAAGTTCGCGCTGCCTGGTCGAAACTCTCGCCGGATTTTGCCGAAATGGTTACGGGCTTCCTGGCCGCGGAGGTTTGGTCCCGGCCCAATTTGGAGCTCAAGACTCGAAGCTTGATTACCGTAGCGGCGCTAGCGGCTTTGGGGCGGGAAAACGCGCTGCGGCTGAATATCGAGATGGCGTTGAACAACGGCGCCACGCGCGCTGAGATTCTGGAGACCCTTCTTCAGATGGCGCCCTATGCCGGCTTCCCGGCTTGCTGGGACGCGCTGGTGATCGCCGACGAAGTCTTCAGCCGGAAACAACCGGGAACACATTAACGTGGCAATCGAGGCTGATTGATGGCGCTGGTTGCGGATTGTGCCGACTTCCTCCGCAAACGCTCCCGACGATGTGAAAAACGTTCCAGGTGCGACAACAATCCTGAATTTTCATGAAGGTGTTGAACCGCTGCTTCAGTAAACTCCAGGGCTTTCCCCGCGTCCCGCGCGCGATGCTCGTAATGGATCGCGAGTTCCTCGTAAGCCTCGACCACGTATCTTGACCGGCGGCGAATGATTTCTTCCCAGGCTTCCGCTGCTTGTTCATAACGCCGTTGCCTCTTGTGTTGCGAAGCCAGTTGCCATAGCGCCTGGGGCTCAACCGCATCCGGCAAGCCGCAGTCTAGCGCCCGCTTGCACGTCGTGAGCGCCAGATCTGAAGCTCCAGCTCGCTCCAGGATACGGCTTAGACTGAACAAATCGCGGCTGTCGCAATCTCCGCCATTGCCTGCCTTCGTGACGGCCTCGCCCGCTTCAACCGTCAGCGCCGCAAGCGTCACGATGTCGAGCGCATTATGGAAGAACACCGGCTGAAGTCCCTCGGCGCTTCCTGTTCGCAGATAGTCGAAATAAATTTGCGGGATTTCGGAGCCAGGCACGTCGCCGTTCCGCGCAATACCCAGCAGTTCCCGCTCCAGGTTCTTGAGGTTGCAACTCTCCAGGCGCAGTTTCCACAGGCGCCGTGCGGGGTGCAGCAGATCGAGATGCGCGAGGCGCAGCAGGGGTGATCTCATACGGGCCAGCGTATAGCGCGCTTCGAGCACCGGGAGGTCGAAGGTCTTGCCGTTAAACGTCACGAGCAGTTGATAAGGCTCCAGCGCCGCTGCAAGCGCTTTGAGCGCCGCTTTTTCCTCCGTGAAATCCCGCAGAAAGAATTGCCGCACGCGAAAGCCGGAACCCTCCGCCGCTCCAATCCCGATCAGAAACGCACACGTCCCCGTTCCTCCGGACAAACCGGTGGTCTCGGTATCCAAATAAACAACCGAGGAGGGCGGCGGCAGGACAATCCCCGGCAGAAATATCTCCAGAGGGCCGAGATCGGCATTCGCAACATCGTCAATCCGGAACTTTCCGTAGGGCCTCCCGATAGGAAGAAGCTCCTGCGCCAGGAAATCTTCGCCGCAATCGTTGCTGCAAACTTCGCCGTCGATATAATGCTCGATGCTCCGCGGCACTTTCTGAGCAGGAAGCTTCCTTGGACGCTGTTCGAGCTGGCGCAAATATTCGAGCTGCTGCTCCAGCGCGTGCTCGCGTAAAGTTTTGTGCGCCGATTGCTTGATCTTGCGAAGTTTTTCTTGCAAGTTCATAGTGCAAATTCAAAGCAGGGATTGCGCCCCTCTCTTCACCGCACCCTATTGCGCCGCGGGGATCTGCGCTTTTCCCAGAACCTGATTTAGGATGGCAAGCGCCACTTCCTTGCCCTTCTCTCCCACCTCGCCGATCGGCCCGACGCAGGAAGGGCAGCCCGCAGCGCAGGCGCAGTTGGCGATCAGCCGCTGAGTGTTTTCCAGCAGGCTGGCACTCAGCCGAAAGAGCGGCTCGCTGAATCCGATTCCTCCGGGATATTTATCATAAAGGTAAATATTGGGCTCGAATATTTTCACCAGTACCGCCGGCTGTGCGGAAGTTGGAAGCGGATCTTCATCCTCCTCCACGATCTCCAAATTTTCTCCCACCGCCACACCCAAATCGCGCGCGTCGCACATCATCAGTAAGGTACCAACCGCCTGCAACGCGTTGGCAAGTCCCCGGACGCCGTTCAAACGCTCATCCCGCGAGTATGGCATCGATTCAAGCAGCGGCTGCGGGAGCGTCAGCCAGAACGCCGTGGTGTGCATTTCCTGCTCGGGCAGCGACAAATCTCCGGAACCCACGTTCTCCATGGTATGGAATTTGATCTTCTTGAATCCTACCACCTGGGTGTTGACCTGAACCTCACCGTGATTCTTGACCGCAGGCCCGGCGGGTTCAGAAGCAAAATTCTCAAGGATCTTGATCTTGGTATAGGAAATCGCGTCGGTGAAATACTCGGAATCGCACTGGCGCACATAGGCTTTGCGCTCGTCGTAGTCCAGCCGCTCGACGTGGTACTGCTGGCCGTCCTGGAGGTAAATGGCCTTCTCATGGACCGTGGTGAGGGCGCTCGAAAAATCCACCTCCCCGATCACGCGGGGCTCCGCCGTGGTATCGACAATCACAAAATTGTCCGAAGAAACCGAACGCAGACCGATCGCGTCCGCCGGATAACTTTCAGAAACCCAGTGCCAGCCGTCAGCGGTCTGATGGAGAAATCCAAGCTCCTCGAGATGCGCGCACAGGATTTTTAAGTCGAGCGACCCAAAGTGTTCCTCTTCACGCAGCGGGAGTTCAAAGGCCGCGCACTTCAAATGATTGAGAAGGATCTGAAGGTTGTCCGGATTCACGTAGCCGTGTTCAGGAGAGTGGCCGAAAAAGTATTCCGGGTTTTGCACGATAAACTGATCGAGCGGCGCGCTTGTCGCCACCAGGATCGCGGCGGAAGTTCCCTGCCGGCGCCCTGCCCGGCCTGCGCGCTGCCACGTTGACGCAATCGTGCCCGGATAACCGGCAAGAACGGCCACGTCGAGGCTGCCGATATCAATTCCGAGTTCCAAGGCGTTCGTGGCAACCACACCGAGAAGGCGGCCATCGCGCAGGTCGCGCTCAATCTCCCGGCGTTCGAGCGGCAGGTAGCCTCCCCGGTACCCGCGAACCACCTCCGGCCCGCCCGGCCGCCGGGAAAAATCCTCCTTCAAATAGGTCACCAGGATTTCCGTCGCCAGTCGCGAGTTGGCAAAGATGATGGTCTCGAGCCTTTGCAACATAAAGGCTTTTGCCAGGCGGCGCGTTTCGTTCAGGTAAGACCTGCGAATCCCCAGTTGCGGGTTCACCACCGGCGGATTGTAGAGGACGAAAAATTTCTCTGCGGCAGGGGCTCCGTTTTCATCCACCAGTTCGATTTCTTCCTCGATGATTCGCGTCGCCAGCTCGGACGGGTTTGCGATCGTCGCTGAAGTGCAAACAAACTGCGGTTTGCTCCCGTAAAATTCCGCCACGCGCTTCAGCCTGCGGATTACGTTGGCCAGATGGCTCCCGAAAACTCCCCGGTAGTAGTGCAGCTCGTCGATCACCACAAAGCGAAGATTTTCAAATAAGCGCTCCCACTTGGTGTGGTGCGGCAGGATGCCGGCATGGAGCATATCCGGGTTGGTAATCACCAGATTGGCTCGGGACCGGATGGCCTTCCGGGCGTCCTGAGGAGTGTCGCCGTCGTAAGTAAACGTCCGCAGTTCGTCGCCCAGCTTTTCCGTCCAATGGTTCAGCTCCACCCATTGGTCTTGGGACAGGGCCTTGGTCGGAAAAAGGTAGAGCGCCCGCGCTTCGGGATTTTCAACCAGCGTGCTCAAAATCGGCAGGTTGTAGCACAGCGTCTTCCCCGAAGCCGTGGGCGTAACAACCACAACGTTTTTGCCTTCATGAGCCAATCGCGCGGCATGTGCCTGGTGCGTGTAGAGATTTTCAATACCCCTGGAGCGGAGAATTCCCTGAAGCCGCGCCGGAAGGAAATCCGGAAAAGGCGCCACCTGGGCTTCTCGCGCCGGGTACCGCCTAAGGGCTGTGACGCCGCCTTCCCTTCGAGACCCTCGATTCTGGATTTCCTCAACCACACTCTGAATAGAAGTTGCGGCTGGGAGTTGCCCGCTCCGGCCTCTTAGATGCTGAAGCAATTTAGTCTCTGATGTGGCCTTCATACTTTCCTTCCGACCCTTAGCCTCAAGGGCTGGGGTTGTTCGCCTTTTCTTCGCTCATCGTATCATACACTACTCCACTCCCCAATCAGAATCTGGAGCTCTGGCTGCTTCCATAGCAGCCGTCGTTCGGGCACATGCCAAACGGCTCAGGAGCGGTTAAGGTTTGAGCGTAGCAATCGAATTATACCGCCGCGTTGTAGTGCGGAAGCCGTTGGTGAGGAAAACCTCTTGGGAACCGCAGTCATTCGTCATTGACTTTGCCTCTCCGGATTTTAATAATAACGGGTGGCACGCGATAACGAAATAAAGTAATGCCCGAGGCATATCTCGCTTTTGAGGGAACGCATGGCAACGATCACTTCGGCCTATAAGCCACCCAAGCTTTCCAAAGAGGAGTTGACCAGCGTCTACCGCGTCATGTACATGTCGCGGAAGATCGACGACAAAGAAATCCAACTCAAGCGGCAGAACCGGGCCTTTTTTCAGATCAGCAGCTGCGGCCATGAGGCCATCAACGTGGCGGCGGCGATGCAACTGAAAGGGGGCTATGACTGGTTTTACCTTTATTACCGTGACCGGGCGTTCTGCCTGCAGATGGGGGTGACTCCGCTCGAAATGTTTCTGGGCACGGTCGGCTCCAAGGACGACCCCACTTCCAGCGGACGCCAGATGCCGTCGCATTGGACGTCCAAGGAGCTGCACATTGTTTCGGGGTCAAGTCCGACCGGCACTCAGATTTTGCAAGGAGTCGGCGCGGCTGAAGCGGCTCAGTATTTTTCGCGGGTCCCGGAAGCGCGCGAATTGGCGTCAAGCTTTCAATCTGACGAAGTCGTCTACGTAGCGCTCGGCGACGGAGCCTCAAGTGAAGGCGAGTTCTGGGAATCCGTGAATTACACCTGTCTCCGGCGCTTGCCGGTGTTGTACGTTGTCGAAGACAACGCCTACGCGATCTCTGTTCCGGTGGACGACCAAACCGCCGGAGGCAGTATTTCGCGCCTGGTGAAGGACTTCCCCGGCCTTTTGACGCTTGAGTGCGACGGTACAGACTTCCTTGAGAGCTACGAAACCGCGGGGAAAGCTATCGCCTACGTTCGCCAGCGCCGCGGCCCGGCACTCGTCCACGCGCATGTCATCCGGCCCTATTCCCATTCCATGTCGGACGACGAGCGGCTCTACAAGCCCGAGCAACTTCGGCACCAGGAGGCCAAGCGCGATCCCTTGCTGCGCATGGCCGAGTACCTCCTCAAGGAAGAGCTCGCGACCGAGGATGAGCTGAAGGCTCTCGAAGCGGAAGTGAATCGGGAGATCCAGGAGGCTGTCGACAAAGCCCTTGCCGCGCCGCCGCCCGACCCCAAGACCTTGATGGACTTTCTCTACTCGCCCACCGTCGATCCCACTTCCGAGCGTTTCGATCACCCTGCTAAACCGCAAGGCGAGCCTCGAACCATGGTGGACCTTATCAACGCCTGCCTGCGGGATGAGATGGCGCGGGATCCCCGAGTGGTGGTGTATGGGCAGGATGTGGCGGATTGCAGCCACGAAGAGGATCTGGCCAAGGTTAAAGGCAAGGGCGGAGTTTTTAAGGTCACCGCCGGGCTGCAGCGCCAGTTTGGCAGCGATCGCTGCTATAACGCTCCGATTGCCGAGGCCAGCATCATGGGCCGCGCCACGGGGATGGCAACGCGCGGGCTCAAACCCGTGGTCGAGATCCAGTTCTTCGATTATATTTGGCCCGCCATGCTGCAGATGCGGGACGAAACCGCCGTCCTTCGCTGGCGTTCGATTAACTCTTTTTCCTGCCCGCTGGTTCTCCGGGTTCCGATTGGAGGCTATCTGACCGGAGGCGCGCTCTACCACAGCCAATCGGGAGAATGCATTTTCACTCACTTGCCGGGCTGGCGCGTGGTGATGCCCTCAACCGCGCTCGACGCCAACGGGCTGCTCCGGACGGCCATTCGCTCGGAGGACCCTGTTCTATTCCTGGAACCTAAACACCTCTACCGGCAAACCTACAACCGCGCTCCATATCCCGGAGCGGATTATATGATTCCTTTCGGCAAGGCCAAGCTGGTGCGGGAAGGAACCGACTTGACGATTGTGACCTACGGCTCGCTGGTCCAGCGTTCCGTGCAGGCGTCCAAGCAGCTCGAAAAGGAGGGCATCAGCGCAGAAATCCTGGATCTGCGTTCCCTGCAGCCTTATGACTGGGAGTTGATCAGCGCGTCCGTCAAAAAAACGAACCGCGTCCTGATTGTTCACGAAGATTTTTTATCCTGGGGATACGGCGCGGAAATCGCCGCCCGCGTGGCAGACGAACTTTTCGAATTTCTGGATGCCCCCGTGCGCCGATTGGCCGGCAAAGACCTTTTCGTTCCCTACCATCCCATCCTTGAGGATGCCACTCTGCCACAGACGGCGGACATTATCCGGGATGTCAAGAAGCTGGTAGAATTTTAAAGTGACCAGGAGCGTCGCAGGCCAGTTTGATTGCGGTCCCCGGCAGCACAGAACCGCCTGAAACCTTGCAGCGTCCGAAGCAGGCTGGCACCTGCCAGGGTTTCCGTGGCTTAGTCAATTCCCAGGTCGTCGATTTCCTCGAGCGGAGTTCCGCACCGGCGGCAAATAATCGCCGCGCAATCGCCGCACACTAAAGGATCTTCAACCACCGTCCGGCACTTCGGACAATAAAGGGTTCCGCGTTCAAGGTCTTCGGCATCTTCCATCAAGTCACCTGGAAAAGGAATCCACTGAGAGTTTTCGAGAGCACCAAGACTATTTTAGACCCTCCAGGAGGCTTCGGAGAAATTCCTGGATGGTCGATTGAAGTTCCGCCAGCTTTCCCGTGAAAAAGTGATCGGCGTCCTCTACAAAGTGCAAGTCCTTCGGTTCTCGAAGAGAGGCGAATAACGCCTCCACCTTTTCCCGTGATCCGAATTCGTCCTTTGTACCTTGCACAATCAGCTTGGGCTTTGTGGTCCGCTGGAGAAACTCGAAATCGGAAAAATCCACCGGAAGCCCCATGCCGGCCAGAGAATTCACTTCTGCTGCCTCCGAACCTACGGCCAAAGCAACCACCGACCCGAATGAAAATCCCATCATACAAACCGGAAGGCGCGGGAATCGGCTGGCGAGATATGCCAGGGCGGCGCGAGCGTCGTCGCGTTCTCCAACGCCGTGCGCATATTCCCCCTGGCTTTGGCCCACCCCCCGGAAATTAAAACGGAGTACGGGAACGCCGCTATGGACCGCAGCCTTCGCAGCGCGAAAAACAACCTTGTTGTGCATGGCGCCGCCGTAAAGAGGATGCGGATGGCAAACGAGCGACAACAGGCTCGGTGACCACTCGGGATTCCACTCGAGCAGCGCTTCCAGGTTCCCGGCAGGTCCAGCAATGGTAAGACGCTCGATTTTCGTGGCACTCTCCTATTGAGAGTTACAAAATATCATCTTTTATGCTCTCCGACCTCGTTGATGGCCGGAACAGGCTCCCGCAAAATCACCTGGCCGCTATCCGCTCCCGCTAAATAGTGTAAAATGGCGGTCAAGTTCTGTCACTGTGCGCAGACGGTTTGCGCGGGCGGGATGATCGAGGGGTGGAAACTTGATCTTGCCTGGATTCAGGAGGAACCATTAAACCCAAGTCTATTGCAATCTTTGCGGCGATCATTTTGGCCCTGGGCGCCGCCGCTTATTATCATTGGGGCGGTAGTTCCAAGTCGCACCCGCGCCTGCAAGTAAAATACGTCCTTTCACCTTCGCTCGATGTCCTTGATAGTCGTGCGCAGGTTCACCGGGTCGTCGACATCCTAAAGGCGGGCGACCGCGTTGATGTTTTGAGTGAAGCGGAAGACTGGGCCAAGGTTCGTCTGAGCACCGGAAACGGCGGGTGGGTACTGGCCAAGGAACTGATTGATTCCGGCACCTACGGGAAGGGACAGGCTCTCCTCAAGCAACTTTCAAACCAGCAAGTCCAGGCCACGGGACACGCCGCCGGAGCCGTCAATGTTCATACCGAACCTTCCCGCAAAGCACCCGTGCTCTCGATGCTCACCCAGGGGGAAAAGCTGGAAGTTTTCGACCGGCGCCTGGTGGCGAGAGAGAGTTCCAACAACCCGGCGGGCCAGCCTGCTGCCGCGGCCCCTGTGCGCGAGGCCTGGTATTTAATCCGTTCCGGTTCGCGTGCGGGCTGGCTGCTGGGACGTTTGGTCAGCCTCGATGTTCCTCCGGCAATCTCCCCGTATGCTGAAAACTACAACATGGTGGCGTGGCTGGTTCTGAACACCGTGATGGACGGGAATCAAAAGATACCTCAATATCTGGTGGCCGACCGCGTCGGGACGCAGGATTTTGATTTCACCCACATTCGTGTATTCACCTGGTGGGCAAAACAGCATCACTACGTCACCGCCTACGTGGAAAGCAACCTCCAAGGATATTTTCCCGTTCGAGTCGAGCAGATCGATAACGTTCCGTATTTTCGGCTGCGGCTTGTCGACAACAAAGGAAACAAGTTCCAGAAGGTTTACAAACTATCGAACACAATCGTGCGGCCTGTTGGAACGGTGGAAGGCTGGGAAAGCGATGCAATGCCCCAGCCATCCCGCAGGATGAGGCGATAGCCTTTACCAGAGGTTCCTTCAGCAACCTGCTAGACCTGGAACGCAGGGAAGGTCCATGCATTTGCGAAACGCGTCTTTCGAGCGATCATGGAGAGTCCCGGCCGTTTACCGGCTGTTGCGAGGGATTGTCCGCTTTGGAGCGTGGCTCTTTTTCCCGAAGCTCCGGCTGCTCAACCGGGAGGAACTCGCGCAGTCTCAATCGGCCTTGCTGGTGGTGAACTATCCAGAGAGTTTCCTCGCGGCATTGCTCCTGGTAGCGGCCATCGATCGGCCGGTTCTGTGCCTGCTCTCCTCTCAAAACTTGCGCGGACCTTTCCGGAAGCTGGTGGGCCGGGGACTGGGAATCATGGCGATTGAACCGGCGGCTGAAGACCAGGGTCCGGGGTTCAATAGGTTCTCGAGTGCCTTGGCCCATTGGGGAGCTATCGCACTCTTCGCAGGGCAATCCGGCAAAAGCCAAAGAGCTCCGGGCGTAGACCTCGCCGCCAAGCTCGCTTCCGAAGCGGCGAAACAGCAAATCCAGCTTGCGATTTACCCGCTTCATATATTCCTTCCGCTGGACGATCGGAAAGCCGGGTTATTGCTTTACGTTGAGGGTTCCATCCAGGATCAGTCTTCTCCAGCACAGCCCCCTGAACTTTACGCAGAACTCTCCGGGCAACTGGCTGAGGCTGTTCAGAAAGCCCTGCAAGAGAACGTCTTTGCCCTGGGGCCGGTGGAAGTCGAACGTTTCCAGAGCGATCTCGAGAACCTTGCGCACGAGGAACTTGAGGAGGAGTGGTCGGAGCTATCGAACTGGAAGCAGCAGGCTGGGGACTTCCGCTTGAGTGGACTCGTTAAACAATGGATCGATGAACAAAATCAAACTAACCCAGGGCGCTTGGTAGCGCTCAGGAGGTTGGTCGAAGACTACCGCGAGGCACGGCGGCGCTGTTCGCTGGGACGCTTGAGGGTCGGAACTTCAAGCCTGTGGCAGAAATCCGGCTTGCGGGTGGCCAGCACGTGGGTGGAAAGCTTGCTGGGGCTTCCCATCGCCTTGTATGGTTTCATCAATCATGTTGCGGCCGGCGCCATTCTGTTCCTGGCGGGGCTGCTGAAGAAATCCCGCAAACGCGACCCCAAGGTCGAATGGCTGCTGCGGGCGTTTATCGTGTTGGGATGCTACACCATTCAGGTCTTGCTGTTTGATTTGTGGCAAGGCAGAGCGGCTGCGGGTTATTACACCTTGACCCTGCCCCTTTCGGGGGTCTATCTTTGGCGCTATTTCTGGCTGGCAAGAAGCCGCAGCCATTTGCTCTTGCTGAAGGCGACCCTGCCCGCCCGCTCAGCTCGCCTGCGCCGGACAAGAAAAGCCCTGCTCGGAAAGTTTGAAGGCGAAATGAATCTTTACGCGCAGTCGCTTGGGATGCATTCTTAAACCGTATTCGAACCCTATTGAGCGTGGTCCTGCCGAAAATGCCTGAGACCCCTCCGCCAATCCACGAATCATCGAGTTCCACAGGCTCAGGAGGAGGGATTTTCCTCCTGCAAGAACTCAATTTCACTGAGCTTGAGAAACTCGACCGCGACCGTTCGGTCGTTCTCTTCGCGGTCAGCCCGCTCGAAGAGCACGGCCCCCACCTTCCCATCGGCACCGATGTTTTTACCGCCGATTTTTTCTGCGCTGAACTGGGCAGGCGCATCCTTAGAGAAAAGCCGGGTTGGACGGTACTGATCGGCCCGCCGCTTCCGATCGGGGCCTCCGCGTTTGACCAGGCGGGAACGCTATTGGTGCGCGCGCGGACGGTTCGAAATGCCACGCTCGATTACGGCGCGGCGCTGGCCCGCCACGGTTTCCGCTACATTTTGGTCACCAACGGCCACGCGGGGCCGCGTCATGTGGTGGCGCTTGAGGAAGCCGCAGCCGTTGTCTCCAGGCGTTACGGGGTTCGAATGCTTTCGGTAAGCGGCCCGGTGCTCTGGAAGTTCATGCGCGGCAAGTATACTGAACGGCTGGAGGCGCTGCTGGGACGCCCGTTCACGCCTGATGAGCGAGAGGCTCTCCGCGGCGACACCCACGCCGGCCTGTGGGAAACCTCGCTGCTCCTGCTGATTCGCCCGGACCTGGTGAATCCGATATATGCGAATTTACCTCCCGCAAGGTTCACCCTCCTCGAGGCGCTGCGGAAAAATTATCCTTTGCGCCTGGGCAACCGGATGGGATATATCGGAACGCCTTCGGCTGCGCAAAAGGAGTTTGGTGAGGCGGCACGGCGATTGTTCGGAGAGATCGTCTGGGAAGTGGCGCGGCCGGTTTTCGACGCTCAGGATGAAAGCTGGCAACAGACTTCTTTTCTCTACAAGGTTCCGTTTTTCCGCACCAGCTTTCCTTACGTCGTGATGATGATCGCGCTCCTCTTGGCCGGGTGGGCGATTATACGTTGGCTTAATTAAACAAATCCAACAGGGGGAATCATGGCCCTTTTCCTTTCAGAAGAAGATGTTCGGGAACTCCTGCCGATGCCGCGGGCGCTCGAATGCGTTGAAGCCAGCTTCACGGAACAACACAGCGGCGCGGCCACGAACCACGCTCGGCAACGCATTTTTCTGCCCGGCCTTTCTTTTCATTACATGGCAGGCGCGATGGCAAATGAAAAATTGCTTGGAATGAAGGTTTACACCGTGGCAGCAGGCCAGGCTCGGTTTTTGGTTTTGCTGTTTGACACCCAAAGCGGCGACTTATTGGCGCTCCTGGAGGCAGACCATCTTGGCCGCATCCGCACCGGGGCAGCCAGCGGCGTAGCGACCCAATACCTTGCTCGTGCCGACGCTTCTCACGTCGGCCTGGTGGGCACCGGACGTCAGGCGCGCACGCAACTGGAAGCTGTGGCGGCCGTACGGCCCGTCAGGGCGGCCCGAGTGTTTTCGCGGGACGAAACGCGGCGGAGGGAATTCTGCAAGGAGATGACGGACCGGCTGGGATTCCCGGTTGAGCCGGCAGAGAGCGCCGAACAAGCAGCGCGGTTTGGAGATATCGTCATCACCGCAACCACCTCTCGCGACCCGGTCGTGAAAGGTGAATGGCTGCGTCCAGGGGTCCACGTGAATGCCACCGGAGCCAACAGCTCCACCCGGCGGGAAATCGACGAAACCACCTTGCGTCGCGCCAAGATTATTGCGGTCGATTCTCTCGACCAGGCTCGCGCGGAAGCGGGCGACCTGATTCAGGGCTTCGCAGATCTCAACCGTGGCTGGGACGGCGTCGTGGAACTGCACGACATTATGCAGGGAACGAAACCCGGCCGCACCTCGGAGGAGGAGATCACAATTTTTAAGTCTTGCGGAATCGCAATTTGGGATGTGGCAGTTGCCGGCTATGTTTACCGGAAAGCCCTTCAAAAGGGAAAAGGAAACACCTTTAAGATTTGGCAGACGTGATCGACCCGACAGGACCGGAATTCCCAAGCGGAGTTTCACAAAGGCGCTGGAAGAGTCTGAACACTGAGTATTCCTTCGCGTCTCGCTCGAAGGGCGTACGTCTCCTGGCGGTTCCGGGGCGTGAATATCTCATTTCTTGGAGGTTCCTGCGTTCGCTTGGATGACGATCTTCTTAGCGATAATGTCTCCTGCCTCAGTCAGAAGGCCCTTCACTTGGATTTCAATTCCAACTTTGAGCTCTGAATCCTTGGCGGGACTTCCGTCCTGGTGCTGAATCTCGGTCTTGGAATCATACTGCACGTCGAACTCCATGTTCTGGCCGCTGGAGAGAGTAATCTTCCCGGGAGAGTGGTCGATGATGTTTCCCGTGACGGTAAAGAGCATATCCTGAGGAGTTGGATTGGCGCCTTGGGCGATTAAGGCGTTCGAGTGAGTTTTGAACGAGCCGAACCCAATCGAGAACAACGCCACCACGACGAGGCACCCAAGCCGCTTTGCTCTTGTAACAGAAGCGCTCACAGAAACGATTCTAATGCGAATTGCAGGAATTCTCTACCCAAGGAGCGCCAGCCTTGGGAAGAACCCCGGCGGAGGCGGGACTTTCCCCCCTTGTGCCACCCGCCATTTGAGGATCAGTCAGGAAACGCCACGCCAAGAAAATTTGAGACCTTCACGTACTGGATGCCCACCTCTCCCGCGCGGAGCGTGTCTTCCCGGCCCACCCAAACGACGTGAAAGAGGGCATCCTCGGGTCTCGCCTTCGACCGGAGCCGGATTTCCATGCCACGTTCGAGCGGATAGTCGGTTCTCAGCTTGGCGCCGAACTTACTGACGCTCACGACGTAGGTCTCCTCTGTAAAGGGCGCCCCACTCGGGAGCACCCCCGTAACGGTGACGGGAATCCGAACCCGGACTCTGGCGCTGCGGCGTAATGGGGGTATCGGATTGGGGCTCAAGCCAAATTACCTCACGAGCAGGTGGTCCGTCGAGCGACCCAGGTTCCGCTCTTCTGTCAGTAGAATCTCGCAACAAGAAAACCGCTCCACTCCTTCCTTATGGGTGCGGCCAAACGCCAGGGCGTCGCTACAGATTTGTTCGTCATCCCCGAAGGGAAACTTGAGTTTTCGCGTCTTCCCCTGCTGAGCCCTGGCCGGAAGCTCGAACGGCAGGGTCAATCGGAGATAACTGAAAATCGGTTGCAGCCGCCTACGCTTCCATGTTTTTCAGGCAGAGCAGATTTCTTACGGGGCCAGGCTGCGCGGCGCAGATTTCAATAAGCTGGCGAGGCAGCATTCTTGTAACACGCCTTTGCTCTTCATCAAGGAGATACAGAACAAAGCCGTGTCCTGCCAAATCAGTCAGGTACGCTTCAGGGGGATGCCCGCCGGCCCGCAGATTGGGGGGGAAAAACTCGGTCAACAAGGCCAGCTTATCGCATCGCGATATGACGTCCTTCATTCCCTTGAGGATCAGCGGCTCGGCGCCTTCCGCATCCATCTTGATCACCTGAACCGTTTCCGTCCTGCCGGAAAACAATTCGTCCAGCGTTGTGGTTTCGACTTCGATTCGGCCTGCGGTGGCATCCTGTCTATATATCCCGTGGCTTCCAAAAGCTTCTGCCGCCAAGTAAAAATGATGTGTCCCGTCCCGATCCAAAAGCGCTTTTTGTTGGGGAAAGACATTCGCCAGGGCGTTCAAGGAGATGTTCCTGCAAAGCAGCCCGAAATTCCTGGGCTCCGGCTCGAATGAGAAGACCCTGCCTGATGCGCCAACACCCTTTGCGGCCAGCAAAGTGTAATACCCAACGTGAGCGCCAATATCGACCACCGTCATCCCTTCTCGAAGCAGCGAGTTGAACACCTGCGACGCAAAAGGCTCATAGTGGCCCAGCATCAACAGCGTGCAGGAAATGGTTTGGTCGCGAGGGTCAACGTACATCCTGAAGCCGAAATCTTGCATTGTGACCAGCGCAATATCTTGAGGCCTCAATCGGTGATACACGAACCAGAACAGGCGGGAGACATACGGGACTCTTATAATCAGCCGCGCAAGTCCCAGCCTGCGCAAAACCCGCCGAAGGGAGGAAAGGGCAGAGAAAACCGTCCTTTTCATTTCGATAGGTCACTAACCGCCCTTATGGTAGCTTCTTCAGCCCACTCTGTAAAGCGACTTAATCCCAATTGGCCACACACCCGTCCCTTCGGGGATGTCTGCAATCTTCAACCTGCAGAGGATGGATACCAAAATACGCCGCCAGTGCGTCAAGGGTAGACGAAGAGGGATCGGAAAGATGATACCAGCGAACTTGTGGAATGACGTGACCTGCCCCCCGAAAACAGTACCAGTGTAAACGAGAGTTTTCCAGGGTATAAAAGCCCGAGGAGGACAGGAGATGAGGCAGAGCCGGTTCACGGAGGAGCAGATC